>Ga0315903_10000286_pt1 | contig 75725 bp, 67 predicted proteins | sample LakEriMetagenome_7_FD_203524 | JGI IMG/M metagenome (GOLD analysis project Ga0315903, IMG submission 203524) | Freshwater fungal communities from buoy surface, Lake Erie, Ohio, United States - Buoy 2 MA119 | ecosystem: Environmental > Aquatic > Freshwater > Lake | place: USA: Lake Erie, Ohio... | reverse complement strand
CTTGCTGCTCGATGCGGCTGGTTTTGGGCTCAAACACCAGCCGCACGGCAGCGTCTTTGCTGGATTCGTCGCGCACCATATCGAGCACGTTCAGGATGCTGGCCTTGAGCTGCAGTTGGTCTGTGCTGAGGGCTTTTTTGCCGGCCTTGACTTTGGGATTGGTCAGCTCCTCGATTTCTTCGAGCACGCGTTGCGAGCTGACACCTTGCGGCAACTCGTTGACCACCAGTTGCCATTGGCCGCGGGCCAGTTCTTCGATTTTCCAGCGGGCGCGCACTTTTAAGCTGCCACGGCCCGTGCGGTAGGCGTCGGCAATGTCGTTGGCCGGGCTGATGATCTGGCCGCCGCCGGGGTAGTCGGGGCCAGGAATGATGGCCAGCAACTCGGCATCGCTGAGTTTGTCGTTCTTGATCAGGGCGATGCAGGCATCGGCCACTTCGCGCAGGTTGTGACTGGGGATTTCGGTGGCCAGGCCCACGGCAATGCCGCTGGCACCGTTCAGCAAGGTGAAGGGCAAGCGCGCTGGCAGCTGGCGCGGCTCTTCGGTCGATCCATCGTAGTTGGGGATGAAGTCCACCGTGCCCATGTCGATTTCATCCAGCAGCAAGCTGGTGATGCGCGACAAACGGGCTTCGGTGTAGCGCATGGCGGCTGCCCCGTCACCGTCGCGGCTGCCAAAGTTGCCCTGCCCGTCAATCAAGGGGTAGCGTTGCGAAAAGTCTTGCGCCATGCGCACCAAGGCATCGTAGGCAGCGGTGTCGCCGTGCGGGTGGTAGCGGCCCAAAACATCGCCCACTACGCGGGCGCTTTTAACGGGTTTGGCGGCGGTGTTGTTGTTAGGGCCGCTGTAGCTAAGACCCATGCGGTCCATAGAGTACAAAATACGCCGCTGCACGGGTTTTTGGCCATCGCAAACATCGGGCAAGGCGCGGCCTTTGACAACGCTCAAGGCGTATTCAAGGTAAGCGCGCTGGGCATAAGCGCCCAGATGGTCGCCTTGGGGGGCGGTGTCGGATTCGGAGGTTTCGGGGGGAAGCAGGTCAAATGTCATGGGTTTCTTTCATCAGACATCGATCTCGATGCTGTCGCCGTGCAGCTCCATCAGTTCGCGGCGGGCTGCGGCTTCGCCTTTGCCCATCAGTTGCATCATGAGGTTTTCGGTGGCGGCGTTGTCCAGTGGGCCCAGCTCGATGGGCAGCAGGCGGCGGGTGTCAGGGTTGAGGGTGGTGTCCCAAAGTTGCTCGGCGCTCATTTCGCCCAAGCCCTTGAATCGGCTGATGCTCCAGCCGCCTTCTTTCAAGCCGTCTTTGCGCAGTTTGTCAAGAATGGCGATCAGCTCACCTTCGTCCAGCGCATAGGCTTTGGAGGCCGGTTTTTTGCCGCGTGCAGGCGCATCCACCCGGAACAGCGGGGGCCGCGCCACAAACAAATGCCCGGCTTCGATGAGCTTGGGAAAGTGACGGAAGAACAAGGTCAACAGCAGTACCTGGATGTGCGAGCCATCCACATCGGCGTCTGACAAGATGCAAACCTTGCCATAGCGCAGGTTGCTCATGTCGGGGTTGTCATTAGGGCCATGCGGGTCCACCCCAATGGCCACCGAGATGTCGTGAATTTCGTTGTTGGCAAACAATCGGTCGCGGTCCACTTCCCAAGTGTTGAGCACCTTGCCGCGCAGGGGCAAAACAGCTTGGCATTCTTTGTTGCGGCCCATTTTGGCGCTGCCACCCGCCGAGTCGCCCTCCACCAAAAACACCTCGTTGTGCAAAATGTCTTTGCTTTCGCAGTCGGTCAACTTGCCGGGCAAAACTGCCACGCCAGAGCTTTTGCGTTTTTCGACCTTCTGGCCTGCTTTCTGGCGACTTTGTGCGGCTTTGATGGCCAGTTCGGCCAGTTTTTTGCCGTAATCCACATGCTCGTTCAGCCAGAGTTCGAGGGCCGGACGAACAAAGCTGGACACCAATCGCACAGCATCGCGCGAGTTCAGCCGCTCTTTGATCTGCCCTTGAAACTGGGGGTCGAGCACCTTGGCCGACAGCACAAAGCTGGCACGGGCAAACACGTCTTCGGGCATGAGCTTCACACCTTTGGGCAGCAAACCGTGCAACTCGATGAAGCTCTTGACGGCCGTAAACAAGCCATCGCGCAGACCGCTGTCGTGCGTACCGCCAGCGCTGGTAGGGATCAGGTTGACGTAGCTTTCGCGCACCGGGGCTCCATCTTCGGTGAATGCCACCGCCCAAGAAGCGCCCTCGCCTTCGGCAAAACTGTCATGGTTGGCATCGGCAAACCCCTCGCCTTCAAACAAGGGAATCACGGGCTCGCCGTTCAGCGTCTGCATCAAATAGTCGCGCAAACCGGCTTTGTATTGCCATTGCTGGGATTCTTTGGTTTTTTCGTTGACCAAAGTCACCGTCACACCCGGCATGAGCACGGCTTTGCTGCGCAGTAAGTGCGTCAGCTCAGGCATGGGCAAGGCGCTGGATTCGAAGTATTTGGCGTCTGGCCAGGCGCGAACGGTGGTGCCCTGTTTGCGGTCGCCATCACCCGCAGAGCGAGACACCAGGGCTTCGGTGACATCCCCACCCGAAAAAGCCAGTGTGGCCACTTTGCCTTCGCGGTAACTGGTCGCTTCCAATCGTTTAGACAAAGCGTTGGTTACGCTGACGCCCACACCGTGCAAGCCGCCAGAGAAGCTGTAGGCCCCGCCTTTGCCCTTGTCGAACTTGCCCCCAGCATGCAAGCGGGTGAACACCAACTCGATGACGGGTGCTTTTTCTTCGGGGTGCAAACCGAAAGGAATACCTCGTCCGTCGTCTTCGATGCTGACGGAACCGTCAAGGTGGAGGATGACTTTGATCTTTTTTCCGTACCCCGCCAAGGCCTCGTCGGCAGCGTTGTCCAGCACTTCCTGAATGATGTGCAGTGGGTTGTCGGTACGCGTGTACATGCCCGGCCGTTGCTTAACAGGCTCGAGGCCCTTAAGAACACGGATCGAGCCTTCAGAGTACTCGTTGGAGGTTTTGACAGTAGTTTGGGTGGCCATGGTGGCGGATTGTAGTGGGATTTGAGGCGGCATACTGGATGCAAAAACAGTGCTTTATACGACTTTTATGTCCTTGAACCTGAGGATGTAGTCTTCTGTAGTATCAGTGGCCATCTAATATTAGAGCTCATGGGCTCAAGCCCAATTGCAGGATAGACCCGGGATGCGGTTAATGAAGCACCCGCCTCTGCTGGCGACTGTTGGCTTTCGCGGGACAACACACAAAGCACTTATTGGTTAAAGTCGACCGATGCAACATAAACCTCTGTCTTTGTATCAAGTGCTGATTTGCGGCGCCGCCATTGTCACCCTGTCCATGGGCATACGGCACGGTTTTGGTCTTTGGCTTCTGCCGGTCACTCAAACGCAAGGGTGGGGGCGGCAAGAGTTTGGTTTTGCCATGGCGATCCAGAACCTGTCTTGGGGCTTCGTGGGTATTTTTGCCGGCATGGTGGCGGACCGATTCGGGGCGTTTCGAGTGATTACGGCAGGGGCCGTCATTTATGGCGTGGGCCTGCTGGGCATGGCTTGGGCGACCGACCCGTGGGTTTTTGCCCTGTTTACCGGGGTGATCATCGGCACGGCACAAGCCGGGACCACTTACGCCGTAATTTACGGTGTGATTGGCCGCAATGTTCCTCCTGAAAAGCGTTCGTGGGCGATGGGAGTGGCTGCCGCAGCCGGCAGTTTTGGCCAGTTTTTGATGGTGCCGATTGAGGGCTTGCTGATCAGCGAAATGGGTTGGCAAACCGCTTTGGTTATTTTGTCAGCGGCAACTTTGTTGATCGTGCCTTTGGCATGGGGCCTGCGGGAGCCCGCTTTCAACGCCCCAGGTCAGGTCAAGCGCGACCAAACCATTTTTCAGGCTCTGAAAGAAGCTTTCAAATACCCGAGCTTTCAACTGCTGATGGCAGGCTATTTTGTGTGCGGTTTTCAGGTTGTTTTTATTGGCGTGCACATGCCAAGCTACTTGAAAGACCATGGTTTGCCCGCCCATGTGGCCAGTTATGCCCTGGCCTTGATTGGCTTGTTCAATGTGTTTGGCACCTACATTGCGGGCACCTTGGGCCAAAAAATGGCAAAGAAAAAGATTTTGGCCTTTATCTATGTCGGCCGTTCTGTTGCGATTATCTTTTTCTTGCTGGCCCCGCTCACACCGACCAGTGTTTACATTTTTTCGTCCGTGATGGGGCTTCTGTGGCTGTCTACCGTGCCCCCCACCAATGCGGCCGTGGCACAGATTTTTGGCATTTCCCATCTGTCCATGCTCAGTGGCTTCATCTTTTTCGGCCACCAGATCGGTTCTTTCATGGGCGTTTGGCTGGGCGGTTATTTGTATGACAAAACCGGCAGTTACGATGTCGTTTGGTATTTGGCCATTGCCTTAGGCATATTCGCAGCCCTGGTCAATTTACCCGTCCGCGAAAGCCCCATCCAACGCCCCAGCCCACAACCCGCATGAGTACACGGATCTCCCCAACCCATTTAGACAAAGAAGCAATTAACCTGGACAAGCGTTCTTCGCGTGGGCTCAAACCCGTGGTCTTGGTTTTTTTGTTGATTTTGTCGCTGGGCTTGACATTCTGGCTGTATTCCCAGCCCGAAATCATGGTCATGTTGGCCGAGCAGTTGTGGGCCTGTTTCTGACTAGGAAGACCTGAATCAATGCATGGCACCGAAACCCCTTCCAAATGGCTCCAACGCTGGGGCCATTTGATCAAGCCCAACAGTCGGATTCTTGACGTAGCCTGTGGTGCCGGACGTCATATGCGCTGGCTAGCGGGCCACGGGCACAAGGTCACGGGTGTAGATCGCAACCCGGAGGCTTTGGCTTTGGCACAAGCCTTTGGAACGGTGGTTTGTGCCGACATTGAAAACGGCCCCTGGCCCTTCAAAGATCAAGTTTTTGATGCCGTGATCGTGACCAATTACCTCTGGCGTCCCCTGATGTCAACGATTGTGAACAGTGTGGCATCAGGTGGCCTGTTGATTTACGAAACTTTTGCTGCAGGCAACGAAACCGTAGGCAAACCCTCACGCCCCGACTTTTTACTGCAACCCGGCGAGTTGCTGCGGGCGACTGAAGCGCTTCGCACCGTGGCCTTTGAAGAAGGTTTTGAAGCCTCTCCCGATCGTTTTGTTCAGCGCATTGTCGCGGCTCACTTTGAGCCAACGATGCAAAGTATCCGCTTTCACCTCCGGGCAAATTGAATTTGAACAAGATTTTCCCGAGTGAACAAGTGACATTCGACCCTTTGCGAGAAAATAAAACCCGTCTGCAATCGTTAGAATGGGTTTTTTCTGCTCAGAAGCACCTGACATGACCACCGAATTTCGCCCCATCAAAGGCAGCATTCCTGCCCTGATTACCCCCATGCTTGAAGACGGCAAAGTGGACTACCCCACTTTGCGAAAACTGATCGATTGGCATGTCGCTGAGGGGACCGATTGCATTGGTGTGGTCGGCACCACGGGAGAATCCCCCACGGTCACCGTCGACGAACATTGCGAAATCATCCGTGTCTCGGTAGAACAAGCGGCAGGTCGCGTGCCGATCATGGCGGGCTGCGGTGCCAATTCCACGGCCGAAGCGATCGAGTTGGCCAAATTCGCTAAAAAGGTCGGTGCAGACTGCCAATTGCAGGTGGTGCCTTACTACAACAAGCCCACCCAAGAAGGCCAATACCGCCACTTCCGAGCCATTGCCGAGGCCACCCCCGACTTGCCCGTCATTTTGTATAACGTGCCTGGCCGCACGGTAGCCGATTTGCAACACGACACCGTGTTGCGGCTAGCCCAAGTGCCCGGCATCGTTGGCATCAAGGAGGCCACGGGCAACATAGAACGTGCCCAATGGTTGATTCGCGATTTGCCCAAAGAATTTGCCGTTTACTCAGGCGACGACCCCACTGCGGTGGCCTTGATGCTCTGCGGTGGCGCCGGTAACGTGAGTGTGACGGCCAACGTCGCCCCTCGATTGATGCATGCCTTGTGCATGGCCGCCATTCGTGGCGATGTTCAAGAGGCCATGCGGATTCAGTTCCTACTGATGCCTGTGCACAAAAACCTGTTTGTCGAGGCCAACCCGATCCCCGTGAAATGGGCCATGAACCGCATGGGCCTTTGCGGCCCCACACTGCGCCTGCCCATGACCGAATTGTCTGAATCGCAGCACCCTGCGGTTGAGGCCGCCCTAAAAGCCAGTGGCCTGATTTGAATTCCTCTAAGGATTGCCTGTGAAATTGTCCCCTCTTCCCCTGTCGCTTGCATCGTTTCGAAAAACGGCCATGGTTATGGCCTTGACCACTTTGGTCAGCGGCTGTTCTGTTTTGCAAGAAGACAAAATTGACTACAAAAGTGCCGCCAAGGCCACCACCTTGGAAGTGCCCCCAGACCTGAGCCAATTGCGTAAAGACTCGCGTTATGCAATTGAAAGCAGTTCCGCAACCGCTTCGGGCTTTCAGAATGCGAGCAACCGCGTCATCGATGCTGGCACTGCAGCTAATACGCTGGGTGACGTGCGCATGGAGCGACAAGCTAACCAGCGCTGGTTGGTGGTCTCTCGTTCGGCCGACAAGGTCTGGGAACCCCTGCGCGAATTCTGGACCAGCAATGGCTTTGTCTTGGTCACCGACTCACCCGACATCGGGATCATGGAAACCGATTGGGCCGAAAACAGGGCCAAAATTCCGCAAGACATCATTCGCAAAACGTTGGGGAAAATTCTCGATTCTTTGTATTCCTCCGGAGAGCGTGACAAATTCCGCACCCGAGTGGAGCGCAATGCACAAGGTGGGGTAGAGATTTACATCACACACCGTGGCATGGCCGAGAATTACACCAATGCCCAAAAGGATCAAACGGTTTGGCAAGCACGCCCCAGCGATCCAGAGCTAGAAATCGAATTCATGCGCCGCCTGATGGTCAAACTGGGAGTTGCCCCTGAAGCTGCAAAATCAGCCACGGCAGCCGCTGCGCCTGTAGCAAGCACCACATTGAGCACCACCGACGGGCAACCGACCATCCAGCTGAACGACACTTTGGACCGCGCGTGGCGGCGTACCGGAGTGGCTTTGGACCGCACAGGTTTCACCGTGGAAGACCGCGATCGCACTAAAGGTGTTTATTTTGTGCGCTACGTCACGCCTGGCACCAACGAAAAAGACACGGGCTTTTTTGCCAACCTTTTCAGCAGTAAAAAAGATGTAGCTCCCCTGTCACGGTATCGGATCACTTTGAGCGACAAAGGCGACGGCAACAGCCTGATACGGGTGTTGGACAACAATGGCCAGCCTGAGACATCAGGCAATGCCGAGCGCATTCTGAAGTTATTGGCCAACGAATTGCGTTGATGTAAAAAAGGCCATCGAGCTTGGAGCTTGGCCTGTTAAGCATAGCTTTTTTGCCGCGCTGCGGCAGGTCAAAAAAAACCCCGCAATGCGGGGTTTTTTATGAATTCCGGCCATGGCCGGAGATTCAACTACGGATTACTTGCCAGCAGGAGCGGCAGGTGCAGCAGCAGGCGCTGCGGCTGGAGCGGCAGCAGCTGGCGCTGCAGAAGCGTCAGCAGCTGGAGCGGCAGGAGCGGGTGCAGCTGCAGCAGGAGCGGGTGCAGCAGGAGCGGCAGCTTCTTCTTTTTTGCCGCAAGCGGACAGAGCAGCAGCAGCGATGATGGCAGCCAAAACGAGAGACTTGTTCATGATAATTTTCCTTGTAGGGGTTGAAAACAATTTCCGGAAATCGTCGTAACAACCGTGAAAGTTGCTAAGACCGAGACAAAAGCACTCGAGCTCTTTTGTGCTCAGCCTGTGATTATAGCGTTTTCCCTAGTCCTTCAGAAATGACCCCTATCAAACTGACACGAAACCTTCAATTAAGACCTTGGTGAGGGAAAGTCCTCAAGGGGTTTCAACCAAGCTGCCGACATCCAATCCAACAAGGCTTCAGCTGCATCTCCGCTCAAAAGAGCGCAGTAAGCTGCAGAAAGAGACCTTTTATCAGCCAATTGACGCAATAAGCGGGCATCTTTGCCGCCCACCCGAAAACTTTCACCATTGATGAACACATGCCGTTCGTCGTACATCATTTTGGTGCGTCGATCGAGTTGAACGCCAGCAGACAAATCGGGTTCAGAATCCGAGGCCTCAAACCAGACATTTGATTTGGCTTCAGTCAAATACTCACCCAGTAAATTTTCGAGCAAATGTGGATTTTTAAGCGCTTTAGCCACCACTTGCCGTGCAAAGTCACCCAATTCGACGGGAATAGCCGCAGGTGACGCGACTGCCGGTTGTTTCGGGTCGCGGTACAAGGCCTCTCCTACCCCATCAAAAGCCTCATCCGCCAAGCCCAGCAAAAGTTCACGCGCCAACTCACCTTCCTTTGGGGCCCTGAAACCAATTGACCAAGTCATGCACTCGCCCTGGGCAATGCCGTCATGGGCATATTTGGGCGGCAAATAAAGCATATCGCCAGGATTCAGAACAAATTCTTCTTCGGCTTCAAAGTTTTGCAAAATTTTGAGCGGTACACCCGGTTGCAGGCTCAGGTCTTTTTGACGACCAATGCGCCAGCGGCGTTGCCCATGGGCTTGCAACAAAAACACATCGTAGCTGTCGAAATGCGGACCCACGCCGCCGCCATCAGAGGCATAACTGATCATCACATCATCCAGCCGTGCATCGGGTACAAAGCGAAATTGCTGCAGCAGTGCGTGTACACCGTCATGCTGTGCATCTACGCCCTGCACCAAAAAGGTCCACTTTTTCTGACTAAAGGGGGGCAAGCTGCGCTTGGCAAATGGGCCTTGTTTCATGCGCCAACCTTTGGCCGAATCCACGATCAGGCGCGACTCGACGCCCTCTTGACCGGCCAACGCCACCAAGTCGGAACGATTGACGCAAGGCACGAAGCCTGGAATTGCATTGCGGACCAACAAGGGCTTTTTTTGCCAATGCCGCTTCATGAATTGCGCAGGCGTGAGACCGCCCAAAAGGGCCAAGGGTTGATCGGTGTTCATTTTGGTGTTTCCGTTTGAAGGCCCTGCTAGATGACGGCGCCTTTCATTTCAAAGAGACGGCGACAAAAAAGAGGCCGCCAAACTGCGACAATTGTCCTATGGAAATCAAGACACCTTCTGTGGTCGCACTGACCTGGACACTCAAAGACACGCTGGGCGAAACTCTGGACACGCTGGACGAGCCGGTTGAATTTTTCGTCGGCGGCAAAGACCTTTTGCCCAAGATCGAAGAAGCCCTGCAAGGCCACGAACGTGGCGCCAAAGTTGACTTGCACCTGGAACCTGAAGACGCCTTTGGTGACTTTCAGGAAGATCTGCTGTTTCTGGAACCTCTGGCTCTTTTTCCAGACGGCTTGGAGCCCGGTCTGACGATCGAAGGCACGGCTCTGCCCGAGGGATGTAACCCCGAGGCCCCCAAAAATGTGCTTTACACCGTGACCGAAATCTATCCGGAACATGTGGTTCTGGATGGCAATCACCCGCTGTCGGGTATAGCGCTGCGCTTGCACCTGAAAGTGGAATCGGTCCGCGAACCCACAGAAGCAGAGGTGGGCAGCGGAAGTTGCGGCACGGGGTTTTTCAAGATCGAGGTCGCGGATGAAGGTGACGCCCCCGGGCCCACTATGCACTGAGCGGCCCGCAGCCTTCGGCCCGTAAAACGTCCCAAAAGACGATTGGCTTATTTTTTCCCGGTAGAGCCGTAGCCACCCTCGCCGCGCTCACTGGGCGCATCAAATTCGGTCACCAAATTAAATGTGGCCTGCACCACGGGCACGATCACCATTTGGGCAATCCGCTCCATGGGTTCGATCGTAAAGGCCACATCACTGCGGTTCCAGGCGCTGACCATGAGTTGGCCCTGGTAATCGCTGTCGATCAAGCCGACCAGATTCCCCAAGACGATGCCATGTTTGTGACCCAGGCCCGAGCGAGGCAGCAACATGGCCGCGTAGCCAGGGTCTTTCAGGTGCACTGCAATGCCCGTGGGTACCAATTGCCAAGCATTGGGCTGCAAGGTCAAGGGGGCGTCCAAACAAGCCCGCAGGTCCAAGCCAGCACTGCCGGGTGTGGCATAGACGGGTAACTGTTCAGCCATGCGGGCATCGATGATTTTGAGGTCAATGTTCATGAAAACTCCGAGAATCGATTGGAAAGCCAAGGGGCTAAAGGCGGTCAACTGAGTCCGAAAACAGGTTTAGCCCATGCGCCGGGCGATGTCTGCCACCAACTCAATGGCTAAATTTTGTTTGCTGGCATGGGGCAATTCGCGAGCGCCGTCAACATCCACCAACAACAAGGCGTTGTCGTCCTGGCCAAAGGTGGCGGGGCCAATGTTCCCCACCAGCAAGGGCACACCCTTGCGTTCCCGTTTGGCGGTGGCATGGGCCAACAAATCGTGGCTCTCGGCCGCAAAGCCAACACAGAACAAGGCCCCTGAAACCGCTCGCGGCGAGTGCGCCACCGTGGCCAAAATATCCGGGTTCTCGACAAATCCCAGCTGCGGTGTCTGTCCCGAACCGTCCTTTTTTATTTTTTGATCCGACGAATTAGCGGGCCGCCAATCGGCCACGGCCGCAGTGGAGACAAAGACTTGGGCCGTATCCACATGCTGCGCTACAGCGGTTTGCATTTGCCGTGCCGACTGCACATTGACCCTTTGAACGCCTCTTGGCGTCGGCAAGTGAACCGGCCCTGCGACCAAGGTCACCTGGGCCCCCGCCATATGAGCGGCCCGGGCAATGGCAAAACCCATCTTGCCGCTGGATAAATTGGTGATGCCCCGTACGGGATCTATGGCTTCGTAAGTTGGCCCTGCCGTCACCAAGACGGTTTTTCCCTTGAGCAATTTCGGGGTAAAAAATGACTCCAGGTCTTCCAGAATTTCTTCGGCTTCCAGCATTCGGCCATCGCCTGTTTCGCCACAGGCCTGGTCGCCTTGCCCTACGTCCAGCACATGCACGCCATCGGCACGCAATTGGGCCACATTGCGCTGGGTGGCCGGATTGGCCCACATTTCCCGGTTCATGGCGGGGGCGACGATGAGTGGCACTTGCTCCACAGGCCGTGCTAAGCACATCAGGCTGAGCAAATCATCGGCCCTGCCGTGCAGCAGTTTGGCCATGAAGTCGGCACTGGCTGGCGCGACCACAATGGCATCGGCCTCACGGCTTAAATTGATGTGGGCCATGTTGTTGGCCTCACGGTTGTCCCATTGCGAGGTGAAAACAGCCCGCCCGGAAAGGGCTTGCATGGTCACCGCGGTCATGAAGTGCTCTGCCGCCTCGGTCATCACGACTTGCACCGTGACGCCCGACTTAATCAGTGCGCGGCAGAGTTCTGCGGCTTTGTAACAGGCGATGCCACCCGACAAGCCCAGAACGATGTGTTTTCCAGCCAATGTGCTCATGCCGGGGAATGTATCAGAGTACGCCGCTGAACCCGAGAAAACAGTTGGACCGCTTGGTTGAGGGGCCAGAACTTCGGCTTACGGGCTCAAGTGCCCACTGGAAACTCTCAGATTACGTTTGCCCTGCCGTAAAACCACGAATCCGACTGTCTATAATCACGATTTCCACCTTCCGGGAGCGCCAAGCTCCCGTCTTGGACATGACCAAATTCGTCTTCGTCACCGGCGGTGTGGTGTCTTCCCTGGGCAAGGGAATCGCCTCCGCTTCTCTCGCCGCCATCCTTGAATCCCGCGGCCTCTCCGTCACCCTCATCAAGCTCGATCCCTACCTGAACGTCGATCCTGGGACCATGTCGCCCATTCAGCACGGCGAAGTCTTTGTGACCGATGATGGCGCAGAAACCGATCTGGATCTGGGCCACTATGAACGCTTCATCAACACGCGGATGAAGAAAGCCAACAACTTCACGACCGGACAAATTTACAAAAGCGTGCTCGAAAAAGAACGCCGTGGCGACTATCTGGGCAAAACCGTACAGGTTATTCCCCATGTCACCAACGAAATTCAAGATTTCATCAAGCGGGGGGCTGGCTTTGGCACACCTGAAGCGGTGGATGTGGCCATTGTAGAAATCGGTGGCACCGTGGGCGACATCGAGTCACTGCCTTTCCTTGAGGCGGTGCGACAACTCAGTTTACGACTCGGCCCCAACAATGCCGCTTTTGTACACCTGACTTATGTGCCCTGGATCGCTGCGGCGGGTGAACTCAAAACCAAACCCACCCAGCACACAGTTCAAAAATTGCGCGAAATCGGTATCCAACCCGATGCACTTTTGTGCCGCGCCGACCGTTATATTCCGGACGACGAGCGCGACAAAATTTCGCTGTTCACTAACGTGCAAAGCTGGGGCGTAATTTCCATGCCCGATGTGGACACCATCTACAAAGTCCCTCGCGTGCTGCACGAGCAAGGGCTGGATGGCCTGATTTGCGACAAACTGCGTCTGAACACCCCGCCCGCCAGCCTGAAGCGCTGGGATGATCTGGTATTTGAAACCGCCAACCCCAAGGGTGAAGTCAAGATCGCCATGGTGGGCAAATACGTGGAACTGTCAGACAGCTACAAATCGGTCAATGAAGCATTGCGCCATGCAGGCATGCGCAACCATGTGCGCGTGAAAATCGAGCACATCGACTCCGAAACCATCACCCCCGAAAGCGTGGCCCAACTGGCCCACTTTGATGGCGTACTGGTGCCCGGCGGTTTTGGCAAACGTGGCGTGGAGGGCAAAATTTCTACCGCCCGATTTGCGCGGGAACAAAAAGTGCCTTACCTGGGCATCTGCTTGGGCATGCAAGTGGCCACCATTGAATATGCCCGCCATATGGCCGGCATGGAAAACGCCAACAGCACCGAGTTCGAGCCTGATACCCCATTTCCTGTGATCGCCCTGATCAACGAATGGAAAGATGCGGACGGCTCCATTCAAGTGCGCGATGCCAACTCCGACCTGGGAGGCACCATGCGCTTGGGCGCGCAAAGCTCGGATGTGTCCAAAGGCACACTGGCCCATCAAATTTATGGGGATGTGGTCACTGAGCGCCATCGCCACCGCTACGAAGCCAACGTTAATTACCTAGACAAACTGCGCCAAGCGGGCCTGGTCATTTCCGCCCTCACCCAACGTGAGCAACTGACCGAAATTGTGGAGTTGCCACAAAACGTTCACCCTTGGTATGTGGGCGTGCAATTTCACCCCGAATTCAAGTCCACACCTTGGGATGGTCACCCGCTCTTCAACGCTTTCATCAAAGCGGCCGTTGCGCACAAAGTTGCCGTTTGACCCATGCAAACCGACATACGGAACAACCCATGAAACTTTGCGGCTTTGATGTGGGTCTGAACCAGCCCTTTTTCCTGATTGCAGGCACCTGCTCCATTGAGAGTCTGGAAATGTCTGTGGAGGTCGCCGGGCGTCTCAAGGAAATTTGCACCGCGCTGGGCATCCCTTTGATTTATAAGGGTTCGTTTGACAAAGCCAACCGCTCATCTGGCAGCACGCAGCGAGGCGTGGGCATAGATGCAGGTTTGAAAATTCTGGACGAAGTGCGTCGCCAGATTCAAGTGCCCATCCTCACAGATGTACACGACGAATCTCAAGTAGCTGTCGTGGCCAGCGTGGTGGATGTACTGCAAACCCCCGCATTTTTGTGCCGCCAGACCGATTTCATTCGCGCGGTGGCCCAGTCGGGCAAGCCCGTCAACATCAAAAAAGGCCAATTTTTAGCCCCCTGGGACATGAAAAATGTCATCGACAAAGCCCGCGTGGCCGCGCGCGAAGCGGGCTTGCCCGAAGACAACTTTCTGGCCTGCGAGCGCGGCGTGAGTTTTGGCTACAACAACCTGGTGGCCGACATGACCAGCCTGGCCGAGATGCGCAAAACAGGGGCCCCTGTCGTTTTCGATGTGACCCATTCAGTGCAAAAACCGGGTGGACAAGGCACCAGCAGTGGCGGTGCGCGCGACATGGTGCCCGTGCTGGCCCGTGCAGGCATAGCCGCAGGTGTGGCGGGGTTGTTCATGGAAACCCACCCCAATCCTGCCGAGGCCTGGTCCGATGGCCCCAATGCTGTGCCTTTGGGCAAAATGAAAGCGCTGCTGGAGACTTTGGTAGAGCTTGATTCCGTCACCAAAAAGAACCCCTTTCTTGAGGATGACTTCGCATGAGCGGCTATATCATTGCTGTCGTTCAGGTCACCAACCCTGCCCAATACGAGGAATACAAAAAATGGTCCACTGCGGCCATTCAAGCCTCGGGGGCAGAAATATGTGTTCGGGGGGGACAAGTTCAGATCCTAGAGGGCGACTGGCATCCTGAGCGGATGGTGATTTTGAAGTTTCCTACCTTTGACGCTGCTAAGACGTTTTATGAACTGCCTGAATACCAGAAAGCCCGCGAAGCGCGTGAGGGTGCAGCCGTCATGAAAATGATCGCGGTTGAAGGCCTTTAAATTTTTTATTGTTAATTTGAGAAAGTCAAAAAATGAGTGCAATCGTTGATATCGTTGGCCGTGAAATTCTCGACAGCCGTGGCAACCCCACGGTTGAATGTGACGTACTGCTTGAATCCGGCGTCATGGGCCGCGCTGCAGTGCCCTCTGGCGCCTCTACCGGCAGCCGTGAAGCCATTGAGCTGCGCGATGGCGATAAAAGTCGCTATTTGGGCAAAGGCGTGCTCAAGGCTGTCGAACACATCAACACCGAAATTGCTGAAGCCGTGATGGGCTTGGATGCTTCCGAGCAGGCCTTTTTGGACCGCACCCTGATTGACCTGGATGGCACGGAAAACAAAAGTCGCCTGGGTGCCAACGCCATGTTGGCTGTTTCGATGGCCGTGGCCCGTGCTGCGGCCGAAGAGTCCGGCCTGCCCCTGTACCGCTACTTTGGCGGCATGAATGGCAACCAATTGCCCGTGCCCATGATGAACGTCATCAATGGCGGGGCACACGCCAACAACAACCTCGACCTGCAAGAGTTCATGATCATCCCCGTGGGCGCACCCTCGTTCCGCGAAGCCGTGCGCTGGGGTGCTGAAGTGTTCCATGCGCTCAAGAAAATCATCCACGACAAAGGCATGAGCATTGCCGTAGGCGACGAAGGCGGCTTTGCCCCCAACGTGGACAGCCATGAAGCGGCTATCCAGATGGTGCTGGACGCGATTGCGGCTGCGGGTTACACCGCTGGCGAAGAAATCGCCATTGGCCTGGACTGCGCAGCCAGCGAGTTTTACAAAGATGGCAAATACAAATTGTCGGGCGAAGGCCTGGAGCTGACCGCCGAGCAATGGACCGACATGTTGGCCAGCTGGTGCGACAAATACCCCATCATCAGCATCGAAGACGGCATGGCTGAAAACGACTGGGATGGCTGGAAAGTTCTGACCGATCGTTTGGCCAAGAACGTGCAGATTGTGGGTGACGACTTGTTTGTCACCAACACCAAGATCTTCAAAGAAGGCATTGAAAAGGGCATCGCCAACTCGATCCTGATCAAAATTAACCAGATTGGTACGCTGACCGAAACCTTCGAAGCCATCGAAATGGCCAAGCGTGCGGGCTACACCGCCGTGATCAGCCACCGTTCCGGCGAGACCGAAGACTCGACCATCGCCGACATCGCTGTGGGCCTGAATGCTGGCCAGATCAAGACCGGTTCCATGAGTCGCTCAGACCGCATGGCGAAATACAACCAACTGCTGCGAATCGAAGAGGACTTAGGCGAAGTCGCGGTCTACCCTGGCCGTGCAGCCTTTTACAACCTGCGCTAAATACCATGGGCAAACGCCTCATCCCGGTTGTACTGATCGCCTTGTTGGCGATCATCCAAGTCCAACTTTGGCTGGGCCGGGGGGGGTTGCCCAACGTCGCAGAGCTGGAGCGTGAGCTGCAGCAACAAAAAATCGCCAATGAAGAGTCCCGACGAAGAATTGAACAACTCAGTGCCGAGGTGAATGACCTTAAAGAAGGCCTGAACATGGTCGAAGAGCGGGCCCGAAATGAGTTGGGCATGGTCAAACCCAACGAAATCTACGTTCAAATCGCCAAATGATGCGGCCTGCCGTCTTAAGTCACAAGACGCTGCGCCTGTCATGAAGGTTCGGCGCATTGCCATTGTCGGTGCAGCAAGCACAGGCAAAACATGGCTGAAAGACGCCTTGAAGAGCGTTTTAACCCTGCGAGGCGATACCGTATCGAATATTTCCCACAGGGGACCCAGTCAAAACACGAACGCAGTTCAGGTCTGGACAATTTCGGACAACACCGCTTTGATGAGTGCGGTTGAGAAGCACTTGCGTTTTGAGAATGAACCCCTTGCTGCCGTTGCGCAGGCACACCATGACTTGTACGACATCACATTGCTCATGGGCCTCGATTGGCCCCAATCAAGCACAGCGCTGCAAAGCGATGGTCACATCATGCGTTCCACAGTAGACAGTGCGCTGCGCCAAACTCTAAGCCAGTCAGGGCTTGCGTACAAAGTGATTTATGGTCAAGGTCATCAGCGACTGAACCATGCCCTGCTGGCCCTCGGATTGGCGGGCGAAGACGATTTGGCGCGCCAAATACGCGAGCAGGGTCAATTTGCCATCAACCAAGGCCGTACTCAGTGGCAATGCAACGAATGCAGCGACCCTGAGTGCGAGCACAAACTTTTTACAAGTTTGCTGGGGGATCGCCCGAACTGACAAAAGTCCGCCGCTAGAACACCCTTCGCGAGCAGGGGCTCGCTCCTACAAAGACCACTTAGCGAGCGGGGGCTCGGTTTTACAAAGACCTGAAAGGGCATTTGCATTTCACCGGGGGAAACACTTGCGAGTCACTGTATAAGGTTCGTGTTTAAAGCTGTCTCAATGAACCGCTCCACCCGAAAGATCGGCGGGCAATACGGTGAACAGGCCGGCCGCATCGACGGGGTCAAATCGGTATTGCGCGCCACAAAAATCACAGCCTACTTCCACCTGCCCTTGTTCGGCAAGGATGCCTTCGACCTCCTCGGTGCCCAAGCTTTTGATCATGTTGCCTACACGCTCACGGTTGCAGCGACACGCAAAACGCGGTCCGTTCTCACCCACAAAGGGCTCAAACCGGACCAGCGGCTCTTCCCAAAACAAACGGTGCAGGATGGTTTCGGCATCCAGCGAGAGCAGCTCCTCGCGTTTCAGACTTTTGGTCAAAATCGAAATGCGACTGAAATCTTCGCTTTGCCCCAAAACCGACTCACGCATGAGCGAATCCACCTGCCCTGCAAGATTGCCCTCACCTTCAATGGGCAAACGCTGAATCAGCATGCCGGCCGCTACTTTGTCATCTGCCGCGAGAACCAGCACGGTATCAAGCTGTTCAGATTGCAGCATGTAATGTTCTAGAACTTCGCTGATGTTCTCGAGCTTTTCACCTCGATCACCAAAGAGCGGCACGACCCCTTGGTAAGGTTGCTGACCAGGCAAACGGTCTTGCGGGTCCAGGGTGATCGCGCATCGGCCCTCGTTGTTCACGTTGACCATCTGGCTCAAGGTGGCTTGATCGGATAGCTCACCCACTTGGGTGCAAGTGGCCCGCAAACTCAGGTCAGGCTGCACCTCGACTACACCCAACTTAACCGGGCCATCGCCAAAAATCTGCAACACCAAAGCGCCATTGAATTTGATATTGCCCTGCATCAACACGCCTGCTGCGGCCATCTCGCCCAACAACTGACGTACAGGTGCCGGGTAAGCGCCGGTTTCGGAATTGGCCGCACGCCGCGCCAAAATATCTTGCCAAGCGTCGGTCAAGCGCACCAGCATGCCGCGGACGGGCAAGCCTTCAAAAATGAATTTATGGAGTTCGGACAAAGTTCAATCAACGGCCCAAGTGAGCCGATCTTTCATGGTTTAAAACTGTTTCAAAGGGCCAATCAACGCTCATCCAATCTTTTTCAGCCCAGCCTTAAAGCGATGAGCATTTTCAACGTAATGGCGACCACTTTGCCGCACGGCCTCGATTTGCTCAGGGCTAAGTTGGCGCACCACCTTGGCTGGAGAACCCATGATCATGGAACCATCGGGAAACTCTTTGCCCTCGGTCACCAACGAACCCGCACCGACCAGACAGTTTTTGCCAATTCGGGCGCCGTTCAGCACCACCGCCCCAATACCGATCAGGGACTCATCGCCAATGGTGCAACCGTGCAACATGACCATGTGGCCAATGGTGACGTTTTTGCCCACTTTGAGGGGTTTGCCATGGTCGGCATGCATGACGCTGCCGTCTTGAATGTTGCTGCCCTCACCAATTTCGATGGTTTCGGTGTCGCCCCGAATCGTGCAGCCAAACCAAACACTGGCGTCAGCGGAAATTTTGACCGCTCCCATGACTTGCGCCGAATCTGCCACCCAGGCGCTTTCGGCCACTTCGGGTGTTTGGGAATCAAGTTGGTAAATGGCCATAGCAGGTCCTGTCGTTCTGAATGTCTGAAAACCTACAATTGTAGGGATGCTCACGGCTGACCGTGAACCCTGCCCACTTTCATGACCCTGAGTTGAAACAGACCATGCACACCTTGCGCTCCGCTGCCCTTGGCCCCTGGGCAGAAGCCGACCCCGTGTTGAAGGCCCAAGCCACTTTGGCCTTGGACCTTAGCCTGCCCGTTGGGGCTGCACAAGCCTTGCAAGCGCCCAGTGCATCACCCGGCCGTCCATTAAGGCCTGAATGCGTTCACCACACTTTGCTCAAATCCAAGTCAATGACCACCCCGGAGGGTCGTGCCATTTTGGTCCATTCGATTGCGCACATCGAGCTCAATGCCATTGATCTGGCGCTGGACGTGGTGTGGCGCTTTGCGGACATGCCCGAGGCTTTTTACACCGACTGGGTCAAGATTGCACAAGAAGAAGCCAAACACTTCACCCTGCTGCGCAACCACTTGGTGGGCATGGGCTTTGACTATGGCAGCTTTCCGGCCCACAGCGCGTTATGGGACATGGCCGAGCGCACCCAAAATGACCTGCTGGCTCGCATTGGCATCGTTCCGCGCACCATGGAAGCGCGTGGCCTGGATGCCTCGCCAGGGGTTAAAAACAAGCTGGTCAGCGTGGGGGACCATGCGGCGGGGCAAATTCTGGACCTCATTTTGGAAGAGGAAATCGGCCATGTGGCCGCAGGCAACCGCTGGTACCGTTACCTGTGCGCGCAACGCGGGCTGGACCCGGTCAGCACCTATGCCGAGCTGATCTTGCAATACGACGCCCCCAAACTGCGCCCGCCCTTCAACATGACTGCACGTCGTTTGGCCGGATTTGAAGAAGTTGAGTTGGATGCCTTGGGCTGAGCCTTATCGACTCAGGCACTCACCTGACCCTGCTTAGCCCCTGGGGTGATGCTGGGCATGCAGGGTTTTAAGGCGCTCTCTGGCCACATGGGTGTAGATGGTGGTGGTCGAAATATCGGCATGCCCCAGCAACATTTGCACCGCCCGCAAATCCGCGCCATGGTTGAGCAAATGCGTAGCAAATGCGTGGCGCAAGGTGTGCGGCGAGAGTGGTGCCGTGATCCCGGACTGGATGGCGTAGCGCTTCACCAGGTTCCAGAACATCACGCGCGACATGCCACTGCCTGGCTTGGGGCCACTGGTGGTCACAAACAGGTCTTCAGTCTGCCGCTGGCCCAACATAGCAGGTCGAGCCCGAGCTAAATAACGCTGGAGCCATTCGCGGGCCTCTTCACCAAAAGGCACCAAACGCTCTTTGCTGCCCTTGCCCATGATGCGCAGCACCCCTTCATTGAGCGAAACATGCAGGCTTTTCAGCTGCACCAACTCGCTCACACGCAGCCCGCTGGCGTACATAAGCTCCAGCATGGCACGGTCACGCAAACCCAAATCGGTGGCGATATCGGGGGCCGACAACAAGGCATCCACTTGCGCCTCCCCCAAGGTTTTGGGTACCCGCAAAGCCTGTTTGGCCGCCAGCATGCGCAGGGTGGGGTCTTGTTGTACCAAGCGCTCACGCAAGGCCCAGCGAAAGTAACGTTTAAAAACCGTCAGCCGACGATTGGCCGAAGTGGCCTTGGTTTGCCTGTGGCGCTCGGCAAAATAGGCTTGTAAGTGATGCTCTTGGGTCGCCTCCAGCGCCAGCTGGTGGGACAAAAATAACCAATGGGCAAAGAGGTTCAGATCGCGACGGTAAGCCGCCAACGTGTTGGCGGACAAACCGTCCTCCAGCCAGAGTGCCTCGGCAAAGCGGTCGATGGCAGTCTGGCTGTCCTCGTGCATGCGCCGGAGGTCAGTCCAGCTTGAGCTTTTGCTGCTCGACAACTTTCTTGTAAACCTCGAATTCAGCCTTGATTTGGGCCGAAAACTCTTCTGGCGAATTGGCCACTACCAAAGAACCCGTGTCCTGGATGCGTTTGACCACAGCAGGGTCTTGCAAGGCTTTCTTCACACCCGCATTGACTTTGTCAACCACTTCTTTGGGTAAGTTTTTAGGCCCCAAAATACCGTAATAGGCCATGCGGTTCACAGGCTCCAAGCCCACTTCTTTGAAAGTGGGCACATTGGGCAATTGGGACAAACGCTGCGGTGCTGCCACCACAATCGGTATCAAACGACCCGACTGAATGAAAGGCAAAGCAGAAGGCAAATTGTCAAAAATAACCGGCACTTGCCCTGCCACGGTGTCGTTCAAAGCCGGACCGGCACCCCGATAGGGAATGTGGGTGATGAAAACCCCCGTCAGGCTTTTCCAGAGTTCTGTTTGTAAGTGACCAATGCCGCCTGTACCCGAGGAGGAATAAGAATATTTACCCGGATTTTTCTTCAGTTCTGCCAAAAAGCCAGCGTAGTCTTTGGCGGGGAAGCTGGGATGCACCGCAAAAATATTAGGGGTGGCCGCGATGTTGATGATGGCGGTGAAATCAGTGATCGGGTTGTAGGGGATCTTGGTGTTGATCGCGGGGTTGGCCGCTGTGGTGGAAACCGTGGCCATGCCCAGGTTGTAACCATCCGGCACGGCACGAACCGTTTCGGTAGCACCCACTACGCCGCCGCCACCCGCCTTGTTTTCAATGATCACGCTTTGGCCAAGTGCTTTACCCAAAGGCTCGGCGATGACTCGGGCCACAATGTCAGTGGTACCACCGGGCGCAAAAGGAACTTGAAGTTTGATCGTCTTATTGGGATAGGTTTGAGCCAAAACCGAGCCACTGGCCATCAGGGCCGCAGTCAATCCAACCAAAGTCATCAAATTACAACGCTTCATTTCGAACTCCTTTAAGAACATTCCATCATAAGCAGCTCAGTGATGACGGGAGAGAGGGGAAACCCACAAAAACTCCAACAATTATCAATTTTGCCGCTCCAAGGTGACAGCCCGGCAGTTAAACACCGAGCCAGGGCAGTTATCCTAACGCCGTGAACTTCGCTCAACTCCTCTTCCCCGATTTTTCCCTGATTTTGTGCGGCTACCTGATCTGCAGGTACACAGCCTTAAACCGTCCGGTCTGGCAGCAGGTTGAAAGTCTTGTCTATTTTTTCCTTTTCCCGGTCCTGTTGTTCCACTCGATCGTGAAAAGCCCACTCGATCTGAATGTGGCATCCAGCCTGATAGGCGCAGGCCTGAGCCTGGGGGTTTGCGCCATTGCCTTGTCTTACAGCCTGCCCTACTGGCCTATTTTGGGCAAAAGACTGGACCGACGCGACCACGCCGCCAGTGCCCAAGTGGGTTTTCGCTTCAACTCCTTTATTGCCCTGGCTTTGGCCGAGCGCTTGGCCGGACCGGAAGGCCTGCTGATGATTTCGGTGCTGATTGGCGTGTGCGTGCCCACCTTCAACGTGGGGGCCGTGTGGCCGATGGCTCGCCAAGCGAAGATCGGTTTTTTACGTGAACTCACCCGCAACCCGCTGATCATTGCCACAGCATCCGGACTGATCGCCAACTTGATGGGCTTTCAAATGCCTTTGTGGCTGGAGCCTGCTGTCAGCCGGATTGGGGCTGCCTCTTTGGCTCTGGGCCTGATGGCAGCGGGCGCTGGCATGCAACTTAGCACCTTGCGCCAAGGCAAGCTGTTGGGCATGAGTGTGTTGACGGTCAAACACCTGTTGACGCCCTTGCTCGCTGTGCTCATGGCGCGCCTTTTCCAGCTCAACCCGATGCAAAGCATGATCTTGCTGGCTTTTTCCGCCTTGCCCACAGCCTCCACATGCTATGTGCTGGCGGCTCGCATGGGCTACAACGGACCCTATGTGGCAGGCTTGGTCACACTGTCCACCTTGACGGGGATGCTAAGCCTACCCTTTGCCTTGGGCGTGCTGCGCTGAAATCCAAGATATCCGCATACGCGGGTATGACAACGCTCTGAAGGTCAGGCTTTCGCCAGTGACCAGGCCACTTGCTCCTGCACCACCGGATCGGGATGCGCCGCGTGCCGAACCAAAGACTGCTGCAAGGCTTGGCGTTCAGGTACAGACATGCCGCCAGAGGCCAATGCGTTGCCCGCAGCCAGCGCCAGGTTGCGCAACCAACGGGCATGGCCGATGCGGCGGATGGCACTGCCTTCGGTGCGCCTCAAAAATTCGGCCTCGGTCCAGTCCATCAAGGTCAACAGACTGGCATGCGCCAAACCGTCTCGTGCTTGCCAGTCGGGCAAATCGCTGATTTGCGCATACTTGTTCCAAGGGCAGGCCAATTGGCAGTCGTCGCAGCCATAAATGCGATTGCCAATCAAGGGACGCAGTGCCTCGTCAATCGGTCCCGCATGCTCAATGGTCAGATAAGAAATACACCGTCGGGCATCCAGTTGGTATGGGCCAACAATGGCTTGGGTGGGGCACAAGTCCATACACGCCGTACATTGGCCGCAATGGGAAGTGACTGCGGGCGTTGCAGGTAAGGCGAAATCAACAAACAATTCACCTAAAAAGAACATGGAACCCGCCTCGCGGCTCAGCACCAAGGTGTGCTTGCCGCGCCAACCCAGCCCACTGCGGGTGGCCAACTCGGCCTCCAAAACGGGGGCCGAGTCGGTGAAAACGCGGTGGCCAAACGGACCGATCGCCTCAGCAATCCGATCTTGCAGTTTTTGCAAGCGGCTGCGCAACACCTTGTGATAATCGCGTCCACGGGCATAAATTGACACCACGGCTTCACCGGGCTGACCGCTGCGCGCTGTTTCCCGGTCAACCCAATCGGTTGCGGTGTCTGCAGGCAAATAGTCCATCCGGGCGGTGATCACGCTCACCGTGCCCGGCACCAACTCGGCAGGCCGTGCCCGTTTTATGCCGTGGCATTGCATATAGCCCATGCTGCCGTGAAAGCCAGCGTCCAGCCAAGCCTTTAATCCGGGCTCTGCCGAAGACAAATCGATACCCGTCGCGCCAATTTGGGACAATCCAAGCTCACGCGCCCAGATTTGGATCTGGGGCCACAGTTCATGAAGGTCGATTTGAGTCAATTGATTAGTCACCCGCCGATTGTAGAAAGCCCCGCAGCCCCGAGGGCTTGGGAAACCCTTTGGCCTGATGAAGCTGCCACCTGGCGCTTTGCCGCCGAATTGGCGCAGGCCTTGCAAAACTGGCCCGGCGCTCGCCACGCCAGCATCGAGTTGCGCGGCAATTTGGGCGCAGGCAAAACCACTTTGGTACGCCACTTGCTGCGTGCCATTGGGGTGCAGGGCCAGATCAAAAGCCCCACTTATGCCGTAGTGGAGCCCCACCAAGTCGGCACAGGCGACGATGCCTGGCCCCTCTGGCATTTTGATTTTTACCGTTTCAATGACCCGCAAGAGTGGGAAGACGCGGGCTTCAGGGACATTTTTGCAGGGCCCGGCCTCAAGCTCATGGAGTGGCCCGACAAAGTGGCCGGGCAACTGCCGCCACCCGATTGGGTCATTGCCCTCGAAGCGATGGACGAGGAGCAACGCCGGGTGCGCATCCAAGCGGGCACCGAACGGGGCCAATATTGGCTGGAGTCTTGGGCGCAGAACCATTCAGGAACGGGTCATGCAGATTGATCGGCGGCGCTGGGTCAAGGCCGGTTTGCTGGCCCTCAGTTTGGGGGCCGCCCAGTTGGCCCGTGGGGCCACGATGCTGGCCGTACGCATCTGGCCCGCACCCGACTACACACGGGTGACGCTGGAGTCCGACACACCGCTGAAGTCTTCGCAAACCTTTGTCGCCTCGCCCCCCCGATTGGCCGTGGACATTGAAGGTCTGCAGTTGAATGCCGCTTTGCGGGAACTGGTGGGCAAAGTCCAAGCCTCCGACCCCAATATCTCCGGTATCCGCGTAGGCCAGTTCAATGCCAATGTGGTGCGCTTGGTGATTGATTTAAAACGGCCCATCGCGCCCCAAGTTTTTACCCTGCCCCCAGTGGCCGCCTATGCGCACCGTTTGGTGCTGGACCTGTACCCCAGCGAAGCCATTGACCCCTTAGAACAACTGATACAAGAACGGATCACGGCCAAATCACAGGCGTCTAACGCTGCATCAACGAACATTCCGGCGCTGCCTGTGCCTAAAACAGGCGTCAACGACCCATTGGGCGACTTGATCGCCAAGCAAACCCTCCCCGGAAGCGTCGGGACACCTCCTTTGCCCGCTGCAGCTTCGACTCGCCGCCCTGACATCCCAACGTCCAAGGGCGTTTACATGGATCGCCCTGACCACCCTCCTCGGCCTGAAGCCACCACTGGCACCGACCGCCTGATCGTGATTGCGCTGGACCCCGGCCACGGTGGCGAAGATCCGGGTGCCATTGGCCCGGGCGGCACGCGCGAGAAAGACGTGGTGCTGAAGATTGCCCAGTTGCTGCGCGACCGCATCAATGACAACCAAGTCAATGGCAACCCCTTACGCGCCTACCTGACACGGGATGCCGATTTTTTTGTCCCCCTGCATGTGCGCATCCAAAAAGCCCGCCGAGTGCAAGCCGACCTGTTTGTCAGCATCCATGCCGATGCCTTTTATACGCCGCAAGCCAGCGGCGCCAGTGTGTTTGCGCTCAGCCAAGGGGCGGCCTCGAGCAGTGCTGCGCGCTGGATGGCACAAAAGGAAAACAAAGCCGACCTGATCGGCGGCGTCAACTTGGGCGTACAAGATGCCCAAGTGCAACGCGCCCTGCTGGACATGAGCACCGCCGCGCAAATCAAGGACAGTTTGCTGTTAGGGGGCAGTTTGCTGCGGGAGATCGGTGGGGTGGGCCGCTTGCACAAGCCCCGGGTAGAGCAAGCCGGTTTTGCCGTGCTGAAAGCGCCCGATATACCCAGCGTATTGGTGGAAACCGCCTTCATCAGCAACCCCGCTGAGGAAGAAAAGCTGCGCAGCGACGCCTACCAACAGCAACTCACCGACGCCTTGATGCGCGGCATATTGCAATATTTTTCGCACAACCCACCTTTGGCGCGCAACCGCAGCATTTGATGCAGACCCATAGCAAGTTTTGTTTATTCACCGCAAATTGGTGTTTGAACACTCAAGTTGAACCTGCTGCAATGTCTACAAAGCCAGCTTCTGGCTTGCAGCCACATCCCTATCGAACTGCGCCATGGCGGCCAAGGTCAGGGTGTCGGTGGCTAAACCCGCCGCAAACTCGGGGCGCACGGTAACGGCATGCGCACCCAGCGCCATCAGCCGGGCCAACACATCGGCCGACTTGATGCTGGCGGCCAGCAGTTGCAAGCCACCGGCTTGAACAGCCACACAAGCTTCGATCAATGCCCAGACATCGCGGCCATCGGCCTGCAATCGACCCACATAGGGCGCCACGTAATTGGCACCTTGAGATTGAGCCCAAAGCAACTGAATCGGGTTGGACAAACCGGTCAGCAGTGTGGGCACCCCCCAGGCTTGCACTTCGCGCAGCACGGGCTGCCAATTGGGGTGACATGGCAGTTTGAGGGTCAGGCGCAGACGGGCCTGCACGGCGGCAGGCAGCAGCACTTCAAGCCATTGCGCCGCCTCGCCCACATCGGCACGGGGCAATTGCAGCATCAACTCTGGCATGCGCGCCTCGCCCGCCTGCCTGACCAATTGCAAATATCCCGGCAAACTGACGGGCAAACCCGCCTGCAAGACCAGCGTGGGGTTGGTGGTGACACCCTGCACGGGTGGGCAGCCCGCAGGTAACACCCATTGCTGGGCGTCGGCTGAATCCAGGTAGAGCTTCATGCCGAGTCCTGTTTCAGAAAAATGTCTTTGTCTGGGAAAAACTGGCTGTGCAGTGGCAGCAAAGCCCCACCCAATGCGCGCGCATGTGCCCCGACTTGGCCCTTCAACAAGGGCGGCTGGTGCATGCCGTCAAATCGGTATTGGGTCAGCGCCTCTTGCGTGGCGGCCATCAATGCGGTCATTAAGGATGCGCCCAGAGAACCGTCCATGACCACCGCATCCAGATCCAACAAAGCGGCGGATGTGGCCACTGTCATCGCCAATGCTTGGCTGGCTTGTGCCATCCATGGCCCGGTGAATTCGGCATAAGCCGCGTCCATGATCCGGTCTTGGTGAATCAGCAAGGGGTCGTGTCCGGCCGCCAGCAGGGCTTGCTCCAGTTGCCAACCAGAGGCTTTTTGCAGCAACTGGGGCGGCATGCCCGAACCCAAAGGGGCACCCGAGGCCAAGCCCACAGGCAGGGAACCAATGGCCCCGGCGTTGCCGCGCTCGCCACTCATGATGTGGCCCGACAACACCAAACCGCCCCCTATGAAGGTGCCTACAAACACATACAAGAAGCTGCGCACGCTGCGGCCATGACCTTGCAGCAATTCGGCCACACAAGCCGCCGTGGTGTCCTTGGCAAAGACTACGGGCAAATCGGTCAGTCGCTGCACCTCAGCAGAAAGGTCAATGTGCTCCCAGCGGGCCAGTGCCTGCGCCGCCTGCCCGCCCATGAGGTCGGCCCATTTGTGCAGCGACAAAGGCGCGGTCAGCCCCACGCCCACTGTTCTGGGCCACAAATCACCCATGCGTTTTTTCAGGGTTTGCAGGCCTTTCGCCATGGAAAGGAACAGCTGATCCGGATCGGGATAGTCGTAATGCACCTCGACCCGGTGCACGGGTTGGCCACAAAAATCAGCCACCAGCAATTCCAAATTGCGCCGACCCACTTGAATGCCCACGCTGAAAGCGCCCTGGGGGTTCAATGAGAGCGGCACCGAAGGCTGACCAATTTTGCCGCGCAGACGTTCTTGTTTAAGCAGCAACCCATCGTCCAGCAAGCGCCCCACGATGATAGCCACCGTTTGGGTCGACAACTGGGTCAAACGGGCCAGATCGGCTTTGGGAATGGCCCCGTGGTGCCGGATGGCCTGCAGCACAATGCGTTCATTGAACTGCCGCATTCCAACGTGATTTGAACCGCGCATGGCGGGGGTGGGAGAAGCGGTGTTCATGTGTTCGCAAGCGACCCATCAAAAGTCAGAAAAATATCACACCTTTGCAAAATGCAGCGTTGCCAAAGCCTGAGCCTTCGCCGCTTTGGACAATCAGGCTGGCCCCTTTGATTTTCTCGTAAAAAGCAAAACGCTCTACAGGTTCGACCTGATCCGCCCGAAACCCCTCCGCGACCACCAGGTCCACCACCGCCTGTTGCGCCGGGGTGCGAAAGTCTGGTGCAGAGTTGCAAGCGTGCATGAAGGCGGCAGGCAAAGCGACATCAGTGGCCAAAGGAAACACCGACAGTACGGCACGGCTGACCCGTTCTAAATTATTGCCAGGCAAGCGGACCACAGGTTTGCCGTGGCTCAAAAAGTCTGCCGTGAAGTTGGCATCCACCACGGCCACCCATTCACCATGGCCCATGGCACACAAATGCATCAGCAACTCTGGCGTGAGAAGCGGGTCCAGACCTTTCAGCATGTGACCGCCTCTTCTGATTTCAGGCTGGCTGGATCAATGGCACCCGTGATCAAGCCCACAATTTCTTCCGGGTTGGTTTCACGCGTCAATCGGTTGCAGATGATCCGGCCCTGACGGAACACCCAGATACGGTCCACCAAGTCGAACACCTGACGCAGGTTGTGGCTGATGATGATGAGCGGAATGCCCTGCTTTTTAAGCCCCTTGATGATTTCTTCTACACGGGCGGTTTCCTGCACCCCCAAAGCGGCAGTGGGTTCGTCCAAGATGATAAGTTTTTTGGCAAAACCAGCGGCACGGGCAATGGCCACGCACTGGCGCTGCCCACCCGACATGCCACGCAAACTCTCGGACATGTCCTGAATCTTGACGCCTGTCGTGGCCAGCATGGCGGCCGACTTTTCACGCATGGCCTTGTGGTTCAGGATGGACAAGGGCCCCAAATTGAGCCGGGTGATCTCGCGACCCAAAAAGATATTGGCAGGCACATCCAAGTCTTCTGCCAAGGCCAGGGTTTGGTAAACGGTCTCTATGCCCTGTTCACGGGCATCGAGTGGAGAGTCAAAACTCACCTTTTGCCCGTCCAACAGAATGTCGCCCGAGTTGGGTTGCTCCACCCCGGTGATCAACCGCACAAAGGTGCTTTTGCCGGCCCCGTTGTCGCCCACGATGGCGGCGTGCTCGCCGGGCAAAAGGCGAAATTGAGCATCTGTCAGGGCTTTCACGCCCCCGTAATGCTTGGTCAGTTGTTTGATTTCAAGAACGGATGCAGGTGCAGATAAGGACATGAAGGCCACTTTCACAATGAATGTTTGAAGCATGAATGATTTTGCTAATTCATGCATTAGTAAAACTACTAGGTTTACTTAATCGGGTTTTTCGATTCCAATCCAACCGTCAGCAAAAAGTTTTCTGACCCGAGCGCCTATCAACAACGGAGAGATAAAAACATGATTTCCAAACGCACTTTCGGCCGCCTGGCCATCGCTGTCGCCGCCACCACTTTGTTCACCACGGCCATGGCCGCGGACGTGACGGTGGCCTACATCACCAACGGCAACACCAACGAGGGTTGGACCCTGATCAACGGCGGCGCCAAGAAAGCGGGCCAGACCAAAGGTGTCAAGTTCATTGAGTTGGCAGCCGACAAAGGTGAGTTGTCACGCCAATTGGCGATCGTGGAGGACATGATCACCCGCAAAGTGAACGCAATTGCCATTGCCCCAGTAGATTCCGCAGGCATCGCACCGGCCATCAACAAAGCACTGGCCGCAGGCATTGTGGTGGTGGCCGTGGACACGGGTATCACCGGCGCCAAAATCACCTCTTATGTCGCCACCGACAACATCAAAGCCGCCAACGTGCAAGGCAAATGGGCAGCGGGTGAGATCAAAGACGGTGACACCGTGATTTACGTCACCGGAGACCAAGGTCAGACAACAGGCCAAGAGCGCAAAAAAGGCTTTGTGGATGCTTTGAATGCAGTCCGCAAAAACGTCAAAATTGTTGAAGTCGCCACCACTTGGGACCAAACCATGGCCCAAAACGGTGTGGAAGCCGCTTTGCGCGCCAACCCCACGGCCAAGGTCATTGCCTGCGCCTGGGACGGTGGTGCATTGGGTGCCAAGGCCGCACTCATGGCCGCTGGCAAAAAACCTGGCGACGTGAAGATTGCTGGTTTTGACGGTTCCCCTGGTGGTTTGGACATGATGAAGCAAGGCTGGCAACAAGCCAATGCCGCGCAAATGCTGGCCAAAATCGGCCAAGTGGGCGTGGAAACCGCTATCGCTGCTGCCCAAGGCAAAAAAGTGGAAGCCCGTATCGACACAGGTTCCTTCCTGGTGCTGCCCGCCAACGTGGACAAGTTCGCTGCCGATTCCGGTGTGGGCCAGTTCATGAGGGTCAAGGCCAAGTAATCGCTTCGCATGCGGGTCAGGCTCGCTTGGCCCGCAGCTCCGGCCACCCTGTGGTGGTCATTTGACAGACAAAGAAATTCATGAAATCCATCACCCGACAAGAGTGGTACGGCGCGCTGGTGGCCGTGCTTGTTTTGGGCGTTTTGCTCAGCTTTGCGTCACCCTATTTTTTGACCACGGGCAACCTGTCCAACATCTTGGTGCAAGCCTCGGTGATTGCATTGTTGGCGGGTGGGCAAACCTTTGTCATTCTCACGGGGGGCGTTGACCTGGCCGTGGGCGCACTGACCGCACTGGCAGGTGCCGTGGCCGGTCACATGATGATCAAAATCGGCGTGGACCCTTATTTGGCCATGCTGGCGGCACTGGCCATCGGGGCCGCAGTGGGTTTGTTCAACGGTTACCTGGTCGCCTTTGTCGGCATCCCCGCTTTCATTGTGACGCTGGGCGGCCTGACGCTTTGGCGCGGTCTGGCGTTTGATTTGACGGGCGGCTTTGACAACGCAGGTCTGCCCGACCCCCTGCCCTTTATTGGTTACGGCGATGTCTTGGGCATCCCCATGCCGACACTGATCACGGGCGTCTTCTTTGTGGTGATGGCCTTTATTTTGTCGAGCACCAAAATTGGCCGCTACGTTTACGCCATGGGCTCCAACGAAATGGGCGCTCGCCAAGTCGGCATCAACATCCGTTGGTACAAATTGGGTGTCTATGTGATTTCGGGCCTGTGCTGCGCACTGGCGGCCATTGTGTTGATGGCCCGCATGGATTCGTCCAGCGGCAAGATGGCGCAAATGTTCGAGCTGGACGCGATTGCAGCTGTTATTTTGGGCGGCACCTCGCTGTTTGGTGGACGCGGCAGCATTTGGGGCAGCCTGCTCGGTGCCGTGCTGATCACCATGATTCGCAATGGCATGAACCTGATGGAGGTCTCGCAATTCAAGCAAATGATGGCGATTGGCGCAGTGGTGATCGTGGCCGTGTGGATCGATGTGGTTCGGCGCAAACACCTGCTGAAGAAATAAAACTTAACCCATTCCCAACTTGAAGTTAAACATGACTTTGCCAATTTTTGTGCTGGGTGAAGCCCTGATGGACTGCATGGCCCAGCCCGACGGCCAACTGCTTCCACTGATGGGGGGCAGCCCCTTCAACCTGGCTCGGGCCGCCGCGTTGCGGGGCGCTGCAGTGTCGTATCTCAACCCGTTTTCCAGCGACTTGTTTGGTCAAGGCTTGGCACAACGGCTGCAGCAAGATGGCGTGCATTTGTTGGGGGGCACCACGCAGCTGCCGACTTCACTGGCCGTGGTTCAACTCACCCAAGGCCAGGCCAGCTACGGGTTTTACCGCGAAGGCATTGCCGACCGCGACTACAGCTTGGAGGGCATCGTGGCCCTGTTGCAGCAACAAACACCGGGCATCCTGCACACGGGGTCCTTGCTGTTGATTCCGCCTGAACATGGCAAGGTCGTCGCTATTTTGAAAACCGCCCGCGAGTTGGGCTGGACCGTCAGCGTGGACATCAACTTGCGCCCCAAAGTGGCGGGCCACCTGCCCTCTTACATCCAAGCTGTGCACCAGGTCATCGCCCTTGCCGACTGGCTCAAGGCCAGCGATGAAGACCTGGAAACACTGGGCTTTGAAGGCGTGGCGATCGGTGAATCAGCCCGCTTGGTGCGTGAACTTCGCCAATCGCGTGTGGTGTCAGGTTCGGATTTAAGTGCGGTTGCGGGTTCATCGTCCAACACCTTGAGCCGCGTGGCCCTGACCTTTGGCGGCCAAGGCGCTTATCTGGACATCGATGGCCAATCGCACAGCCTGCCCGTGCCCCACATCACTGTGGCCGACACCGTGGGCGCAGGAGACACCTTTTGGGGCAACACCCTGGCCGACTGGGCCCTGCAGCCCCATGACGATACCGCAAGCGCCCGCGCGAGCATCGCCCAAACACTGGCATACGCTATGAAAGCCGCCGCCATCAACTGCACCCGCCAAGGGTGCCAACCGCCTGATAGGGCTGAAGTTGAAAACTTCAAGCTTGGCGGGCTTTCCACGCCCCCCAAATAGCCACCAATCCCGGCACCAGAATCAGTGCCCAGATGATTTTGCTCAAGTGGGTTTGGACAAACGGCAAATTACCAAAGAGGTATCCGGCCAAGGTCAAGCCCACGACCCAAATAAAGCCACCGACCACGTTGTAAAAGCTGAATTTGCTGCGGGTCATCTCGGCCACACCTGCCACAAAGGGCACAAAGGTTCGGACAAACGGCATGAAACGGGCCAGGATGATGGTGATGCCGCCGTATTTTTCATAAAAAGCGTGGGCTTGCAAAAAAGCCTGCCGATTGAAAAACCGGGAGTTTTCCCACTTGAACACCTTGGGCCCAAAGTAGCGCCCAATCGTGTAGTTGGTCTGGTCGCCCAAAATGGCTGCCACCAGCAACAAGCCCATGACCAGGGGCAAGTTCATCAATCCGGCACCGCACATCGCGCCCACAATGAACAAAAGGGAGTCGCCGGGCAAAAAAGGCATGACCACCAAGCCGGTTTCCACAAAGATGATCAGGAACAACAGGGCATAAACCCAGGCTCCGTATTGGCTTACAAAGGCCTCCAGATAGCGGTCGACGTGGAGGATGAAGTCTACAAGTTGCAAAAGAATTTCCATGGCCCAGATTATCCCCGGCCAAACAGCGGATCGGCGCAGGCGCAGGTCACATGTCCCCTTGTGCTCGCCCGGAACAAAATTTAGGCCTTGCAAGCCCTAAAATCCCCCGGTGACCTTCCAACAAAGCCCGGCGAACGCGCGCCGCCCCATCCGCGAACTCCCCGACGAATTGATCAGCCAGATCGCTGCTGGTGAGGTGGTTGAACGACCTGCCTCGGTAGTGCGCGAACTGGTGGACAACGCCATGGATGCGGGGGCGCAAAGCATCACCCTGCGCTTGGTGGGGGGTGGTACCCGCCTGATTTCAGTGGAAGACGATGGTGGGGGCATCGCCCCAGACGAGTTGCCCGTGGCACTTAAACGGCACGCCACCAGCAAAATTGGTAACTTGGACGAACTCGAATCCGTCATGACCATGGGCTTTCGCGGTGAAGCCTTGGCAGCGATCAACTCGGTGTCCGAGCTTACCCTTTTGTCTCGAATGGATGGCCAACCCACAGCCTTTGCCCTAGATGGTCGAACCGGAGAAATTCGCCCCGCTGCTCGCTCCACCGGCACCACGGTGGAAGTCAAAGAGTTGTTTTTCTCGACGCCAGCCCGGCGCAAATTCCTTAAAAGCGACAGCACCGAGCTGGCGCATTGCATTGAAGCCGTGCGCCGTCACGCTCTGGCCCGCCCCGATGTGGGTTTTGCCATCTGGCATGAGGGCAAATTGGTAGAGCAATGGCGCGTGCATCCCGGCCCCACCGGCCTGGAGCAGCGCCTGGCCGATGTGCTGGGCGATGAGTTCGTGGCCCAGTCGATTGCCATTGAATACAGCGCAGGGCCCCTTAGGGTGGTAGGGCGCGCCGGTCTGCCCGATGCTGCCCGATCACGACCCGACCAACAATTTGCCTATGTGAACGGCCGCTTTGTGCGCGACAAAGTGGTCATGCATGGCGCACGCAGCGCCTATGAAGATGTGCTGCACGGCAACAAACAACCCGTCTATGCCTTGTTCATGCAGATTGACCCGACTCTGGTCGATGTGAACGTGCACCCGACCAAAATCGAGGTCCGTTTCAGGGACAGCCGAGCCGTGCATCAGGCGGTCAAACACACACTTGAAAACGCACTGGCCGCGCCGCGCTCACAAAATTTGGGGGATGATGCGGCTGCTTTTACTTTGAACCCCGGCCCTGGGCCTCAAGCCTTGCCCGAATCGGCTAATTGGCAACAGGGGGGCATGGCTTTTGAGTCGCGCCCAAGCCCATCCGGTTTCCATGCGCCCGCCTACAAACCCGCAGATTTTGTTCGCCCGCGTGTCGATGGCGAGCAAGCCATGGCCGACTTGAAGGCGCTGTGGAATCCGGAACGACAAACAAACCCCAACGAAGCACAAGAACAGGCAGCACCGGATTGGATCCATCAGGCCCGCGCGAGAGGCAATGCCAGCCCCGGTGAAGATGCCAATAAGAACGGTTTAGAAACTTTAAACCTCTCTAAAAGCCCGACCGCTGCACTGCCTGAAGGCGATTGGCCACTGGGCAGAGCCGTGGCGCAGTTGCACGGTGTTTATATATTGGCCGAAAACAAACAAGGTCTGGTGGTGGTGGACATGCACGCCGCCCACGAACGCATCGTCTACGAAAGGCTTAAAAATCAGCTGAACAATGCAGAGGGTGAAGGTCCGCGCATTGCCAGCCAACCGTTGCTGATCCCGGCCACCTTTGCGGCCAACCCGACCGAAGTGGCCACCGCCGAAAGCTGCGCTGAAGCGCTGGAACAACTGGGCCTTGAAATATCGCCGCTGTCAGCCAAAACCTTGGCCGTAAGGGCTGTGCCCACCAGTCTGGCGCAAGGGGATGCCGTTGAACTGGCCCGCAGTGTTTTGGCCGAACTGGCTCAGCACGATGCAAGCACGGTGGTGCAGCGCGCCCAAAACGAAATTCTGGCCACGATGGCTTGTCATGGGGCCGTGCGAGCCAACCGCCGCTTGACTTTGGATGAGATGAATGCGCTGCTGCGTCAGATGGAAGAAACAGAGCGCTCCGACCAGTGCAACCACGGCCGCCCCACTTGGCGACAAATGTCGATGCGCGATTTGGATGCGCTGTTTTTGCGGGGACGCTGATGGGCACTCACCCCGGTCCAAAAAACATGAGCCCCAAACTTATTGTCCTGCTCCTCGCCTTGCTGCTGGGATTGCAACCCGTCACCACCGACCTCTATCTGCCTGCCCTTCCTGCGTTGACTGACGTGTTTGATGGCAGCATGGGGCAGGCTCAACTCACCTTGACAGCACTGTTGTTGGCTTTTGGACTTTCGCAATTGGTTTGGGGGCCATTGTCTGACCGATTTGGCCGCCGCCCCATCCTGCTTTGGAGAATGGGGGCCTACGTGCTGGCCTCCATCGCTTGCGCACTGGCACCGAACATCACTTGGTTAATTACAGGGCGAACGCTGCAAGGCGTGGCCATGGGTGCAGCCGTTATGGCGGCCCGCGCGGTGGTGCGCGACCTGTTCCAACCTTTGCAAGGCGCGCATGTGATGTCGCAAGCCCTGACGGGCCTCGGCATCATTGCTTGCATTTGTGCGCCCGTGGGCGGCATCCTGACCGACTGGTTGGGCTGGCGCGTGGCCTTGCTATCGCTGGCTGTTTTTGGTGCCATCACTTTTGGTTTGTTGCTCTGGCGCTTTCAGGAGACGCTGGTGAGGCCAGATCCCATGGCGCTGCAATGGCGTGAGCTGCTTAAAGCCAATCTGGCTATCTTGCGCCACCCCGTTTTCGTCACTTGGTGCGCATTGTCGTCCGTGTCCTACCTCGGACTGTTCACCTTTTTGGCCGGCTCATCCTTTGTCTTTACGCGCAGCATGGGTTACAGCAAAACCGGCTACGGTTTTCTGATGCTCAGCATGTCCTTGTCTTACATTTTGGGCACATTCTGGTGTCGTTGGATGCTGCGCCGCACCAGCGTACATCGCACGGTGGGTATTGCGGCCATCCTCACACTTTCTGGGGGTTGCAGCATGGCCGCGCTGGCTTACGCCGGGCGAGGCCAAGAATGGTACGGTGCCTGGGCCGTCATGGTGCCCATGTATCTGTTCATGATGGGCCATGGCGTGCATCAACCATGTGGCCAAAGTGGTGCCGTCGCGCCATTTCCCAAGCGGGCGGGCACCGCTTCAGCCTTGAACGGATTTTTGATGATGCTCGGCGCGTTTTTCGTCGGAACTTATCTGGGTGCGCACATGGACGATCCGGTCTTTGCACTCGCCCACGGCATGCTGCTTTTGAGTGTGCTCATTGCGGGCATCGCATGGACCCTGGTTCAGCGACACGGCAAGCCCCTCCCGATCCAAGTTCCGGTTCAGGTCCCGGCTCCAGTACGTGCTTGAGCCCGGTGCAACCCCTTCAATTCAGTGTGACGGGTCTGCCTCTCATGACACTTAAGCCATTGACCTGGTCAATACCAGCACAGACTGAAAAGGCCGATGCCATCGCGATGGTTGGGCCCACAGCCAGTGGCAAAACCGCCGCCGCACTGGCCTTGGCCGAGGCACTTCGCGCTCAAGGAGGCGCAGAGATCATCTCTGTGGATTCAGCCTTGGTCTATCGGGGCATGGACATTGGCACCGCCAAGCCCAGCCCTGAAGAACAAGCCCAAGTGCCACACCACCTGATTGATATCCGCGATCCCGGCCAAAGCTACAGCGCCGCAGAGTTTGCCCGCGATGCCAGTCGACTCATTGCTGAAATTCGAGCACGCGGCAAAACCCCTCTGCTGGTGGGGGGCACCATGCTTTACCTCAAGGCCCTGATGGAGGGCCTGAACGACATTCCGGCTGCCGACCTGCAAATACGCTCTCAAATTCACCAACAAGCTGAAACCCTCGGCTGGCCTGCGATGCACGCGCTTTTGGCTCAGGTGGACCCAGACACGGCCACACGTCTCGCCCCGGGAGACAGCCAACGCATAGGCCGAGCGCTTGAAGTGTGGACCGCCACGGGTAAAACCTTGACCTCTTTTCATCAACGTGCCAAAGCCAATGCACCCCAATGGCACATCCCGGTGATCAGCCTTGAGCCAGAAAATCGGGCTTGGCTGCACCAGCGGATCGCGCAGCGCTTTGAACAAATGTTGGCGGCGGGGTTTCTTGACGAAGTTAGACAACTTATGGAGAGGGGCGATTTAAACCCCGACCTTCCTTCCATGCGTTGCGTGGGCTACCGACAAGCTTGGCAAGGGCTGGATGAAAGTTGGAACGAATCCGACATTCTGGAACGGAGCATTTTTGCGACTCGACAACTGGCAAAACGGCAAATCACCTGGCTGCGCAGCATGCCTGACCGCCTGGTTGTGAAAGCGGATGCGCCCTTGGCTCTGGCACAGGTTCTGCAAACGGCTAGGACCGTCCGTTGAACTTGAGATTTTTAAATGCGCTCAATATTTAAATATCGGGTAACTCAAAAAACGCTCCTGAATATTTATTTCAGAAGCGTTTCTAAAGCCATTTATGACTGAATTAGAAATTAAACTCCGATTAGTTTCTTCGATTTAATTCATCGACCATCTGCATTCCCGCACCAATATCCGGGTAATCCAATAACAAAATATTAGGTAAACGACCGCCGGAGGCGTTAAAACATTCATTGTTGATTCGGCTTGATAATTTTGAATATGAATTATCAACAGCAGCCCCCACCATACTGCCTACAGAACGGAAATGGGACATATGGAATGCTTTACCAGCGTTGTTTAATGATATACCATCCCAACGTGCCGAGCAGCTTGTATCTCCGCCCCAAAATCCCAGACTCCAGTAGTTTTCAGTCAAATAGGTTTTATCGTAACCCACACCATTATTTGCATCAGCATTAGACGATTTACTGGACAAAATAACCAATCGCTTATTATCAATGACCATTTGAGATAATTTAGGCCACTGCCCACCTGAAACGCCTGTATTCGGGTTGAACAGCAGATCACTCACATTTCCGTTTCTAAGAGCGGCATCAAACAATACACGGTAATCCACATTGTCTTCGAGGGTGATGGTGACAACCTCCAGGGGGTTCTGACGTAACCAAGCACCAATGCGATTTAAAGCTCCCCTGAACGTGGGCATGGAAGTCACATAATGGGTGCCAATCAAACCCCAGCATGAACCATGACAAAGGTAAACATCGCGGTTGCCGCGAGAGGTTGAATCGTGAATATCAAGATTCAACACCCGAACACCACTATTCAACAAATCCTCATAGCTTTTTCTTTGGTTGGCAACAGCCCACCAAGCTTCACCGGTATTAACGTGCGCATTATGTGCACCGAGCCAATGGTAATTGGCCCATGTTTTGTTTCCGAATTTAGCAATCGCTTCGTTTTTTCTTCTCTCTAAAATGATTGCAAATACTGAGTCGAATATATTATTAATCGTTACGATATTTGATACTGGAGATATTTCAAATGATGAAATACGATCATTTGCTGCCCCCACCCAATTTGTATTTTTTGTATAAGTCCAGCTTTCACCTGCTTTATAACTGTTATCGAATGCTGTGACCTTGACGTTGCTGCCCACTTTGACGGATGAGAATTTATCATTCCACTCTGACCCTACCCAATCGATCGTCGTGCTTCGGTTGTTATGCGAGTAACACTTAGAGGCCCCACCGTAATAGCCATTCTCATAAAAACACACCTCATTTGCGCTTTGTGCAAAGGCCGTAGGCACAAAGAATGCCGCCAATAACAAAAATAATTGCTTCATCATTCAATCCAAAATTAATAACTAAAGTTCTTATATGTTATTACAAAAATATAAAAATGATGTCATAAAGTGTATCTGGCTGTTTCGCCACTTGTCCCTCTCAGTGCAAGGTCATCGAGATCCGGTTGGTCGGTCAACCGTTCGCCAGCGTACGCCGATTTGCTAGGGCATCTGAGTCTTGAGAAGACTTTAATCAGCCGAACTCTGCTTGCGCGAGCTTTTCAAGTTGGACTTCAGGGCTTTTCCCTCCAACCTCCGCTGTACCGAGCCGTAAGTAGGTTGGGTGGCCTTGCGGGGTTTAGGCGGTTTGGCGTATTGGTCAAGCGTTTCATAGAGTCGCGCCCAAGCGTCAACCCGATTGGCCTCTTGGGTTCTGTGGCGTTGCGCTTTCAGAACAAACACACCCGCTTGCGTGAGGCGGTTGTCGCCCGACTGAAGCCAACGTTCTTTGACATCTTCGGGTAACGAAGAACCGGAAACGTCAAAACGCAATTGAATGGCGCTTGACACTTTGTTGACGTTTTGACCCCCTGGGCCTTGCGCGCGAATGGCGGTCAATTCGACCTCGGTGTCATCAATATGCAGTGCGTGTTTCATGCGGGTCTGGCCTCTGTATTCGTTCGAAAGCATGGGCTCATTGCCCATCCGACAGCGCCTTCACCCGACAGGCACTGGATCTGCACTTATTGCAGTGGGCCCTTGAGGTTTTCCGGTATCGGTAAGGGCATCACGTCAATGCCCTCTTCTATCAGTGCTTCGGTTTCTTCGCGTGTGGCCTGCCCCCGGATATTGCGTTCTTCACGCTCGCCATAATGAATCTTTCGGGCTTCTTCTGCAAACTGTGGCCCCACATCTTCTGTATTGGCCATCACATGACGCACCATTTGCAGCATGGCCGCTTGCATGTGCTTTAAGGTTTGTGCATCAGGGGGGACAGGAATTGCCAATTCGGCAGAGACCGGCTTGGCCGATTCGGTGACAGCAGTTTGAGTCGAATTTTCACCCTGCGGCTGAACCGGTGCAATGCCATGCCCAAAATTCAGCCGGGGCGCCGACAGCATCTTGGTTATTTCGCTGTCATTGCAAAACGGACACGTCACCAATCCCCGTGCACGTTGTGCATCGTAATCGTCTTGAGAACCAAACCAGCCTTCAAAGCTGTGGCCCTGTGGACATTGAAGGTCCAGTACTTTCATGAGGTGAATGCTTCAGGGTAATGTTTGCCAGTTAAGCGGCCAGTAGCCAGCCAGCATATTTTGCACCCAAAGCACCCCGGTGAGGGTTTTGGCATCGGTCACTTTACCGTCGCGACACCAGGCCATCAATTGGTCTGGCGATGCCGTGAAGACATCGAGAAACTCTTCTGCATCCAATTTTCGAGCACCGGATTTGAGGTCTTTGGCAAACCAGATTTCAATCACTTCCGTCGAATAGGCAATGACCGGATGCAAGACACCCGCACGCGCCCACTGGCGGGCGGTGTAACCCGTTTCTTCCATCAACTCGCGTTGTGCGCAAAACCAAGGGTCTTCTCCTGCATCCAACTTGCCCGCCGGAAATTCGATCATGACTTGCTGCACGGGATAGCGATATTGACGCTCTAGTACCAGGCGCAAACCATCGGGCGTCTCAAGCAAAGGAATGATCATGACCGCACCAGGGTGGACCACATATTCTCTGCTTGCAAGACTTTGGTTGGGCAGGCGAACCGTGTCGCGGTAGGCATGCAGGAAATTTCCGTGCAGCAGTTCTTCTTGGCTGACTCGGTGTTCGATCAGATGATCGTCAGACATGGGGAGATGGCTCAATGGCGGAGAACCAGGGACCATCAATGCTTGCGATGCATCAGGTAACGGTAAACGAAACCCGGAAACGCCAGTGTCACAAACATGGTGCCGGTGATGGCGTAAAACTCCCACCCTTGCGGCGCAATCTGACCGGCATGTTTTTCAAGGCCCAAACCCACAGCACCGACAACAAAATAAAGCACCACCACTTCGGCAAGTCGCCAAAACAAGGGTTTCGAATCTCTCTTGGGTCCGACCAAGAAAATCCGTTGGTTCGCAAAAGGCAAATTGGCCGCCAGCAATGCCAACAACACCAGAAAACCTATTTGCACAGAAGTGGACATGGTCAGCGTTAAGGGGTCAGATGGCCAACATCCGCGCAATGGAGTCGGCGCAAATAGACATTAGGGCCCCAGGCACGATGCCTAATGCCAATACCAAAAATCCATTGACAGACAACACCACGCGCACATCAGTGCTTGCCGAAACAGTGGTGGCGGTCACAGGTTCATCAAAGTACATGACTTTGACGACGCGCAAATAATAGAAGGCACCCACCAACGACATCAACACCGCAAAAATGGCCAAGCCGATGTAGAAGCTTTGACCTGAAACAATCAAGGATTGCAAGACCGACAACTTGGCATAAAAACCCACCATAGGAGGAATGCCTGCCATGGAGAACAGGCAAATGGCCATCACGCCAGCATAAAGTGGGCTGCGCTGATTCAAGCCTGAAAGATCGGTGATTTCTTCGCTTTCAAATCCTTGACGGGCCAACAGCATAATCACGCCGAACGCCGCCAAGGTGGTCAGCACATAAGACACCATATAAAACATGGCAGAACTATAAGCATTGGCAGCTAATGTGGTTTGCCCATTGATGACGCCAGCCACAAAACCCAGCAGTACAAAACCCATTTGCGCGATCGTCGAATAAGCCAACATTCGCTTCAAGTTGGTTTGGGCAATGGCTGCCAAATTACCCACCAACAAAGAGCCAATCGACAAGAAGGACAACATTTGCTGCCAGTCGAAAGCCAATGGCAACAAGCCCTCAACCAACAATCGCACCATGATGGCGAAAGCGGCTAATTTTGGCGCACCACCAATCATCAAAGTAGCCGCAGTGGGGGCCCCTTGGTAAACGTCAGGAATCCACATGTGGAAAGGCACAGCACCGATCTTGAAGGCCAAGCCCGCCACAATGAACACCAGACCAAACACCAGAACCTGATGTTTGACTTGTCCCGAAGCAATGGCTTTGAAAACCTCGGACAACTCCAGGCTGCCTGTGGCGCCGTACATCATGGACATGCCGTAAAGCAAGAAGCCGGAGGCCATGGCACCCAATACAAAATACTTCATGGCCGCTTCAGTGGCCTGCGTGTGGTCACGGCGCAAAGCGACCAAGGCATAACTGGACAAAGTCAACAACTCAAGGCCCAGATACATCACGATGAAGTTTTGGCCCGAGATCATGAAACTCATGCCCAGCAAAGCAAACATGCTCAGGCTGAACAATTCGCCACCGCGCAACATGTCGCGGTCAGCGGCATAAGGCCGTGAATAAACCAGTGTGACCATGACCGCAAGGGTGGCAAAGCACTTGAGCCAGTGGCCCATGGGGTCACTGACCACCAAACGGCCAAAACCATAAAGCGTCTGACCAGCATCGGCCGCGAAAGCGTGCAACAAGGCCACGCCGCCCAAAGACAGCAAGGTCAGCACATAAGTACCCGTGCGTTTCGGACTTTTCACGAAGAGGTCGGCCAGCGCGATCACGCAGGCCATGACCAGCAACACGATCTCCGGATAAATTGTCATCCAGCTGGTGGTGTCCATCATGTGTGTTCTCTCAATTCTTCTAATCAGGCTAAACGTTCAATGTCGCTGCTCAAGGCAGCTTGGACATGGCAACGTGCTTGAGCAAGTCGGCCACCGAAGAGTCCATCACGTCGGTGAAAGGTTTGGGGTAAACGCCCATGTAAAGTACAGCGGCAGCCAATAAGGCCAGCATGAAGAACTCACGCGCATCAATGTCGGTCAAGGCCTTGACTTCATCGTTGGTAACCGGGCCAAGATAAACGCGCTTGAACATCCACAAGGTGTAGGCGGCACCAAAAATCAGGGCGGATGCCGACAGCAATCCAATCCAGAAATTGAATTTGACTGCGCCCAAAATAACCATCCACTCGCCGACAAAACCAGCTGTCCCCGGCAAGCCGCAGTTGGCCATGGCAAAGAACAAAGCAAATGCGGCAAATTTGGGCATGGTGTTGACCACGCCACCGTAGCTGGCGATTTCTCGCGAATGCACCCGGTCGTAAAGAACACCAATCGACAAGAACATGGCTGCCGAAACAAAGCCGTGCGCGATCATTTGCACAATGCCACCGGAAACGCCCAGGGGATTGAAGATGAAGAAGCCCAGGGTGACAAAACCCATGTGCGCCACCGATGAGTAGGCCACCAGCTTTTTCATGTCTTGTTGAACCATGGCGACCAAGCCCACATAGACCACGGCCACCAAGGACAACACAATGATGAACATGCCCCATTCGCGGGAAGCATCAGGTGCAATTGGCATCGAAAAACGCAAGAACCCGTAGGCGCCGAGTTTCAACATGATGGCGGCCAGCACTGCCGAGCCGCCGGTGGGGGCCTCAACGTGCACATCGGGCAACCATGTGTGAACTGGCCACATGGGTACCTTGACCGCAAAGGCCGCAAAAAATGCAAAGAACAACAAGGTTTGCACCGCGCCCGACAAAGGCAGTTTGTGCCAGGTCAGGATGTCGAAGCTGCCATTCGAGGCGGTGTAAAGATAGATCAGCGCAATCAGCATCAACAAAGAGCCGAGCAAGGTGTACAAGAAGAACTTGAAGGCTGCGTAAATCTTGTTGGGCCCACCCCAGATACCAATGATCAGGTACATCGGGATCAAGGTGGCTTCAAAGAAAACGTAGAACAAGATGCCGTCGAGGGCACTGAACACACCGATCATCAAACCCGACAGGATCAGGAACGCGGCCATGTATTGGTTGACCTTGCGGGTGATGACTTCCCAACCGGCAATCACTACGATCACGTTGATGAACGCAGTCAACAAAACCAGCCAAAGCGAAATACCGTCAACACCTAAGTGATAGTGCACATTGAAGCGCTCAATCCAAGAGGTATTTTCGACAAACTGCATGGCCGATGTCCCGAGCTGGAAGCCCGCGTACAAAGGCAGCGTGATCAGAAAACTGACGATGGCACCCACAAGAGCCAACCAACGCACGGCGCGGGCCTGGCTGTCTTGACCGAGGGCCAGCAATACAACACCGAAAGCAATCGGTGTCCAGATGGCAAGGCTTAACAATCCCATTTTTATCTTGTCCTCAATATCGTTAAGCGAGCCAGACGAAATACGTCATCAGCACGAACACACCCAAAATCATCACCAGGGCGTAGTGGTACAGGAAGCCCGACTGGAACCAGCGCACCAAGCCGGACACCTTGCCCACGACTTTCCAAGCACCGTTGACAAAAAAGCCGTCGATGATGGCGCGATCGCCCACCTTCCAGAGACCAACACCCAAACCACGGGCACCTTTGGCCAGAATGTTCTCGTTGATCCAGTCCATGAAATATTTGTTTTCGAGGACCACAATCAGAGGCTTCAAAGTGCGGGCAAAGAAAGCCGGAACTTTGGGATTGATCAAATACATGTACCAGGCGGTCACCACACCTGACAAAGCCAACCAGAAAGGCGCCGTGCTTAAGCCGTGCAAAGCCATGGCGACCGGGCCGTGGAAAGACTCAGCCAGTTGTTTCATGGCGGGGTGTTTGGTGGCGTCGATGAAGATCACATCCTTGAAAAACTCGCCATAGAGCATGGGTTGGATGGTCATGAAACCAATCACAACAGAAGGAATTGCCAGCAGAACCAAGGGCACGGTCACCACCCATGGGGATTCATGGGGTTTGGCGTCATGGCCATGATCATCGTGTCCATGATGGTCGTCGTGATGCGCATCCGGGTTCTGGTCGTATCGTTCTTTGCCATGGAATACCAGGAAATACATGCGGAAAGAATAAAACGCTGTAACAAAGACCCCCGCCAAAACTGCGAAATTGGCAAAACCAGCCGCAGGCAACTGACTCAAGTGCACCGCTTCAATGATGCTGTCCTTGGAATAAAAACCCGAGAACAAGGGTGTGCCGATGAGAGCCAAAGAGCCCAGCAATGAAGTGATCCAGGTGATGGGCATGTACTTCCGCACACCGCCCATCCAGCGGATGTCTTGGTTGTGGTGCAAACCCATAATGACCGAACCCGCCCCCAAGAACAGCAAAGCCTTGAAGAAAGCGTGGGTCATGAGGTGGAACACCGCCACTGAATAGGCCGATGCGCCCAAGGCAACAGTCATGTAACCCAGTTGCGACAAAGTGGAGTAAGCCACCACGCGCTTGATGTCGTTTTGGATGATGCCCAAAAAGCCCATGAACAGCGCCGTGATCGCTCCAATCACCATGATGAAGTTCAAAGCCGCCTCAGACAACTCAAATAATGGCGACATGCGTGCCACCATGAAGATGCCTGCTGTGACCATGGTGGCTGCGTGAATCAACGCCGAAATAGGTGTGGGGCCTTCCATGGAGTCCGGTAACCAGACATGCAAAGGAAACTGGGCTGATTTACCCATGGCACCAATGAACAAGCAAATGCAGATCACGGTGATCAACATGGCATCCATGCCGAAAACAAACCAAGGGAAATTGATGGCAGCCAACTCGTTGGCTTTGGCAAACAACTCGGTGTAGTTCAAGGTTCCGGTGTAGGCGACGATCAAACCAATGCCCAGAATAAAGCCGAAGTCTCCGACGCGGTTGACCAAAAAGGCTTTCATGTTGGCAAAAATGGCGGTGGGTTTGTTGTACCAAAAACCGATCAACAAATATGACACCAGGCCCACGGCTTCCCAGCCAAAGAACAATTGCAGCAGGTTGTTGCTCATGACCAGCATGAGCATGGAGAAAGTGAACAGGGAAATGTAGGCAAAGAAGCGGTTGTAACCCTCGTCTTCTTCCATGTAGCCGATGGTGTAGATGTGCACCATCAAGGAGACAAAGGTCACGACGCACATCATCATGGCGGTGATGCCATCGACCAAAAAGCCCACCTCCATCTTGAGACCGCCCACCACCATCCAGGTGTAAAGGGTCTCATTGAAGCGGGCACCATCGATCACGCTCTTGAGCGTCATGGCGGACAAGATAAATGCCACCAGAACACCCAGAATGGTCAAGGTATGCGACAGGCGACGACCAATCCAATTTCCACCGAATTGGGTTCCCAGGACACCCGCCAGCACAGAACCCACGAGGGGCGCAAGAGGAACAGCCAGCAAAGTGCTTGCGTTGAGGGTTTGACTCATATTCTTATTAACCCTTGAGCGAATTGAGTTCGTCCACGTTGATGTTGTTCTTGTTGCGGAACAGCAGCACGAGGATCGCCAGACCAATGGCCGACTCTGCAGCCGCCACCGTCAGGATGAAAAAGACGAATACTTGACCGTGCATGTCGCCCAAATAGTGGGAGAAAGCCACAAAGTTCATGTTCACAGCCAACAGCATCAGTTCGATGGCCATGAGCAAAACGATCAGATTCTTGCGATTGAGGAAAATGCCAATCACGGCCAATGCAAACAGCATGGCGCCAAGCGACAAGAAATGTCCCAGTGTCAGTGTCATCATTTGGTTTGCTCCACAGGGGCTGCGGGTGCGGGTGCGGGTTCAGGGGCTTGTTGAGTGGCCCCCATCTTGACCACTTGCATACGGTCTGCGGCACGCACTTTGACCTGAATCGAGGCATCAATGGCCTTGCTGTCTTTGCGCTCACGCAAGGTCAAGGCGATCGCGGCAATCATGGCCACCAACAAAATCGAGGCCGCAATTTGAATCGGCATCAAATACTCGGTGTAGAGCAAGATACCCAATGCTTTGCTGTTGTCGACCGGGATGGCCCCAGCGGCCATTGCAGGCGCGTCAGATACGCGAAAACCGGACAACAGCACAGCGGCCATCTCGAGAGCCACAATCGCGCCGAGGGTAGCGGCGAGTGGGAAATTTTTCCAGAAGCCCTTGCGCATGGTGTCAATGTTGATGTCCAGCATCATCACCACAAATAAGAACAGCACCATCACGGCACCCAAATACACCAGCACCAGCACAATGGCCAGAAACTCTGCATTCAGCAAAAACCAAACTGCTGAGGCTTGCGAGAAGGCCAGCATGAGAAAAAGGACCGCATGCACAGGGTTGCGCGCAGTCACCACCCGGAAGGCTGCAAACAGCAACACCACCGAGAAGAGGTAGAAGAAACCGGTCTTGACGTCCATAGTTCTGTCTTTTTAAATGTTCAGCACTGGGCGGGATTCAACGGTAGGGAGCATCGGCAGCTTTGGCGGCTGCGATCTCTTTTTCGTAACGGTCGCCCACGGCCAGCAACATGTCTTTTGTGAAGTACAGGTCACCGCGTTTTTCACCGTGGTATTCAAAGATATGGGTCTCGACAATCGAGTCGACCGGGCAACTTTCTTCGCAGAAACCGCAAAAGATGCATTTGGTCAGGTCAATGTCGTAACGCGTGGTGCGGCGGGAGCCGTCTTCACGCTGCCCGGCCTCAATGGTGATGGCCATCGCAGGGCACACCGCTTCGCACAACTTGCAAGCAATGCAACGCTCTTCACCGTTGTCATAACGACGCAAAGCGTGCAGACCACGAAAACGTGGCGAGAGTGGTGTTTTTTCTTCAGGAAACTGCACGGTAACCTTGCGGGCAAAGGCGTAGCGACCCGTCAGGGCCATGCCCTTAAGCAACTCCACAAGCATGAAGCTCTTGAAGAAGTCCTTAATTGAGAAAGAGGAAGCAGTCATTGTTGTCATGGTCGTTAACCGCTTATTTCCAGATATTCAGAGGTGAGAACATCCATGCACCCACCACCAACAGCCACACCAAAGTGACCGGTATGAAGATCTTCCAGCCCAGACGCATGATCTGGTCGTAACGGAAGCGAGGAAAGGTGGCCCGAATCCAGATGAACATGGAAACCACCACAAATGTCTTCAGGCCCAGCCAAATCCAGCCAGGAACCATGTTGAACAAGGCGCTGTCTATTGGAGACAACCAGCCCCCCAGGAACATGATGACGGCCAGAATCGAGACCAGCCACATGCTGGCGTATTCGGCCAAGAAAAAGATGGCAAAACCCATGCCCGAATACTCGACCATGTGACCGGCCACAATTTCGGCCTCGCCTTCGACCACGTCAAACGGGTGACGGTTTGTTTCTGCCACACCCGAGATCAGGTAAACAATAAAAATAGGCAACAGCGGCAACCAATTCCAGGAAAAGATGCCCAAACCCATGTCAGCCATTTGCCCTTTGCCCTGCGACAAAACAATCTCGGTCAGATTCATGCTGCCCGAAACCATCAAGACCACCAAGAAGCAAAAGCCCATGGCAATTTCGTAACTGACCATTTGCGCTGAAGCACGCAAGGCGCCCAAGAATGCATATTTGGAGTTAGAAGCCCAGCCCGCGATGATCACGCCGTACACCTCAATCGAGGTAATGGCCATGACCAGCAACAAACCCGCATTGATGTTGGTCAAGGCTTGTTCGGGGCCAAACGGAATGGCGACCCAAGCTGCCAAGGCGGGCATGATGGCCATGATGGGGCCCAAACGAAACAGTCCAAGACTGGCCGCCGAGGGGTTGATCAATTCCTTGGTCAACAACTTGACCGCGTCGGCAATCGGTTGCAAAAGGCCCATCGGACCGACCCGGTTAGGGCCGTGACGAACCTGCATGAAACCCAAAAGCTTGCGTTCCCAAAGCGTCAGATAAGCCACCGCCCCCATCAAGGGCGCCAAAATGGCCACGATCTTGATCAGAATCCACAAGACAGGCCACACCAAGGTGGCCCACCAAGTGGCGGCCACCAAGTTCAAGCCACCGTTGTACAGAGCGTCAATCATGCTGCCACCTCCAGGCGTGCGTCTGCAGTGAGCTGCAAAGACGGCGCACGGCGAACGATGCTGTCAAGCTGATAGATGGCGGCCACAGTGGGTGCTCTGACAGCACCACCCAATCGAATTTCAGCCTGAATGGCATTCGATGCCTGCAAGGGTTTGGCAGTTGCCCGTGCCAACACATCTTGCGATGTCTCAAACATCACGCCGGGAATCTCGAGCAAATTGGCCAGCACGCGCAACACTTTCCAGGCGGGACGCGTTTCTGACAAGGGCTTGACCACGGCATGGAAGCTCTGCAAACGACCTTCGGCGTTGACAAAACTGCCCGATGTTTCGGTGAAAGGTGCAATCGGCAACAGCACATCACTGAAAGCCATGTTGGCTTTGAACGGACTGAGCGTGACCACCATGTCGGCTTGACCCAAGGTCTGGGCAGCGGCAGCACCTGCCGCACTGTCAAACTCGGGTTCGTTGTTCAGCAAGACCAAAGCCTTCAAACCACCTGCCAACATTTGGCCGGCGTTTTTGCCACCGGTCTGCGGCAGTGCACCGGCCCATTGCGCGCCCACGGTGTTGGCGGCTTCGGTCAGGTAGCCCACGCTGGCACCGGTTTGCTCGGCAATCCAATTTGCCAAAACCAAAATTGACGATGCGTTGGCATGGTGTGCTGCGGCATTGCCTAACAACACCGCTTTGCGGTCGCCACCCAACAAAGACTTGGCGATGGCTTGTGATTGCGCAGTGACCGTGCCTGCAGCAGGTGCCGTTACGCCCTTTTCTGTGGCAATGGCCGTGGCCACATCGGCCAAAACTTGGGTCCAATCCGCAGCGTGTGTCACCACGGACTGCGCCACAGGCATGGCCCATGCATCGGCATGACCCATAGAGGCCGCATCGGTGACGACGTTCAATGCTGCACCGTGACGCACGGCATGACGCAAGCGCAAAGCAAACAGCGGATGGTCTTTGCGCAGGTTGGAACCGACCACCAACACGCGTTGCAAGGTGCTGAGGGACGCAATAGATGTGCCCAAGGTACGAACGCCACTTGCTGCGGCAAACTCGGCATTGCGCAAGCGGTAATCAATGTTGTCGGAACCCAAACCTCGCATCAAAGCGCCGGCCAAGTAAAGCTCTTCCAGAGTGCTGTGCGGGCTGACCAAGGCGCCAATGCTGTTGGCACCGTGGTCTCGTTGAATGTTGCGCAAGCCGTTGGCAACGTACTCGAGAGCTGTTTGCCAATCGACTTCTTTCCATTCGCCGCCCTGTTTAAGCATGGGTTTGGTCAAACGCTCGGGACCATTCAGGGCTTCATAAGAAAAGCGCTCACGGTCGGCAATCCAGCACTCGTTGACTTCTTCGTTCTCGAGAGGAACAACCCGCATAACCTGGTTGTTTTTTACCTGAACGATCAGGTTGGCACCCGATGAATCGTGGGCAGCCACCGATTTGCGGCGTGACAACTCCCAAGTCCGGGCATGGTAACGGAACGGTTTGCTGGTCAATGCGCCGACCGGGCAAATGTCGATCATGTTGCCCGACAACTCGGAATCGATGGTCTGACCTAAGAAGGTTTCAATCTCGGCGTGCTCACCGCGATGTGACATGCCTAATTCCATGGCACCGGCCACTTCTTGGCCAAAACGTACACAACGGGTGCAGTGAATGCAACGGCTCATCTCTTCCATGGAGATCAGCGGACCGACTTCCTTGTGGAAAACCACACGCTTTTCTTCTTCATAGCGCGAAGTGGTGCCACCGTAACCGACCGCCAAATCTTGCAACTGGCACTCACCGCCTTGATCGCAAATGGGGCAATCAAGCGGGTGGTTAATGAGCAAAAACTCCATGACCGACTTTTGAGCGGCAATCGCCCTGTCGGACTTGGTGCGCACGATCATGCCCTGCGTCACAGGCGTGGCGCAAGCAGGCATGGGCTTAGGGGCTTTTTCGACCTCCACCAAGCACATGCGGCAGTTGGCCGCAATTGAGAGTTTTTTGTGATAGCAGAAATGAGGGATGTAGGTACCGGCTTTTTCAGCAGCATGCATCACCATGCTGCCCTCGGCAACTTCCACTTTCTGACCGTCGAGTTCTATTTCAACCATGGGTCTTCACCGCTGTTGTATCGGCACCGACCATGGAGGTCTTGTGCTCAATGAGGTGTACAAATTCGTGACGGAAATGCTTGAGCATGCCGCGAACGGGCATGGCCGCCGCATCGCCCAAAGCGCAAATGGTGCGGCCCATAATATTGCCTGCCACGCTGTCCAGCATGTCAATGTCGCTGGCACGGCCTTGGCCTTTTTCAATCCGGTCCACCATGCGCCACAGCCAGCCGGTGCCTTCGCGGCAAGGCGTGCATTGGCCGCAAGATTCGTGCGAGTAAAAGTAAGACAGTCGGCCCAAGGCTTTGACCATGCAACGTGTCTCGTCCATGACGATCACTGCGCCAGAACCCAACATCGAACCGCCCTCTTTGGCGATGCTGTCGTAATCCATGGTCAGCTTCATCATCAAATCTGCAGGCACCACCGGCGAGGAGGAGCCCCCGGGGATCACCGCCTTCAGCTTGAGGCCACCCCGCACACCACCGGCCAACTCCAACAACTTGGCAAACGGTGTGCCCATGGGCACTTCGTAATTACCGGGGCGTTCCACATCGCCGCTGACCGAGAAAATCTTGGTGCCACCGTTGTTCGGCTTGCCGCATTCGAGGTAGGCCTGCCCGCCGTTTCGAATGATCCAGGGCACCGCCGCAAATGTTTCGGTGTTGTTGATGGTGGTGGGCTTGCCATACAGACCAAAGCTGGCCGGAAATGGCGGCTTGAATCGTGGTTGGCCTTTTTTACCCTCGAGTGATTCGAGCAAGGCGGTTTCTTCGCCGCAGATGTAAGCACCAAAACCATGCGAGGCGTGCAACTGGAAGCTGAAAGTGCTGCCCAAAATGTTATTGCCCAAGTAACCTGCGGCACGGGCTTCTTCGAGTGCAGCTTCAAAGCGCTCGTAGGTGTGGAAAATTTCACCGTGAATATAGTTGTAACCCACCGTGATGCCCATGGCATAAGCGGCAATGATCATGCCCTCGATCACCGAGTGCGGGTTGTATTCCATGATGTCGCGGTCTTTGCAAGTGCCCGGCTCGCCTTCGTCCGAGTTGCACACCAGGTACTTTTGACCCGGAAACTGGCGTGGCATAAAGCTCCACTTCAAGCCCGTGGGGAAACCCGCACCGCCACGACCCCGCAGGCCGGATTCTTTGACAGTGGCAATCACTTGGTCTTGCGTCATGCCCGCAATGCCTGTTTCGCTGTTGGGTGGCGTTCCGTCTTTGCCCAGCATCTTGCGCAAAGCCGCATAGCCCCCGCGCGCTTCGTAGTCTTTGATGCCCCAATTGCTGCCATTCAAACCGGCATAGATTTGCGGATTGATGTGGCGGTCGTGGAAGCAAGTCTCCACACCCGTGGCTTGGAACTGGCTCAGTATTTGTTCAACTTTCATCAGGCAGCCTCGGCTTTCTTCAGACTGTCAACGAGTTGGTCAATTTTTTCATGGCTCATGAAACTGCACATGTGACGATCATTGACGAGCAACACCGGGGCATCTGCACAAGCCCCTTGGCACTCGCTGGGTTGCAGGGTAAACAAGCCATCGCTTGTGGTTTCACCCGAATGGATACCCAATTTGTGCTCCAGATGGGCCAGGGCTTGCTGGCCACCACGCAATTGACAAGGCAGGTTGGTGCAAACGTTCAACTTGAACTTGCCCACCGGCTTCTGGTTATACATGTTGTAGAAGGTGGTGACTTCGTGCACCGCCATCACGGGCATACCCAAAACTTCCGCCACAACCTTCTCACTTTCGGGGCTGACCCAGCCGAGTTCTTGCTGCACGATCGACAGGCAAGCCATGACGGCCGACTGCTTTTGATCCGCAGGAAACTTGGCGACTTCACGCGCAAAGCGTGCTTTGGTTGACTCAGAGATCATCGGTCAATCTCTCCAAAAACGATGTCCATGGTCCCGATGATTGCGACCGCATCGGCCAGCATATGGCCACGGGCCATTTCATCGAGGGTGGCCAAATGGGCAAAGCCCGGGGCACGAATTTTCAGGCGGTAAGGCTTGTTGGCCCCATCGCTGACGATGTAAATACCGAACTCGCCCTTGGGGTGTTCGACTGCGGCATAGGCCTCACCTTCGGGCACATGAAAACCTTCGGTGAAAAGCTTGAAATGGTGAATCAAGTCTTCCATGTTGGACTTCATGCCCTCGCGCGCTGGCGGAGCTACTTTGTGGTTATCGGTGATCACCGGGCCGGGGTTGGCACGCAACCACTTTACACACTGCTGAATGATGCGATTGGACTCGCGCATCTCTTGCACACGCACCAGATAACGGTCATAACTGTCACCGGTCTTGCCCACAGGCACGTCGAAGTCGACCTGGGCATAGGCGTCGTAAGGTTGCTTTTTGCGCAAATCCCAAGCAAAGCCGGAACCGCGCAGCATGGGGCCGGTCATGCCCAGATTCAAGGCGCGATCGGCTGGCACCACACCAATCCCCACGGTGCGCTGTTTCCAGATTCGGTTGTCGGTCAGCAGGGTTTCGTACTCGTCCACGCACTTGGGGAAGCGCTGGGTAAAGTCGTCAATAAAATCAAGCAAAGAACCACTGCGGTTTTTGTTGAGCTGCTCAATGGCCTTGGCGTTTTTGATCTTGTTCACCTTGTACTGCGGCATGCTGTCAGGCAGATCACGGTAAACCCCACCTGGACGGAAATAGGCGGCGTGCATGCGGGCACCGGATACGGCCTCGTACATGTCGAACAGGTCTTCGCGCTCACGGAAGGTGTAGATCAGGATGGTGGAACTGCCGCAATCGTTGCCGTGCGAACCCAACCACATCAGGTGGTTCAGGATACGCGTGATTTCAGAAAACATCACACGGATGAATTGCGCGCGCATGGGCACTTCGAGGCCCAACATTTTTTCGATGGCCAGGCAATAGGCATGCTCGTTGCACATCATGGACACGTAATCGAGACGGTCCATGTAGGGCAGCGACTGGATGTAAGTTTTGCTCTCAGCCAATTTTTCGGTTGCACGGTGCAGCAGTCCAATGTGCGGATCGGCGCGTTGCACCACTTCGCCATCGAGCTCCAACACCAAGCGCAACACTCCGTGAGCCGCCGGGTGCTGTGGACCGAAGTTCAGCGTGTAATTCTTGATTTCGGCCATATCAGTTCAGGCCTCCGTAGTTGTCTTCGCGGATGATGCGCGGCGTGATCTCGCGTGGCTCAATGCTGACCGGCTCGTAAATCACGCGCTTGCGTTCAGCGTCGTAGCGCATTTCGACATGTCCAGACAGCGGGAAATCCTTGCGGAAAGGGTGTCCGATGAAACCGTAATCGGTCAGGATGCGACGCAGATCGTTGTGACCTTCGAACACGATGCCGTACAAATCAAAGGCCTCGCGCTCGTACCAATTGGCCGAGTTCCAAAGGTCATTGACTGAATCAACCAAGGGCAAATCGTCTTCAGGGCACAGCACCTTGATACGCACTCGCTGGTTCAGGCTCACCGACAACAAATGCACCGTGACACCAAAGCGAGGGCCGTCAGTGCCGACATCGCGGTAAGTGGAGTAGTCCACACCCGCCAAGTCAATCAATTGTTCAAACTTGCAGCCATCAGCATCGCGCAGGGTTTGCATCACGCTCAAGTAATGGGCTGCAGTCACATGAACAGTCAACTCGCCCAAAGCCAGAGAAATATTTTGGATGCGATCACCTAGCGCGACGTTCAGGGTGTCTTTCAGGTCTTCGGGACGGATGGAGAAATCGGTCATTATCGTTCCCTCAAGCGCGCGCAATGGTGTGCGTACGGCGAATCTTCTGCTGCAACTGGATGATTCCGTAAATCAAAGCTTCTGCCGTGGGGGGGCAGCCAGGCACATACACATCGACAGGCACGATGCGATCACAACCGCGTACCACCGAATAGCTGTAATGGTAATAACCACCGCCGTTGGCACACGAACCCATCGAGATCACCCAACGTGGCTCCGACATTTGATCGTAGACCTTGCGCAAGGCAGGTGCCATTTTGTTGCACAGGGTACCGGCCACGATCATCAAATCGGCTTGTCGGGGGCTGGCACGAAACACCTCGGCACCAAAACGTCCAAGGTCATAGCGCGCAGCTGCCGAATGCATCATCTCGACGGCACAACAAGCCAGACCAAAGGTCATGGGCCAGAGTGAGCCGGTTTTGGCCCAATTCACCACCGAGTCGTAGCTCGTGGTGACAAAGCCCTCTTTCATCACGCCTTCAATCATTTTTAGTCCTCAAGCAGGCTCAATGGAGTAGTTATTGGAGCTGTCATTCCCAGTCCAATGCGCCTTTTTTCCACTCGTAGACAAAGCCCACAACCAGAATGGCGAGAAAAATAACGACGGCCACAAAGCCCGCCACGCCCACTTCCTTGAGGGCAACCGCCCAAGGGAACAAAAAGGCGATTTCTAAATCGAAAAGGATAAACAAAATGGCCACCAAGTAGTAGCGCACATCGAACTTCATGCGGGCGTCTTCAAACGCTTCAAAGCCGCACTCATATGGGGAGTTTTTTTCTGCGTCAGGTTTGTTGGGGCCGAGGATGTAGCCCAAAACCTGAGGAATGATGCCGACAGCTACGCCGACCAAAATGAACAAGAGGATAGGAAGGTATTGATCGAGGTTCATCTTGAAACTGACGGTATCACCGAATGAATGGCTCAAACCAAGAGGTATGAGCCATTCTGTTTGTCTGGTGCCGTCGGCGAGACTCGAACTCGCACAGCTTTCGCCACTACCCCCTCAAGATAGCGTGTCTACCAATTTCACCACGACGGCTGGATACTTTTGTCCAAATTGCATGAGGCGCGTCAAATGACACATTTAGCTCTCCGGACAATCCCGTAGTTTACTCTGAAAAACTGTCAAATTCCTTTCGAAAACCCTGAAAATTGTGCACAGCAACAAAGCTTAATTGGAGCTTACTTGGTGGGCGCTGGCGGCACGCTGTTATCGGGCTTCGCGGCAGGGGCTGTCGGGGTATTTCCTGGAATTTGAGCCGCAGGACTGGTGTCGGCAGGTGCCGCAGGTGCGGTGACAGTAGTTCCTTCTAGCACGCTGTTGGTCGAGGCTGCGGGACGGACATTGCTGAAATAGGCTAGCAACAATGTGCATACAAAGAAAACGGTTGCCAACACGGCTGTGGTGCGTGACAAAAAGTTGGCACCGCCCGTGGCCCCAAACAAACTGCCCGAACCCCCACTCCCAAAGGCTGCTCCCATGTCTGCCCCTTTGCCCTGTTGGATCAGGATCAAACCGATCATGGCCAGAGCGGACAACATCTGCACCACCAAAATCAAAGTCAAAATCATGCTCATCTGTCTCTCCAAAAATCAATAAAAGTTAAGCGAAGACTCAACGCGAAGCGGTCTTCAACATCGATAAAAAGTCGGGCGCTTTCAGCGCTGCGCCACCGATCAGGCCACCATCCACATCAGGCTGGGCCAGCAATTCGGCGGCATTGGTGGCATTCATGCTGCCACCATACAAAATGGACACGCGTTTTGCATGCGAACTGGCTGCTTGCAACTGTGCCCGCAAAACCGCATGCACTTGTTGCGCTTGCTCAGGACTTGCAGTCAAACCGGTACCGATCGCCCAGACGGGTTCATAGGCCACCACAATTTCACTGATGCAATGGCCGTTGGCATGGATCACAGCGGCCAACTGACGCTTGACCACGGCCTCGGTCTGACCCGCTTCACGCTCAGCCAAGCTCTCGCCCACACACACGATCGGGGTAATGCCTGCGGCCAGAGCGCGTTGCGCCTTGGTGGCCACTAAAGCATCGGTTTCGGCGTGGTATTGCCGTCTCTCTGAATGCCCCACGATGCAATAACGCACCGCAAAATCCTGCAACATGCTGGCAGAAACCTCCCCCGTATAGGCACCCGACAAATTGGCCGACACATCTTGCGCGCCGAGATCAATGGCAGAACCCTTGAGCAAAGTTTGCAACTGCGACAAATAAACCGATGGCACACACACTGCTGTGCGGCAACCCACCGAAGACATACCGGCCAACACATCGGAAATCAGGGAAGCATTGGCAGCCAAGCTGCCATTCATCTTCCAGTTACCGACCATCAATTTGCTGTGCGTACTCATGACCAAGTCACCACAATCTTGCCCACATGCTGATTTGTCTCCATCAGGGCGTGGGCCTGGGCCGCACCCGATGGCCAACCGCCACCGGCCTCCGTGGCTGCAAAAACACTATGAATCACAGGCTTCATGCGGCCGGACGCCAGCCAAGGCCATACATGGTCACGCAAAGATTGGGCTATCGCCCCTTTGAACGCCACAGGACGCTGCCGCAAAGTAGAACCCGTGATGGTCAAGCGTCGGCGCAACACCAAACCGGCATTGAATTCGCTCTTAACACCGCCCTGCACTGCGATGATGACCAAACGACCATCCTCGGCCAAAGCCTCCACCTCGCGGGCCACATAGTCGCCCGCGACCATGTCCAAAATCACGTTCACACCGACACCGGCGGTCAAGCGTTTGACCTCGGCCACGAAATCGGTGGTTTTGTAATTGATCGCATGGTCAGCGCCCAAGGCCAGACAAGCCTGGCATTTGTCATCCGAACCCGCCGTGGCAATCACTGTCGCACCGGCAGCCTTAGCCATCTGAATGGCGGTGACGCCAATGCCACTGGTTCCACCCTGAACCAAAAAAATCTCACCGGACTGCAAGCGGCCACGGTCAAACACATTGCTCCAAACCGTGAAAAACGTCTCAGGCAAGGAAGCGGCCTCAATGTCGGTCAACCCCTTGGGGATCGGCAAACATTGGGCCACCGGGGCCACGCACAACTGCGCGTAACCCCCGCCCGCCACCAAGGCGCAAACCCGGTCACCCACAGCCAAACCAGCAGCAGCCATGGCATCGGCATCGCCCGACAGCACCACGCCCGCCACCTCAAGCCCCGGGATGTCCGAGGCCCCCGGTGGTACGGGGTAATTGCCGGTGCGTTGCAACACATCCGGGCGATTGATCCCGCTGGCCGACACGCGAATCAGCAACTCACCTGCCCCGGCCACAGGGTCAGGACGGGTGGCAGGCACCAGCACCGAAGGGGCGCCGTAGCTTTGGATTTCAATGACGTTCATGCGGCAAAACCGTGTTTGTTTCAGGCGCGGGAGATCTGAGACCCCCCGAAACAGCCCTCAAACTTATTGAGGACCTTGTGCAGGACGGTCCAACAAAGCCTTCATCGACAACTTGATGCGGCCTTTTTCGTCAGTTTCCATGACCTTGACTTGCACGATTTGACCTTCTTTGAGGTAGTCGGTCACGCGCTCGACACGCTCATGGGCGATCTGGCTGATGTGCAGCAAACCGTCTTTACCAGGCAACAAGTTGATCAAAGCACCGAAATCAAGGATCTTGGTGACCGGGCCTTCATAGACCTTGCCAATTTCGACTTCGGCAGTGATCTGCTCGATGCGGCGCTTGGCGATTTCGGCTTTCTCACCGTCGGTCGCAGCGATCGTGATCGTGCCATCTTCGGAGATATTGATCTGGCAACCGGTTTCTTCGGTCAGGGCACGAATGGTCGCTCCGCCCTTACCGATCACGTCACGGATTTTCTCGGGGTTGATCTTCATGGTGAAGAGCTTGGGCGCGAAATCAGAGACTTCGGTGTTGGCTTCGCTCATCGCTTCTTGCATCTTGCCCAAAATATGCATGCGCGCTTCTTTGGCCTGAGCCAACGCCACTTGCATGATTTCTTTCGTGATGCCCTGGATCTTGATGTCCATCTGCAAAGCGGTAATGCCGTTGGTGGTACCGGCCACCTTGAAGTCCATATCACCCAAGTGATCTTCGTCACCCAAAATATCGGTCAACACGGCAAAGCGGTTGTCTTCTTTAATCAGGCCCATGGCGATACCGGCCACATGGGCTTTCATCGGCACACCAGCGTCCATCATGGACAAGCAGCCGCCGCAGACCGAAGCCATCGACGAAGAGCCATTGGACTCGGTGATCTCGGAGACCACACGTACGGTGTAAGGAAACTCTTCTTTGCTAGGCAACACGGCTGCCAAAGCACGCTTGGCCAAACGGCCGTGACCGATTTCGCGGCGCTTGGTGCTGCCCATGCGGCCCACTTCGCCGGTGGCAAAGGGAGGCATGTTGTAGTGGAACATGAAGCGGTCTTCAAACTCGCCCGCCAATGCGTCAATGCGCTGCGCATCGCGCTCGGTACCCAAAGTCGTGATCACCAAGGCCTGTGTCTCGCCCCGTGTGAACAAAGCCGAACCGTGGGTACGTGGCAACACGCTGTTGCGAATTTCAATAGGACGCACGGTGCGTGTGTCGCGGCCATCAATGCGAGGCTCGCCCGACAAAATCTGGCTGCGCACGATGCGGGCTTCGATTTCAAACATCAAGCCATCCAGCTTGACGCCGTCAAACACGACGCCTTCTTCGGCCAAAGCCACTTTGACTGAAGCATAGGCTTCGCGGCAAGCGTGTGTGCGGGCTTGTTTGTTGCGCAGCTGATAAGCGGCACGCAGTTTTTCTTCGGCCAAGCTGGCCAGTTTGGCTTCGAAAGCCAAATCGCGGGCAGGTGCTTGCCAATCCCAGACCGGCTTACCGGCGTCGCGCACCAATTCGTGGATGGCGTTGATGGCAATGGCCGATTGCTCGTGGCCATAAACCACACCGCCCAACATGATTTCTTCAGACAACTGCAGGGCTTCGGATTCCACCATCAAAACGGCGGCTTCGGTGCCCGCAACCACCAAATCCATCACGCTGTCTTTGCGCTGGGTTTGACCGGGGTTGAGCACGTATTCGCCATTGATGTAACCCACGCGGGCTGCACCAATCGGGCCATTGAAAGGGATGCCCGAGATGGACAAAGCGGCAGACACGGCGATCATGGCGGCGATGTCGGCATCAACTTCAGGGTTCAAGGACACGGTGTGGATGACCACATGCACGTCGTTGTAAAAACCTTCGGGGAACAAAGGACGGATTGGGCGGTCAATCAGACGGCTGGTCAGGGTCTCGTGCTCGCTTGGCTTGGCTTCGCGCTTGAAAAAGCTGCCGGGAATCTTGCCTGCGGCGTATGTTTTCTCGATGTAATCGACTGTCAGCGGGAAAAAGTCTTGACCGGCCTTGGCGATCTTGGAACCCACAACGGTGGCCAAAACCACGGTGCCTTCCATATCAAGCAGCACAGCGCCGCCGGATTGGCGAGCGATTTCGCCGGTTTCCATCTTGACCGTGTGCTGGCCCCACTGGAATGTTTTGGTAACTTTGTTAAAAATTGACATGTTCAGAACTCTAAAAAGCAAAAGTGCATGAGGCTGCACAAAGGGCCCGGAAATTGACTGTCTGAACTCGATGCCATTCCACAAAACATCTGGCCTGAAGCCTTGTGGAATGACACAGCGCGGGTTCGTTTTGGCAAATTCCGACTGAAAAAAGAATAAAGCGCCTGAGCTAGTGAACTAACTCAGGCGCTTTTCATCTGGATTGACGATTATTTACGCAGGCCAAGTTTGGCGATCAGCGCAACGTAACGGTCAGCATCACGGGACTTGAGGTAGTCCAACAGTTTGCGGCGACGGCTCACCATGCGCAGCAGACCGCGACGACCGTGATGGTCTTTAGCGTGTGTTTTGAAGTGGGGTGTCAGCTCGTTGATACGGGCTGTCAGCAATGCGACCTGGACTTCCGGGGATCCGGTGTCGTTGGCAGCACGGGCATTGGCCTTGACGACCTCAGCCTTGATTGAAGATGCAATCATGGTTTTTCCTTGTTTTTCGCTCTGTGCCTGGAGGCATTGAACGAGGTTATTGACTTGCGCCACCCGCTGGAAAAGCCGATGGCGTGCGCTTTGCAAATCGCAAAACAGGCGGATTATAGCCCAACTTAGAGGGGGACTAAAGGGTACTGCGGCGCACTTGAAGGGTTAAGCGGATCGGACGCTTTTGACCAGTTTGGAGAGTTGATCCACCCCATCGAATACCGTTGGGATGTTGGCATCTTGTGAAGCCAACCCGCTGAACACCACCGCCTCGAAACGGTCCAAGGCTGAAGCGTCATTCTTTTTAATTTTCCCTGAATATTCTGCATAACTTTGAATGAATTGACATAAGGCAATCCGCAAATCCAATTGCAAGAGCTGGTTTTTGGTGGCGCGAAAGCTCGAAAGCACGACACGGAAAAAATAGAAAAGAATCAATTCAATACCTAAGAGAGCGGGGAATAAATAAATCAAATGATCAGATATTTTCTCGTGTCCGAAGACAAAATTTATTTCAGCAATCAAGATGGCCAGCATGACTGATCCAATTAATATCAAACTAACAAAAGACCAAAGAATTTCTTTTTTCTTTGCATCTGCTAGATTTTTAAATCCATGAACCAAGGCAACAAAATTGGATTTAGTTTCCATACCGTTTAAGCGATCTTCCAATCCATTTATTTTTATTTCTCGGGCAATAATTTCACGATCCCATTGAATTTTTAGTTCTTTAGCGGCACCAGCAACTTTTGCAAAAGATTCGAAATTTTTGATTAATGGATTGTTAATTAGTTTTTTAATTATTTCTAAATGCGTTTTATTTTTCGCAAAGTTAATTTGGACTAAATTATTATTATTAAATTTCTCTATATTTAAATCAACCCAACCGAAAACACTTTCCAATTCATGATTAAATCGATTCACATGCATACCAGCTTCACTGAGAAATCTGTAGGCATCGGTAAACGCACCAATTAATTTATCATTTTCATTTACATCAGGACTTCTCTCCATACAATATTGAATTGTCAAAATAAAATTATCTTTTATATACTCAATATTAACTTGACAATTTTTATCAAAAAACTCAGGTTGATTTTTAAATGCCTTAATAATAAGTAGAAGATGTTTAATGATTCCAATAAGAAATTCATCCTTTATCACTGCGTGTGAACTTAATGAGGAAAGATGGTTGATAAATTTTTCAATAAGCACCTTGTTCTCTGGATTTTCAAAAAATACAGTATCTGGCGTAATTTCAATTATTTCATCGGTCATAGGGGGTTCCATTGCTCGTTGAGCGTTATTAGGCATTGATTTATTGAATACTTAAAAATTCATTAAACCATGCTAACGAACACGCAAACAAATCCAAAGAACCCCTTATTCGGGGGTAAATTCCGGGTAAATGAATCAATCGGGGTCAGATCCCGATTAATTTTTTGCCAGCCAATCCCGCAACCTCTGCACGCCCTGCTCCAGTCTAGACAGGTCTTTGGAGGCGAAGCACCATCGCAGCCAGCCGGCGGCTTCGGGGGCGAAGGCTTCACCGGGGGCCAGGCCCAGGCCAGCTTCGGTCACCAGGCGTTTGGCGGTTTGCACCGAATCGGGGTGCCCCTCGAGTCTGAAAAATGCGTACATGCCCCCTTTGGCCGGGGCCAACTGCACACCCGGCACCGCTTGCAACATTGGCACCAGCGTATCTCGGCACGTTTTCAGGTGCGCCACCACCCGGGGAGTGATGTCGGCCGTGTTGCGCAGCGCCACCACCCCGGCGCGCTGGGTAAAAACAGAGGCACAAGAGGTGTTGAACTCGATCAGCTTGCCCATGTGGTGCGTCATGGCGGGGGGCATGACCAGCCAACCCAGACGCCAGCCGGTCATCAAAAAGCTCTTGGAAAAACTGTGCACCACCACCAAACGGTCGTCCGCCTCGGCCACATCTAAGAACGACGGGGCGCAGCCATTGGCCGTGTCACCCTCGTAATACAAGCGTTCATAGACCTCATCGGCCAAAATCCAGGTGCCGGTTTGGCGGCAGTGCGCCAGAATTTCGATCTGCTCGGCGCGGTTTAATGTCCAGCCCGTGGGGTTGTTGGGCGAATTCACGATCAGCACGCGCGTATCGGGTGTGATGGCAGTCTTCAAAGCGGTCATGTCCAACTGCCACTGCCCATTAAGGGGCTTCAAGGACAAACATTTCAAATGCGCACCCATCACCAAGGCCTGCGCGGTCAAGTTGGGCCAAACAGGGGTCACGGCCACCACCTCGTCGCCCGCATCTATCAAGGCTTGCGCCGCCAACATCAAGGCGTTCACGCCGCCCGAAGTGATGGCCAGGCGCTCCACCCCGACCGGGCCGTGCAGGGCCGACATGTAATCGGACACTGCCTGCCGCAACTCGGGCAGGCCCAAATTGTGCGAATAAAAAGTTTCGCCTTGCGCAACCGAGTCGATGGCCGCCTGGCGCACTAAATCGGGCGTTACCTCGTCGGACTCGCCAAACCAGAAAGCCAGCACATCTGGGCGGCCCATGCCTGCATTTGCTACTTCACGAATACGTGACTCTTCCAGGTCCATGACCGCCTGGCGCATAAAAGGAGCAGTGTTTTTGTTCATGCCGACATCGTAACGGCTGCACAAGCCACTCTTGCCAACCTAAATAGTCGCCCCATTGCGCAAGCGCCCTGCTTGCCTATGATGAGGCGCATAACAACAGTCAGGGAGACGGCCATGGCACAAGCCAATTTTTTATCCACGCTCGCACGCACGGTGCTGAGCCTTTGCATGGCCGCTTCGCCCCTTGCATCACAAGCGTCAGACAGCTTTACGGCGATCAGTAATTCTGAAAAAGCAAGCAATGCTGGGGGCACGAGCCAATCCGCCAAAGCTAAAAAAGCCAAAAAGGCGAAAGCTCCCAAACCGCCCGTCAACCCTTCAACAGGGGAAAACAAATCCGAACGTGACAAACGCCTCTTACGCGAATGCCAGGGCAAAACCAACGCCGGGGCCTGCGAGGGGTATGCCAGTTGAACAACTCAAAACGCTTCGTCCGGGTTTGAGCCTTGATTTGTGCCAATGCTCTGATGACATTCGGTATTTGTGGGAGTAAGCCCCTGCTGACGAATGCTGGAACGGACTGAGCCTTGATTTTGGGCTCATGCTCTGCTGACATTCGCGAGCGGGGGCTCGCTCCCACTGGGAGTTATTGCTCCTACTGGGGTTCGTTGTTCTCACGGGGAGTTGTTGCTCCCACTGGGGTTTGTTGCTCTCACGGGGAGTTGTTGCTCCTACTGGGGTTCGTTGCTCTCACGGGGAGTTGTTACTCCCACTGGGGTTTGTTGCTCTCACGGGGAGTTGTCTTGTTCTCTAGGGACCTGGGATTGCGCCTACAGTTCACGCCCACCAGTGCTGCAAGCCGCTGGCTCGAACGCTGGGCCGGGCTATGGCGGCTTCAAGCAAGCCGGGCTGGGCTTCGATGAGGGTGAATTGTTTGCGGGCGCGGGTGATGCCGGTATAGACCAATTCGCGCGTCAGCACTTCGGCTGCACCGGGTGGCAAGACCAGGGCGGTGTGTTCAAACTCCGAGCCTTGGCTTTTGTGCACCGTCATGACAAACGCCGTTTCAGCATGAGCCAGACGCGACACACTGACCGAGCGCAGCTGATCGCCGTCCAGAAACCAGACTTTCAGCACTTTCTTGTTGTTGTGCAGGGGCATGACCACACCCACATCGCCATTGAACACGCCCAGTTGCGAGTCGTTGCGGGTGACCATAACAGGTCGTCCGGCGAACCATTCGCCCTGTGGCCTCAGCCAGCCTTGCTCGGCCAATGCTTTTTGCACGGCGGCATTCAGTGCCACGGTACCCCATTCACCTTGGTGCACGGCGCACAAGATACGGAATTTATCGAAGGCTTTAAGAACCTTCACCACTCCTGCGGCATACAAATCCGCATCGTCGGTGTCGGGCAGCACTCGCAGTTGCGCTAAATAATCTGCATACGAGGCGGCTCCAACGCCAACACCCACTCGCACAACACCCACAGCCAACTCGCACACTGTGAGGGCTGAAGAGGGTTGCAAAGCCTGCAAGGCCGGGTCGTTTTGGGACACCGACAAGTTAAAGGCTTGCGTTACGCGAGCTGCATCACCTGCGTTCACGGCCAAGGCCAACTGGCCGATGGGTCCGTCAAAGCGACGGCTTTTGCGAAGCATCACGGTTTGTTGCGCCAATGCAGAAACCATCTGCTGGCCCGAGGCCTGAAACTGCGTTGCCAGTGTTTGCCCGGCCACAGCTTGCGCAAAGCGCACGGTTTCGGGCAAATAGTGGCCTTGCGCCGCATCGCGGCAAACATCGCCCAACACGGCTCCCGCCTCCACAGAGGACAACTGGTCTTTGTCGCCCAGCAACACCAATCGTGCTTTGGAAGGTAAAGCTTGCAGCAGGGCGTCCATCATCTCCAAGTGCACCATGGAGGCCTCGTCCACGATGAGCACATCCACATCAAGTGGGTTGCCATCGTGGTGCCTGAACTGCCGTGTGTCGGGCCGCGCGCCCAACAAAGAATGCAAGGTGCGGGCAGGTCCGATGCGCTGAATCAGCGTGTCCAGATCCAGCGCCCCAACACCTCCCGGCACTCCCCCGATTAATTCACCTGCTTGTTGCTTCAGGGCCTGCAAAGACCCGTCAATCGACTGCTTGAGCCGGGCCGCCGCTTTGCCAGTGGGTGCGGCTAACGCCACGCGCAAAGGAATGGCCCCATTTTCGCCCTCGTGCAGCGCCAGCAACAAGGCCAGCAAACGTGCGGCGGTATAAGTTTTACCCGTTCCCGGCCCCCCGGTAATGACCGACAAATTGCCCCGCAGTGCCACGGCACAAGCCAACTTTTGCCAATCGGTCTGATCTTCGGGCGCGGTGCCCAAGCGGGCTTGTTCAGGAAAAAATCGGTCCAGCCACTCACGCGCCAAGCCCTCGGGCACCGACACTTCACATTGGGCGCGCCGCAACAAGTTTTGCCCCACGCGCTCCTCATAGGCTCGGTAACGGCGCAAATAAAGCAAAGGTGCATCGGCCGAGCCGCCCAACACCAAGGGTTGCCCCAGGTCAGGGGCATCGGACCTGCGCAAGACAGATGGGGGCGCTGCCTGCAAAGCCGAAATCCAAGCCCTCAAGCCCACAGGCATGTGCGCCCACAGCGCCAGCAAGCCTTGGGGGGCATGCACGGCTTCGGCAGACCATGCCAATAAATCGAGCGGTGGCGTGACCAACTCGACCACCGACAAACAGGTGTGCCCACGGCCCTCCATTTGGACCAACACCGCCGCAGCCACCAGCACAGCCGGTGAGACGCTGGCATCTTGCCGATGCAATTGGGTCGTCAGCGCACTGTCGAGACGGCGCAACCAGCCCAGCTCGGCCCATGCATGCAGCCACAAGAGGGTGTTTTCTGTGCTCAAGCCTTGCTCGGGCAAATCCTGCAGCCAGTCCATCTGGGCAGCTTGAGCCGTCAAGGCGGCGGCGCGATGGGCTTTGCGCGAGTTCATACGCCCCCTCTTTTATCTTGAACGGAGGTCGATCTTTGCCCCAGCATCGCATCCAAACCGTCCATCAAGGCCACGGGGGCTGGCAAGGTGCAGCAACCCGCGGCCGGTCCGTCAATGCCGCGTAAAAACAAATATACCGCCCCGCCCAAATGCTCGGATGGCCGATAACCCGCACCCAACCGGGCGCGCAACAATCGGTGCAAAGCCAACATATACAAAGCCGCCTGCACCTCGTAACGGTGATGCGCCATGGCTTTCCCCAAAGCCTCCTCTGTGTAAGCCGCATCGTCAGGCCCCAAATGGTTGGACTTGTAGTCCAGTACCCAATAGCGCCCTTGGTGCTCAAACACCAGATCAGCAAAACCCATCAACATGCCATGCAGCTGGGCATCGGGCAACTTGGGGCGGCTCACGCCGGGCAACAAATACTGCCTACACAGTTGGTCCACCTCTTTGGCATGCAAGCGATCGGCTGGCAGCCAAAACTCCATCTCGGGCAACACGTTTTTCAGAGCGTTCAGCGCCACATCCGGGCCGCGCAAGGGCTGCAACACTGCCCGACTCAACCAGGTCAGCACCTCGGGTGCCTGGGCTTTGTAGCCTGCACGTTCGCAGCGTTTGGCCAGCAGATCGGCTTGAGCCGTGCCCGCTTGTAGCGCAAAACCCTCCGCTGCCAACCACTCCAATTGATCGTGCAAAAAGTTACCAGCCGACGGCCCACGGGCAAACGTGTGCCAAGCAGCCACAGCAGTGCCTTTGACGCTCATGCCCGACAAGCTCAAGCGCTGGCCCAAAACCTCTGAATCATCGGTGGGCTCGTCGTCCGCTGGACGCGGCATGGCCATGCTCAAAGCCATGTTGGAAGCCGACGTCACCGCCGTATGCAGCACTGGCTGCGACGATAAATCACGCGCCAGCCTGGAAAAACTGGCAATCGTCCAATTCTTGTCGAAGCTTGCGGTACACACCAAGGCCTCGTGCAAGGCAGGGCGTTCGTCTTGCCTCTCCAACCAAGTTTGCTTTTGGGTGGGCATCACGGTGTCCAACTGCACGGGCAAGGGCGTACTTTTCTGACCATGAAGCAAGGCTTGCAACAAACCAGCCCATTCATTTTCCTTGAATTGCACGCCGCCCCCCAGCAAACGCCCGGCTGCGCTCAAGTGGTTCTGACAAGTGTGGCCCGTGCCTTTTTTGACGCTGGCCCAGCCCACCCACAGGGCATGGCAAGCGCGCGTCAGCGCCACATACCAAAGGCGCAAATCTTCGCGCAGGCGGTCTTCATCGGCACGTTCAGCATCTTGGGCGTCAAACTGCAACAGGTTCTGACGCAGTCCCTGATCGTCGGTCAGGCTCAACAACGACGTCTTGTGCGCCGTCACCACGCGATGGCTGTGCGCAAACGGCAAACACACCACCGGGTACTCCAGCCCCTTGCTGGCGTGAATCGTCACCACCTTCACCAGATCTTCGTCACTTTCCAGACGCACGGTCTGCTCTTCGCCCTCACCGTCTTCGTCCATTTGTTGCACCAGCCACCGAATCAAGGCCTGTTCGCCGTCCAACCGCATGCTGGCCGACTGCAGCAACTCGGCCAAATGCAGCACATTGGTCAAGCGCCGCTCCCCCTCGTGTTGACCTCGCCAACGCGCCGCTAATTGCAGGGTATGCAAAGACTGCCGCACCATGGCCAACACACCTTGGGTTTGCCAGGTTTGGCGCAACAAATGCAAATGGTCCGCGTAATCGTCCAGCACATGGCCCTGCTGTGCCATCTGGTGCAACTCGGTCAAAGACAAACCCACGGTGCGGGTGGCCAGTGCCGCCCGCACCCGGCGCATGTCTTTGGGCTCGGCCACGGCCCGCAGCCACAGGCACAAATCGCCCGCCTCGTCGCTGTCAAACACCGAATCACGGTCTGACAAATACACCGACGCCACACCCCGCTCTCGCAGCGCTTGACGCACGGCATCGGCCTCTTTACCAGTACGCACCAGCACGGCAATGTCTTTGGGCTTCAGGCGTTCATCGGCTTTGCCAAGCCGAACAAAAGTGGCCTGTGAATCGCCCAGCCAAGCCACAATTTGCTCGGCGCACAAGGCCGACATGTGCACCACGGCATCGCGCACGCTGCTCAACTGGGGCCTGTGCACCAAGGTCATGGCCGGCACGGCCTGCCTCTCGGCTTGCACAAGACTTTTGGCCAGCAACACCTCATCGCGCCCCTTGGCACCCACCGCCACAAAAGGCAGCGGGTTGCCCCCATTGTCTTGGGCATAGCCAAAAGCACCCTGCTTTGACCTTTCATCGCCCACCTGAAACCATCGGTTCACCACATCCACCACCGCCTGGGTCGAGCGGAAATTGGTGTCCAGCACGTAGTGACGCCCCTTGGTAGCACCTCGCGCTTGCAGGTAGCTCAGAATATCGGCGCCCCTGAAACCATAAATCGACTGCTTAGGATCACCAATCAACAACAATGCCGCATCGGGCAGGTTGTCGGCAGCGCGGTAAATGTGGTTAAAAATTCTGAACTGCAAAGGCGACGTGTCTTGAAATTCGTCAATCAAGGCCACCGGAAACTGCGCCCGCAAACGCCTCGCCAAGCGGTTGCCCAGCATTGGCGCCACATCACCGGATTCAACGGCAACCGCAATTTGCTCATCCACCGCGACACCGCTCTCGTCCACGCGCATCAGCGCTGATTCAAGACGTTGCAGCATGTCGGCAAACCCAAACTGGGCATTGCGCTGCTTGAGCCAAGCCAAGCGCTCTGCCACGCGGGTACGCGCATGCGTGCGCAAGGCCACCTTGAGCTGGGGCAGTTTTTGCAGGCCCGCTTGCAAGCTGGCAAAAGCCTGGCACTGCGGGGGCAAGGCGTAGCCATCCACCGCCCCATCTGCTCGGCAAACGGCCATGCCTTGGGGGGTGAAGCGCTCCCAGCCGGATTTGCCCATGGCCTTTTGTAGCGCAGCAGCATCACCCGCCCCCTGCGCCCACAGCTTCAATGCCTCCAACCACTTGGTGTAGTGGTTTTTGCCAAATTTGCGCTTGTTCCACCCCGAACCCTCCTGTGCCAGCGTGTCATCCAGCCAATCGCGCAAGGCATCGGCTTGCTCGGGCCAGCCGCGCTTTAAATCGGCTAGCACCTTATCGCACTGCAAGGTATGGTCTGTCAGCACATCGGCCAGTGTTTGGCCGGGCTGCACAGTGGGCAAACCCTCGGCCGCCAGGAGTAGCTTCATGTCTTTTTCAAGCGCATGCACATCGCCCCAAATGCCCAAAACTTGGCCCACCTGTTGGGCGGGCAAGGGGTAAAGCGATTCACGCCAGTAGTCTTGCACCGCCTCCAAGCGCAAAGCGGCTTCATCGGCCACCAAGTTTTCTTCAAACAAGTTTCCACTGTCAAAAGCATGCTCGCGCAGCATGCGCTGGCACCAGGCGTCAATCGTGTACACCGCCGCATCGTCCATGCTCTGAGCAGCCAGTGCCAAGCGGTAGGCCGCCTTTTCGCGTTCGGGGCCGGGCGGATAGTCGCGCACCAGGTCGGTCAAAAATGAATCGGTGGTGGTTTGCAGCCCCCGGAACACCGCCGCTGCCTCGGTCAAACGGGCGCGAATACGGTCCGACAACTCCCGCGTGGCAGCCCGGGTAAAGGTCATCACCAAAATGTCTTGCGGCATCAGCGGGCCCAACGGCGAGCCCTGCGGCGGGCCCTCTGTTGTGCTCTCTACCCCACTCTGCGCCTGCCCATGGCCCAGCACCAGGCGCACATACAGGGCGGCAATGGTCCAGGTTTTGCCCGTGCCCGCACTCGCCTCGATCAATCGGCTGCCCCACAAGGGGAAACTCAAAACCGCTAATTTGTGGCTGGTGACAGTCTCGGCTGCGGCTTCGGCTGTATGGGCTTGGGTTGATGGGGTCTGTGTCGGGTTCATGCGCCCTCCCCCGGTGTTGCCCCAGCGCTCGATTCGTCTTCTTCATCGGGCTCTGCATCAGGAAAGGGCTCGGCTTGCAATCCCTCGACCCATTTTTTCAGTGGCCGGTAAACCGTCTCGGCCAAGCGGTCTAGGTGATTCCCGGCCAACAAATCTTCGAACGTGGGATAGGTGCGATACAACGCGGCATCTTTGCGTGCCTCGCCCTCTTGCACCAATCCCGGCCCGTCGAAATCGTTGCCTTCGTACAAATCGGTGATCACGTTGCGGCTACTGCTGCCCTTGTCTTTGTCCTTCAACCATTGCAGCGCCACCAAAGGCGGCAGGGGCAAGGGCCAACGCATGCCCTCTGCATAGACTCTCAACAGCGCATCCAGTTGGTCCAGCGCCGCTTCTTGCGGCAAAGGGGCCATGCGCACAATGGCATTACGCCCCACCAAAACCCCATGCACCTGCAAACCCATGGCCGCAGCGGCTAGGCAATTCAACCACGGCCCCAACAACTTGTCGGGCAACGGCGTTGCCTTGGTATTTTTTTCTTTTTCGTTTTCTTTTTCTTTTTCTTTGTCTTTGCCCTTGCCAATTTTGGCAATTTTGGAGGCCCGCATCTCCAGCCAAGCCATATTCACATCAGTGCCACTCACCCTTTGGCGCAAACCGGTCAAAGCATCTTGCAAACGCAGCCCAGCATGGCTCCTGTCCACCAAAATACGAGGGGCCAACTCGGGCCATTGGGCCCGCTCTTGCAAACCATGCAGCAACAACGGTTGCAACTCATTGCCCAACCGCCTGGCCTCGTGCTCGCCCACAGCGGCCAGCGGCAAATCTCCGGCTCGGCGCAAACGCTGCAGGGTCTGCGCGACATGCAGGGGGACTTCGTCGGGTCCCAGGTCGGCAGGCAGGCGCTGCAAGGCCTGGTCCATGCGCTCGTACAAATCCAGCCCCTGCAGGCTGAACAGCTCTTCGTCGTGCAGCTCGGTACGGTCGTGCTCCAAGTTAATTTGTAAACGCTGGCTAAAAAAGCTGCCCACAGGCTTGCGAAAAAACCGCAACAACTGCACCAGCGTGATCAAGGGCTCCCCACCGGCTGACTCCAGCGGCGGCAATTGCAAATGAAACGGATGCCGATCAGACAGGCCACGCCCGCGATCCAGCTGCGAATTGGCCTGTTCGACATTCAATGGCTGCGCGGCTTCATCTTGCGCAATAGCCCACTCATCCACTTGCGCTGCACGCCACTCGCGGGCATAAGTTTGCAAAGGGTTGTTCACCTCAAAATACGCCCGGCTAAACGGCTGCAACGGGTGCACTTGGGTCAGCCGCTTGGCGGTATCTTTGCCCCAAAGCGCATCCAGCTCGTCGCGTAACTGCGATACCAACACCGAAGGCGGTTGCTCGCTGTTATTGCGCACACTGCGCCCGCTCCAACTGATATAGAGCGTGCGGCGTGCCGACAATAAAGCCTCCAACATCAGCTGCCGGTCATCGTCGCGGCGCGAACGGTCTCCGGGACGCGACATGCCAGGCAACCCCAACAAATCAAAATCGGCACGCTGGGCGCGGCGCGGGTAATCGCCATCGTTCATACCCAGCAGGCACACCATCTGAAAAGGAATGGCCCGCATCGGCATCAGCGTGCAAAAAGTCACGCCTCCAGCCCTGAAACGCTGCTCCAGCTTGGGCACCTTCAGCGCCTCCAGCCAAGCCGAACGGGCCACTGCCAGCGGCACCGCGTCGGCAAACTCAGCCTGCTCAGCGGCCTTCACCCAATCGGTCAAACCTTGGTCCAGTGCGGCCAACGCATGGCGATCGGTGTCGTCTTGGGCCTTGAACAAAGCGGCCAACAGGCCTCGCCCCCGCTCGGCCCACTGTAAAGGTGTAGCCGCCGTAGCGCTGTTTTGCCACCAAGCCATCAAGGCTTGCAGCAAATGCGCCAAGGCACCCGCCAGCTCGGCATCTAGGCCGCCCACGTCGGCATAGGGGTCGATTGAGTCCGCACCGGCTGGCAACGGGTCGGCCCCACAGGCGTAACCCATCAACATGCGCTGCACGCCAAACAACACAGAATTGTCATCACCACAACTGGCCAGACCCAAGCCCGCGCGGTGCTCGGCCGACAAACCCCAGCGAATCCCCGAACCCGCCATCCAGCGCGTCAGCGTGGACAAATCGTCTGGCTTCAGGCCAAAGCGGGCCGCCAGTGCGGGCACCTCCAGCAGCTCCACCAGCTCGCTCATGCGACTGCGCTGCTGCGGCAAAGCCAACAACCACTCCACCGCATGAATCAAGGGGCTGGCGGCCTGCGCCCCCAGATCGGCAATGTCAAACGGAATAAACCGGTCATCGCTGCGCTTGTACTGGCCAAACACCGCCCGAATGGCCGGGGCCATGACCTCGATGTCGGGCACCATCACCACCACATCGCGCGGCGACAAATCGGGCTGATTGTGGAACCACTGCAACAACTGATCGTGCAACACCTCCAGTTCGCGCACGGCACTGTGCGCCACCTTGAACACCACCGAATCATCGGTCGGTAACGCCGCCACCACCGGGTCCTGGGCTGACTTCAAATCGCGAATGCGGTTTTGCAACTGCGTCAGCAAGCGCGTGCCATCGGCACCAGGCGCATCGTCAAACAAATCCAAGCGCTGGCCCGGCATGCGCTCTTGCGCTGCCTGCACATTGTCAAACTCGTCCAACTGCCGAATAAAGTCACGCCCCTGCCGCCCCCAAGCCGTCAGCAAAGCGGGCGCATGCAAATGCATGTGCTCAAAGGGCATGGCCGACAAGTTTTGGTTATTTTTATAAGCATGACGCCGCCGTTCAGCCCGCAACGCATCGCGCCCATCCATGATGTCGCCCCAATGGAACTGGCACGGGTTGGGCACGGCCAGCAACACCTGGCTGTGCTGGGCCAATGCGGCCAACATCTCGAGCAACTGGCTGGGCATGCTGCTCATGCCAAAAACCGACACCCGCCGCGCCACCCGTTGGCGCCAGTTCATGGCATCCGAACCCTCTAGCGCCTGATTCGACTGCAAAGCCGCTAAAGCCCGCAGATGCAAAGCCGGGCGCGTGGCCTGCCGCTCAGGTGCCGACAAAGTGGCCAACACCCGCCGCCACAGCTCGGCCTGCCACACCTGGTCTTCGGGTAAATCGGTCTCGCCAGTGGCTTTGCGCAACACATTTCGACCAGGGCGGCCATCGGAAGGGGCCCAATCCTCTAGCCAATCGGGGCGGTAAATCTGGTATTGGTCAAACAAATCAGCCAAACGCGTGGCCAACTGCAACAAACGACCTGGCTCAAGGGCCTGCCCGGTATCCTGCTGGGCGCTGGACACGTTGCCCTGCATAAACCCCATCACGGGCCGGAAAACCGGATCGGCGACAAAAGTGGGCAACAAAGCCATCAAACGCCAAGTCATGGGCAACTTGTCCAAGGGTGAATCGGGCGGCACGTTTTGCGCCCCCAACACCTGCCGGTAAGTGCGCCACAAAAAACGCGAGGGCAACTCGACCTTGGTGGCCGCACACACCCCGCCCTGCTGGGCCAGCGCCATCTTGATCCACTCGGCCATGCCGTTGCTCTGCACCAGCACCACCTCTTGCTCCAAAGGGGCCAGGGGTTGCCGCCCCAGCCAAGCCGCCAAAGTCTCGGCCAGCACCTCGGAGCGGTGGCTGTGCAAGGCCAAAAAACCGGGGGCAATCAAAGAAGAGGTCATTCAGTCAATGGGCTGGGAGGAACGCGTTGCAAAGCAAGGCAAAAAGGAGAAACAGGGGGTCCGTCCCTGCAGCGCGAAAGCGCAAGAATAGCCGTAAATTCAGCCCTCGCAAGCTCAATCTTTGCCCCCCGAGCCAACCCGCCAATTGCCTATTTTTTAATCAACCGCCGCCAACCCAATGAGCATGCGGCTTGGCGGGCTTGTTCATGCACTTATCCACAGCTTTGAGCCCGGAGTTTGGGGATACACCGAAAGATGGGTGATGGAAGCATTGGCAAGCTTCAGCAGCCTCGAAGATCCCTTGAATATTTGCGAATATTCATATTTATTCTGAACCTAAAATGAATATGAATTTTAAAATGGACTTGCAATGGCCAAAAAAAATCCTCACCAGTAAAGGTGAGGATTAATATTTTAAAAATAATTTATTATTTAATTAACGGTAGCTCTTTTGAAATATCGACCAGCGTTGGTTAAGCTGGCACAAGTCACAATCTGGTTAACCGGAGTTGTGCCGTAGCCACTGATACATTTACTGCTGTCAGCCTTGGTGACGATCACAACACGGTCTTCATAAATTGGAGATGCACGTTGAATAAGCCATTTTTGATTTTCAGAATTATTACAAGCATAAATCTTAGCCAATTTGACCGAATCTGTGCTTTGCCCAATACAGTAGCCTGAATTGAATTTGGATTTAAGCTGACCGTCGCTTGTTAAAATCCATTGACTCTTGGGTTCATTTTGCGGCGTACTGGTTAAACTACCAGTTATAGTCGCACCTTCAGAAAGTGAAGTCGCAGTTAGATAAAATGTATAGGCACTTCCACTTCCACTTTTATAACCCAAAGTGAGGGTCGTGTCAGTGGCTGTGGGTGGAGGTGGGGGAACCACAACTGTTGGAGTTACCGCTTCAATGGTTAGAGAAGAAAAACTATCATTTTCTGCAGCTAGAAACCCAGTATCAGCTATGTATTCGCCAATTTTATTTTGAAAGCTACTGTCTCTATAACCAGTCACTTTCAGACCTGCAGATACTTTAATGGATGAGGCCATGTCGTTAAATCCAGCCAACCAAGATACGTCTATTTTGCTTCCCGTGTAATCCCAACATTTGGGTGCCCCGCCATAATTGGCATTTTCATAAAGACATACTGATGGTTCCGAAGTTGGTTTTAAACTGATCTGCAATGAGGAAGCTTTGTCATTGGCATTGCCGAGCCAATTAAAATCTTCCCCAAAAGTCCATTTGGTACCCTGTTTGCCACCGTGCTCATACAGATCAACATTCACAGCACTTCCAACTTGTATTGAAGAAGCTTTGTCATTGAAGCCCCCTAAAAATCCTACGGTGCCTCCCGCAGCGTCTAATACATAGCACTGCGAACTGCCGCCATAGTTGCTGTTTTCGAATAAACAAACTTCGTTGGTGCCTACCGCGAATGCTGCCGGAGCAGCAAACGCACACAGTAAGACAAAATGTTTTTTCATAAATTTCTCTTTTCTTAAAAACTTAATACTATTTAAATTTTATCCAAGAATCAATAAAGATTACAAATTATTTCAAAAGGATAAAAATTTTATTTACTCTATCTAGTTAACTAGATAATACTTAATCACTGAGTTAGTCCATTCAAGAAGGAGGGAACTGTCGCAATATCCCATTGACCTGCTGTCAGGTCAGTCAAATCAAGCCCCCTCTAGTCCAGCATCGTCTCTAGACCGGTTACATCGCAAAACCACAGATAAAAATCTCTCCGTCATCGCACAACAAGTTTCTGACTCAACACAAAGGCAGGTACATCATGGACAACCAAGCGCTTTTTAACTGCCCACTTTCTTTGCTGCTTTTCACGCAAACTTTGTTTGTTCTAAAACCCAGCTTCGTTTTTCTCGCCCTTGTGGCGCAGGGCCAGTGCATCGGGGCTACGGCTCAAGTCTGCGGCGGCAGCTTGCGGCTGCGGTTTTTGGCAGGGTGCGCCCAAAGGTTTTATTTTTTTCATTATTTTCCTGCGCTGCCACCTCAATTGGAGGTCAGGTCAAAGCTGGGGTTAAAAAGCGCTTGCAATAGCCGGTCAGACTCTACCTCGGCGTGCCGCAGGGCAGGTCGTCGGCCATTTATTTGAAGGCGCACAGCAGCGGCCTGGTTGTGCGAACAGACCCGCGATGGGCCCCTAAATAATCAAATTAAATTGTTAAAAAATGCAATAAATAAAATTATCAGCGTTACAAAATTTATATCTTATTGGGTAGCAAAACTCTATAAAAACGATTTGCGAATCTCTAAAATCCCCATTTTTTTCCGCATGGGACCCAAAAACCTCAATTTTCCTCGCTAGATTAGCCACCACTCTCTAGTCTATAAGTTACAAATATATTGTTTGAGTAATCTTAAAGTTATTATTTAATACATCCACACGGATCGTACGGCAGCCTTTACTGCTTGGTCGGTGATCTGAGTTGTTGGCAACCGCAGTTTTGACTGACGGGCGCAACGGTCTCGGTGAAGTTCAAAGAGTATTTTACCCATCCAAAAAGGAACCTTATATGTCGGCTAATCCATTCAAACCCAACAAGGGCAACTTCAGCCCGCTTACCCTGCTAATGCTGGCCTTAATCAGTG
>Ga0315903_10000285_pt1 | contig 75797 bp, 86 predicted proteins | sample LakEriMetagenome_7_FD_203524 | JGI IMG/M metagenome (GOLD analysis project Ga0315903, IMG submission 203524) | Freshwater fungal communities from buoy surface, Lake Erie, Ohio, United States - Buoy 2 MA119 | ecosystem: Environmental > Aquatic > Freshwater > Lake | place: USA: Lake Erie, Ohio... | reverse complement strand
CGATTCATCGTGGCTGCAAGAGGTGCATCTGCGCCTCTGGAATGACAGCCCGTCATTCAACCCTGTTCACCCTCTGATCAGGGCATTCGGGCCTCGGGTTTTACACCACGCAAAGGGACGCGGCCGCCCATTGCCCCGCTTCGGCCAAGAAGCGCCGCCCATGGCCCGCGGGGATGGGTCTTCGCTGCTTGGTCATCGCGGCGACCAGCTGCCTCTGGATCGTTGCTCAGGCGTTCATCCCGGGGGTCGCCCCTGCCTTGCCGCCGCCACAATCGCCAACGCCAGGGCCATCGTTGGCCCCAGCCCAAACGATCAGGACTGTTGAGTCGCCTGCTGAAGCCTGCCAGGTGTCGGACCTGCTCAGCGTGGTGAGCGCGCCAACCAAGGCTGTGGCGGAGTGCAGGAAGAAGTGGGGCCTTTGGGGCGTGCTCGGCATGGGGGCCCTCCTGCTGATCTGGGTCGTCCAGAGCCTGGAAGCGGTCCACAAACTGATGCGTTGGCTGATGGCGGCGGGACGAGGAGGCTGGCGGTGGCTGCGGGATGGGGTGGGCCGATTCCTGGGTGGGCTCCCGATGTCGTCCGCTCCCGTCCGCCAACAGGCCTCCCCCGACGCTGAGGCGCCCGTCACACCAACACCGAAGGGGTTGAGCCAGGAGAATCCCTTCGGCGATCGCGGCTGCATTCGGGATCCAGCTCGCTTTTTCAACCGTGCGCGGGAGTTGGCGGAGATTTTTGATGAGTTGCGCAAAGGCTCCAGCCTGTCGCTGGTGGGGGAGGCGCAGGTGGGAAAATCATCGCTGCTGGCCATGATTGCCGTCCGGGGCCCGCGAGAATTGCAGCGCGATCCAGCCGATTTCATCACCATTGACATGCAGGTCATCCGCAATGAGGATGAATTTTTCGAAGCCTTGTGCGAAAAGCTGGGCCTTAGCCGCACGGTGCGTGGCTGGGATCTGGATAAGGCCCTCCGGGGTAGACAGGTGGTGGTTTGTTTGGATGAGATCGAAAAGATGACGAATCGCCAGTGCTTTTCAGGTGAGGAACGGACGGAGCTGCGGGGGCATGCCAACGGGCCTGACAGACCTCTCACCCTAGTGATCGCCAGCCGCTCCCCCTTGGAGATGCTGTTTGAGGACAATCCTTTTCGCACCTCGCCATTGGCAAGCCTTTGCCACACACACCGGCTGGGGCCCTTTTCCCAAGCCACGAGCGAGGCCTTCCTGCTGCACCGCCTCCAAGGCAACGCTGTGGCCTTTTCGGCCAGGCAGCGGCAGATGCTGCATGAGCAAAGTGGCGGCCATCCCGGCCAGCTGCAAGCGGCGGCGGCGGCGCTCTACAACCAGTTGCTCGAGCCCTAACGCCAATGCCCGCCTTTCCCACCTGGCCTGGGGAGTTGCCACGCTGCTTGGATCCGCTGAATTGGCGGCACTACTTCTTGCTGCTGTATTGGCTATACTTTCGACCGACAGCACTGAAGTGTTATTTATATCAAGCCGACCCGGAATTGTATCGAGGTGAAGGGGGGAACAAGCTCAAGAGGACCATGGCCAATCCCTCCTATCGGCAGCTGGTGGTGGTGGCGCTTGGATCTCTGATTGGGCTTGGTCTGTTGAGCATCGTATTGCAGGGGCTTGTTGTGTTGATGTCCACGGGGCCGTGGAGAAGCTTGACGGGTATTGATCGCGTTTCATACTTGTTTTCAGTAATCTTGCTTTATTTAGTTCCTAGGGTGGCCGGCGGAGTGGCCGGCGGAGTGGCCTTCGGGGTGGCCGTCGGGGTGGCCTTCGGGGTGGCCTACGGGGTGGCCGGCGGGGTGGCCGGCGGGCTGGCCTTCGGGGTGGCCTACGGGGTGGCCGGCGGGGTGGCCGGCGGGCTGGCCGGCGGGGTGGCCTACGGGGTGGCCGGCGGGGTGGCCGGCGGGCTGGCCGGCGGGGTGGCCGGCGGGGTGGCCGTCGGGGTGGCCGGCGGGGTGGCCGGCGGGGTGGCCGGCGGGGTGGCCGTCGGGGTGGCCTACGGGGTGGCCGTCGGAGTGGCCTACGGGGTGGCCTACGGGGTGGCCGGCGGGGTGGCCGCCGGGATTTCGTTGATCCTCGGATTGTTCAGAATCCCCTTCTATCTCGTCCAGTCAGCGGGATTGCTGTTGCTGCCGCGGCGCCTGAACCATCCCCTCTGGTGGGACGAACTCGCCGTACTCCCTTTTTGGGGCACTGATCAAACCAGCACCAGAGCCTGGCGCGAAGGGGAGAGGCGGGGCCTGATCTCTCTGGTGAGGCTGGCGGCGAATCCCTTCCAACACTGGGTGCTGCAGCGAACCCTTGTGCGCCATCTCCACAGTAGCCGCGATCCAATCGACTTTCTCTATCTGCTCTTGCGGCTTCAAGAGTTGAATGTTTACGCGATCGCCCCCTTAGAGTCATCTGATTGGAAGCAAATTCCAAGCGTTCGACAAGTTTTCTTGGCTGAAATCGCTGCTCAGGGAGGTGATCGATCACGTCCGCTGGAGCGGGTTGTGTATCGCCTCACCCAACCTCTCCGGCTCACTTGCCACACCCCACTCACAGCTCTGGCTGGCCTCTTGCATGCCATCACCCAGCTGGAGGACAGCACCGCCCGTGTACAGGAAAGCAAGCCCCTTCCCCTGGCTCTTCCCGCCAGCCTCTTCGATTCCCTGCTCGATTACCCCGGTGGCAGCGAACTGCAGAGCAGCTTCGCCTGCATCAGCCACGGCCTCCAAGCCACGAGCCTCGCCGATCTCAGCCAAATCCCCGCCCTGATCAGCCAGTTACCCCCCGTCCGCGACGCCATCCGCCCTGAAGTGATCGAAGCCCTGCGGCGCTTGGGCCCGATCAGCCAAAACATCGCCGTTGCCCGGGCCGCCTCCAGCCGCCTCAACCAGCTGGCCGCCTTCGCTCGCGCCACCGAGGCCCTCGAAGAGCTGGGCCCCTTCATCGAGCAAACGGTGGTGGTGCCGGAGAAGCTGTTGCTGCTGCGGATCCGCGACCACTGGCGCACCCTGGTGGCGGAGGCCGGGGGCCGACTCGGTGAACAGGTGCAACACAAGCGGGTGGTGAATCCCTATGTGGCGGGCAACCCGGTGAAAGGGGGCCTGTTTGTGGGGCGCGACGAAATCCTGGGCCAGCTGGAGGAGCTCTGGCTCAAAACCGGCCAGGTGGATTCGCTGGTGCTCTACGGCCACCGGCGCATGGGCAAGTCGTCCATCCTGCAAAACCTGCCCCACCGCCTGGATCCGGCCACCAACTGGGTGGTGGACTTCAACTTGCAAACCGTCAACCGCTCCCACACCGGCAGCTTGCTGTTTGATCTGGCCAGCAAGATGCGCGATGCCGTGCTCCGCCATCCCGACGTCCAGATCCCAGCGACCATCAGCGCTGAATGGACTGTGCCCGAGGAGGGCGCCTTTCGCGCCAACTACCAGCGGGCCTTTAACCAGTGGCTCGATCGCCTATCTCCCCTGGTGGCCGGGCGCCGCTTCATCATCGCGATCGATGAATACGAGCTGCTCGAAGAGGCCATGGCGAAAAACAGCCTGGACGCGCAGCTCAGCAGCTATCTGCGCGGCGTGATCCAATCCCGTGACTGGTTTGTGCTCGCCCTGGCGGGCCTCCACACCCTGCAGGAGCAATGCCACAACTACTGGCATCCCCTCTTCGCCAGCATCAAGCCCCGCAAGGTGAGCTTCCTGTCCCCCGCCGCCACCCGGCGCTTGCTCACCCAGCCCTCCGACGACTTCCCCCTCGACTACACACCCGACACCCTCGACGCGATCTACGCCCTCACCCATGGCCAGCCCTATCTCGTCCAACTCATCGGCCACAACCTCGTCGCTCGTCACAACCGTCAGGTGCTTGACGGCGAGCGTCAACCCGATCAACCGCTCTCGCTGAATGATCTGGAGGCCATCATCGCCTCCCCTGAGTTTCTTGTGGATTGCTTTCCCTATTTCGATGGCGTCTGGGCGCAGGCGCAGGATTCGCCGCCAGCCCAACATCCCATCCTCTACGCCCTGTCAGCTGGCCCGGCATCACTGGCACTGCTGACAAAGCTCACCGACCTTCCTGTTGAGGTCGTTACAGCGGCCCTCTCGACCTTAGAAGCACACGACGTGATAACTCTTGGCACTGACGGTGACTACAGCTTCACAGTGGAGTTGATGCGGCGTTGGGTTAGCCAGCGTCTTCCTCACGGGAAATCCAGTCTTGATGCCGAGCAATCCTAATTCCCCCGGGGGCCTCTCGCTGAGCGTCACGCTCTCCCACCTCAGCTCGCAGTCTGCCACTCAAGGGTAGCGTTGGTCTAAGCCGCCGCGCGGCAGATTCAACAGCCAAATACTACCATCAAGTTTGGACAGCTTCGTTCTCAACAATAAACCACAAGACACAATTAATCATTGCTGCAGGGCGGTCTTGCAAGCCTTACTTCTTCTGCTTGTCAGGTGCTGCGCTTAGAGCCCAACCACCAGATGCAGAAGACGGAAGCTGAGGCTGGATACTACGCTGAGATCCATGCCCGCTTCTGATCTGGAGCGTTGGAAGGATCCCATCCTCGTCCTTGGAACGAGGCAAGAAACATTCTTGATCCGAGCGGCGACAAGCAAATGGACAGAAAAATTAGCGCTAACTCAGAATAAAGTCAGATTAGACCATAGATTCTATGAATTAGATTACAGATGGAAGACAGTAGTTCAGAACAGCCTGAGAACGCCCCAAAAAGGATCCAGAGATGGTGGCCGAAGGGAAGCGGCAGATCATCAATGACCAAAGACAACGCAACCCCATTGAAGGCAAGATCGGCCAGGGCAAACGCCTATACGGATTAGACATAACCAGTGAGAAACTCGCGGCAACATAGGGTTCATCGATCGCGATGAATATCCTTGTGATGAACATCCAGAAGCTGCTGGGAGCTTCTTTTTCTCTTTGTTGTTTTGCTATCGCGGTTATTGGTCTCCTCTCTCGGCCTCCGGAGGGCGAATGAGGAGGGCCTGAGCTATCAACTGACTGGAGCGTGAGGATCGCACAGCGGCTACCACGCTCATCCAGTTGTACTGATGTTCCGGGAGGACGGTTTCTCAGGAAGCCCTAAGTGTCTTAGAAACTTTACCAAAACTAAGCGGCCATGAAGTGATTCATCATTCACCTGATCATCCCAACGCCCCCCCTCAATCCCCCTCATCCTCCAACAGCAGCTGCGCAAAAGCCGTATACAGATCTTGCTCCTCTCCCCCCCGTACTTGCCCGGGTTTACGCCCCCCCCGGCGGTTGGCAGGGGAGCCCGATGCCTTGAGGGTCTTCCCAGGGCTGGGGGTAGACGGAGCAACAGGGGGAGCCGGGAGCTGGCTGGATTCCACTTCCCGCAAGCGATCCAGCAGATGGGGAGGCACGCTGCCATCCGGGCTGGCGCTGATCAACGCGCGAAACAGCTCGGCTGGATCCTGCTCCCGCTCCAATCGGTGGCGGGCCGCCTGTCCCGCGCCCCGTGGCTCTTGCACCGTTTGCGAACCAAGTGCTTGGGGCTCACCCGGCCGGGCCTTGGTGGATCCGGGCGTCTCAGGCAGGGGCAACTTCTTCGGCAACGTGCGGCCCAGGGCTTCGAGACGTTCCTTGCTGCGGGCATCAAAGCTCATGGCGGCAGGCGGTTTCAGGGACAGGCGAGGGTGTCGCGGGTGAGACGACCGCTGGTGGGATGGCGGCCCGTGGCCACGGCGCAAAGGGTTTTGCGGGCGTCAGCCCTCAGATCCACGTTCGTGAAATCCGCTCCATCGATTCGCACATCCTCAAACCGCGTGTTGGAGGCGTAGGCATTTTCTAGCCAGGCGCCGCTGAGGTCGGTGCCCTTCAATACGGCGTTGTCCAACGTCGCTTCTCGCAGATCGGCGCCGCTCAAGTTGGCGTCCTGTAGCTTCGCGCCAAACAAACTCGCCAGCCGCAAATCCGCCCCCGAAAAATTCGCCTCCCGCAGATTGGTGAGGTTGAACGTGGCGCCGCGCAAATCCGTGGCGTGGAAATCAGCTCCGATCAACACCTGCTTGGCGTAATCCATCGCCGCCAGCGCTGGCGAAGAGCCCAGTCCCAACATCGCTGGCCCCATCCCCAAAACCATCCACAACGAAACCACCGCGAAAGCCCTCCTCCGGGCGGTGGCCCATCCACGAATCCAGAACAACATGGCAGCCTGAGCAAGCCGCTTGAACATACCCACTGGCGAGTGGATCAGAACAGCGCCATCGCCTTGATCTTCGCCAACTTCTCCCCCTCCAGCCCATCCAGCTCCTCCACCGCCAGCAACCCATCTTTCACAAAACTGGCGAACACAAACAAAATGCCCTCTAGCCGGAAATCAAACCGGCCCTCCATGTCGTGGCGCTGGGTGCTCAAAAAGTCGTGCAGCTGCCACAGAGCCTCCACCGATCCCACTCCCGAGGCGTGGCCCTGCACCTTGCGAATCAGCTCGCTCACCGCCCGGCCCTGGGCCCGCTCAAACGCCTCCCGCGCGATTTCTTGCTCCTGCGCGGTCCAGACGATCACGGTGGGTTGAGCCATGGTCTGCAAGGGAATGCCGGCGATGGTTGGATAAGGCCACGTTATCGCCCTGATAAGGAAAGCGCGACCGTCGCGGCGCATCCCACGCCCCGTTTCCCCCGCCGCCGAGCCCCGGGCAACGCATGCCAGGCCAGCTCGGGATAGGCGTGGTGTTCCCAGTGATACCCGAAGTGGAAGCAGGCCAGCAGCGACAGCCAGCCCGGCAAATCCAGGCTTCGCGGCACATGCTCCCCGCTCGGCCCGACGGCTCCCTCGAGATGGGGCAGATACGTGCCCACCAGAAACAGCTGCAGCGAACTCAACAGCACCGGCAGCACCCCGTAGAGCACCACATTCGCCACCGGACTGCTCGACAGCACCGACCCCACGCCCGCCAACACCAGCCAACAGAGCACCAGGGCCGTGAGCTGTCCCGCCGACAGATAGGCCGCCATGAACCCCCGATACCAACTCAACGCCGATCCCGCTCCCTCACCGTGATGATCGGGATCCCCGCTTCCGCCCGCGTGGCTGTGGTGGAGCAGGTGGTTGGCCCGGCAACGCCCGTAGGGCAGCGCCGCGTAAAGCAGCAACGCCAACTCACCGACGCGGCGGTTGGCGCCCTCCCCATCCGGCCAGAGGGTGCCGTGCATGGCGTCGTGGGCCACGATGAACAAGCCCGTGTGCAGCCAGGTGCGCGCCAGCACGGCGAAGACCACCAGCGCCAGGGGCAGCTGGGACAGGCTGGTGGGGAGCAGAACCATCCAGCTCCCCAGCCAGCCCAAGAGAATCCCGGCGGCGAGCACCAGGCCGCGCCGGGTGGCGATCGTCAACGGGCGAACTTGAGGAGTTCGGCGGCCGACGCCAGCAGATCAATGGCCACGAAGTAGATCTTGCCCTCGGGATTCAGCAGGAAGCGCCAGGCCACGTTCATGCCCACGCCCGCGCCAAACCAGGGGGTTTGCACCTTGCCTGTCACCTTGATTTGGTTGAACCCGCCCTCGGCCGGCTCGGAATAGCCCCGCTCGGGCAGCAGCTTGAGGTTTTGGCAGTCTTCCCGGAAGAAGCGCAGGATCGCTTCCCGGCCCACGATCGGCTTCTGGAACGGGGGCTGCAGGGCGCCGTCCGGCAGGAACAGCTCGATCAGGGCGTCAAAGTCGTTGGCGTTCAACAGATCCATGTAGGCGTTGATCGTGGGATTGATCACCCCCTCGATGAACACCTTCTGGCGGCTCTCTTCCGGTGTCGGCGCCGAGATGGGCTCCATCATCCGCTGGCCCTCGCCCTTGTTCGGGTCGTAGCCCATGTCCACCACGAAGTTGCGCAGCAGGGTGATCTGTTGGCCCTGATCCACGCCCCTGAGGGAGCTCAACACGGCGGCGGCGTTCGCCGACAGCTGATACCCCTTGGGGATCGGCGCCACCAGCCCGGCGGCCATCCAATCGCCCAGCTTGTACCAGAAGCCCAACTTGATGTTCACCGACCAATTGGCATAGGTGCGACCGATCGGGGTGTCCGTCCGGTTGGCCAGATCGCACATCACCTGGCTCTGCTGAGGAAAGGGCATCGCCTTGATCTCATTCAGCACGGGCTCGGCAAACTGCATCCGGGCCGCGCCGGGAGCGGCGATCGTGATCGTCTGACCCATTTCCAGATAGGCGAACCAGATCAGGGCGAGCTGGTCTTCCGCGCTCAGCAGCCGGAAACGGGCCGTGATCGCGGGCACCGCGTCGGCGCTCAGCGTTTCCGGAAAAATCTGGGTGGCCTTGTCGAGTGTGAACATATGCAAAGACAATTGTGAAGATTTCCTTCAGACTCTACTCGCTCTTGGGCCGTCTGGCCAGCCGGTCTCTGTTCGGGATTCCGCTCCCGATCCTGGCTGGGCCCGCCGCGAGCATCAGGGCAAAGGCGTGGTACGGGCGGGCGCGATCCGGGAACCCTTGCCAAAGGCCCCTCCAGCTTCGCCCATGCCCTCCACCCCCGCCCAGCGTCAGGGCCGCTGGGCTGAGCAGCGGGCCTTGCGCCTGTTGCAGGGCCGCGGCTGGCGGCTTGTCTCCCGCAACTGGCGCTGCCGCTGGGGCGAGCTGGATCTGGTGTTGCGCAAGCCGGGTCGCCTGTTGCTGGTGGAAGTGAAGGGCCGGGGGCCGGGCCACCGCGACGGCGATGGCGCCTCCGCCCTGCGGCACCACAAACGGCTTCGGCTGGAGCGGGCCTGGGCCTGCTGGCAGGCCGCCCACCCTCACCTGGCGGATCAACCGGTGGAGCTGGTGGCGGCCCTGGTGCCCCTGCCGCCCCGCCGGGAGCCCGTGCGCTGGATTCGCCTGCTCTAACCCCCGCCCCCTACGGCTGGGCCGGGCTGGAGGGAGGCGTGAACCACACCGTGCAACGAAACCGCGGCAAGCTGCCCATCCGTCCCACCCCCACATCCTGGCACCGGCTGTGGGTGATGCCCGGGCGATCCGCCATCGGGATCCGCTCAATGGCCCGCTGCTGGGCGTCGCTCTGGCTCCAGATCGATTCCGCCGTGCGGCTGCCCGCCCGCGCGCCGGGGGCGAGCCCCCCCAGAGCCAACAGCGACACCGCCAGCGGCAGGGCCAGCCGGCAAGGTCCTCCGGGGGCTCTCAGGCGGGGCCGCTGGCCGGGAGCAAAGGTGTTGGCGCCATTCGCTATCACGGTGTTTCCTTCCTGGCCACTCCAGCCATCCTGAGCGCTTCCGGGGCGGCCGCCTTTCGCGCGCCCCTCCCCGCGGGCCTGCATTGTTGAGGCACGCGGCCGAACCCCCATGGCTTCCTCCTCCGCCTTCGGCGCCCATCGCCCCCGCCATCGGTTTGCCCAGCACTGGCTCGTGGATCCGGCGGTGCTCCGCCAGATCGTCGAGGCGGCCGAACTCCTCCCCACCGACCACGTGCTCGAGGTGGGCCCCGGCCGAGGAGCCCTGACGGCCGCCCTCCTGGCCTCCCCCGCCGCGGCCCTGACGGCGGTGGAGCTGGATCGGGATCTGGTGGAGGGCCTGCGTCAGCGCTTCGGCCAAGACCCCCGCTTCACCCTCCTCAGCGGCGACGTGCTCTCCATTCCCCTGCCGCCTCCGGGGCCGCCAGGCCCCAACAAGGTGGTGGCCAACATCCCGTACAACATCACCGGCCCTCTGCTGGAGCGCCTCCTGGGCCGGCTGGATCGGCCCGTCCGCCCGCCCTACGCCCGCCTGGTGCTCCTGGTGCAGCGGGAGGTGGGGGAACGCCTCCGCGCCGAGCCCGGCTCCAGCCCCTACTCCGCCTTGAGTGTGCGGATGCGATTGCTGGGCGAGGCTCGGGCCATCTGCCCGGTGCCGCCCCGCTGCTTCCAGCCGCCCCCCAAGGTGCACTCGGAAGTGATCGCCATCGATCCCTTCCCACCGGAGCGGCGCCTGCCCCCGGAGCTGGCCGCCACCGTGGAGCGGTTGCTGCGGAGCGCCTTCGCCGCCCGGCGCAAGATGTTGCGCAATGGCCTGGCGGGTCTGATGGCCGAGGAGGCGCTGGCGGCCCTCGCGGCGCAAGCCGGGGTGAACCTCCAGGCCCGCCCCCAGGAGCTCTCCCCGGCCCAATGGGTGGCCCTGGCCACCAGCTTGAATCGCGCCACGCTCTCCGGGGACCCCACCCCCCTGCCCCATGGCTGAATGCCGCGTGCTCGCCCCCGCCAAGATCAACCTGCATCTGGAGGTGCTGGGCATCCGGCCCGACGGCTACCACGAGCTGGCGATGCTGATGCAGTCCATCGATCTGGCGGATGAGCTGCGCCTGCGGCAAACCACTGATGGACGCGTCACCCTCGCCTGCTCCCGTGCCGACCTCTCGGTGGGGGCTGACAACCTCATCACGCGGGCGGCCGAGCGCCTGCGGGCCCACGCGGGGCTCACCGCGGCCGGCGCGGAGATCTGGTTGGAAAAGCGCATCCCCATCGGCGCTGGCCTGGCGGGGGGCTCCAGTGACGCCGCCGCCACCCTTCTGGGCCTCGATGCCCTCTGGGGCTTGAACACCCCTCCCCCGGTGTTGGCCGAGCTGGCCGCCGAGCTCGGTTCCGACGTGCCCTTCTGCCTGGCGGGGGGATCCCGGCTGTGCTTCGGCCGGGGCGAGCTGCTGGAGGGGCTGCCGGGAGAACCCGCCCCCTTCGGCGTGCTGCTGGTGAAGCACCCGGAGGTGTCGGTCTCCACCCCCTGGGCCTATGGGCGCTGCCGAGAATGGCGCGGCGATTTCTACCTCAGCCAGGAAGCCGACTTTGAGCAGCGACGGGACGCCCTGCGCCACAGTCCGCTGCTAGCGGCCCTGCGGGGAGAAGGCGCCCTTCCCCCCTTGAGAAACGACCTGCAGGCCGTGGTGGCCCCGGAGGTGCCCTCGGTGGCCCTGGCCCTGGATCTCCTTCACCAAGGACCACCTCCCCTGGCCGTGGCCATGAGTGGCTCGGGCCCAACGGTGTTTGCCCTCCATCCCAGCCCCGAGGCGGCGGCCTCCGCTCTGGACGCCCTGGCCGATGGCCTGGCGGCGGCGGGGCTGGAGGCCTGGAGCAGCGGTCTGAGCGCCACCGGTGTCACCCTGGTGGAGCCTGGCTCCCGCCCATGAGCGATCCCACACCTCCCGCCCCGCCGCGCAAAGGGCCCCTCAGTTTCCTCAGCGGGGCCCTCACCAGCGGCCTGCTGGCGTGGTTGGCCCTCTCCCTGAGTCGGAAGGTGGTGGCCTACTACGCCACCCATCCCCCCCACTACACCTCCCAGGTGGCCCAGAGCATCGCCACGGCGGTCAAAACCCTCGTGGTGGGCATGACGTTTCTCGCCACCTTCTCCTTCGCGTTCGTCGGCCTCGGGCTGTTCCTCACCTTCCTGCGCAGCCTCTGGCCCACCGCGCCAGCGGAAGCGGCCTCTGGTGAGCGCAGTCCGTGACCGTGCGGCCAGCCGACTTCCTTCCTACACTGAGGCGTCTGAAGAGAGGGCATGACCGCTCACGACCTGGGTCTGCTGGTGGTGCTTCTGCTGCCGGGCATGCTTCTTTCCGTGCTCATTCTCAGCACCTTTGCCGCCGGCGGCTGAGATAGGTTGGCTCCACTTGTGGCAATCGCCGGAAACGTGGCCCAAACCCTTCTCTTCAATGCCCTGCGGGAAGCCATCGATGAGGAGATGGCCCGCGACCCCCATGTCTGTGTGATTGGAGAAGACGTGGGCCATTACGGCGGCTCCTACAAGGTCACCAAGGATCTTTACAAAAAATATGGTGAGCTTCGGGTGCTCGACACCCCGATCGCCGAGAACAGCTTCACGGGCATGGCCGTCGGCGCCGCCATGACGGGCCTGAGGCCCATCGTGGAGGGCATGAACATGGGTTTCCTCCTGCTGGCGTTCAACCAAATCTCCAACAACATGGGCATGCTCCGCTACACCAGTGGCGGCAACTACACCATCCCCACCGTTGTCCGCGGACCGGGGGGGGTCGGCCGTCAGCTCGGCGCCGAGCACAGCCAACGATTGGAGGCCTATTTCCACGCTATCCCAGGCATCAAAATCGTGGCCTGCAGCACACCCACGAACGCAAAAGGTTTATTGAAGGCCGCCATCCGCGACGACAATCCCGTGGTGTTCTTCGAACACGTGCTTCTCTACAACCTCTCCGAAGAGTTGCCCGAAGGTGAATACATATGCGCCCTCGATCAAGCGGAGGTTGTGCGGGAGGGCAAAGACGTCACCATCCTCACCTACTCCAGGATGCGTCACCACTGCTTGAAGGCGATGGAACAGCTGGAGCAGGACGGTGTGGACGTGGAACTGATCGATCTGATCAGCCTCAAGCCCTTCGACATGGACACCATCAGCCGCTCGGTGCGCAAGACCCATCGGGTGATCATCGTGGAAGAGTGCATGAAAACCGGCGGCATTGGCGCTGAATTGATCGCCCTGATCACCGAACATTGCTTCGACGATCTCGACTGCCGCCCCGTGCGCCTTTCCTCCCAAGACATCCCCACTCCCTACAACGGCAATCTGGAAAACCTCACCATCATCCAGCCGCATCAAATTGTCGAGGCGGCTCGCCAAATCAAGCTGGGTTTGATCTGAAATGGCCAGACCCCAGGGCTGGTTGGCCCTCATCCTCGCCCTGGCCATCGCCGCCGGGGCCCTCCTCGCCACCTACGGCCTGCGTCTTGGCCTGGATCTGCGGGGAGGAAGTCAGCTCACCCTTCAGGTGCTGCCCGCCGGCGCCATCACCCGGGTGGATCAGGAGCAACTCGAGGCCGTGAAGGACGTGCTGGAGCGCCGCGTCAACGGGTTGGGCGTGGCCGAATCCACCCTGCAAACCGTGGGTAACGACCAACTCGTGCTCCAACTTCCCGGAGAACAAAACCCCACTCGGGCCGCCAAGGTGCTGGGCACCACGGCCTTGTTGGAGTTCCGGCCCCAACGCCCTGGCACCGAGAACGAGTTTCGCTCCCTGCTTCCCCTCAAGCGCCAGGTGGAGGCGGTGTTGCGCGTCCGCCGCGATCCCGCCTCGGTGGATGCCAACCAGCCCCCTCCGAAGCTCACGGCGGAAGACCTGCGCAAAGCTTTGGTGGCCCTGGGCCTCACCGTTCCGGAAGGCACCTCGGAGGTGAAACAACTTGAGCTCCTGGAAGCCGAGGTGAACCGCCGCATGGTGGCCAGTTACGGTCCACCGGCCCTCACAGGCAAGGACCTCACCGGGGCCGGCCGGGGCCAGCAAGTGAGCGGCAACGCCTGGGATGTCACCCTCAACTTCAATCGGGAGGGGGGTGAGAAATTCGCCGCCCTCACCAAAGACCTCGCCGGCACCAATCGGGTGCTGGGCATCGTGCTCGACGGTCGCTCGATCAGCGAGGCCACCGTGGGAGAGCAGTTCAAGGTGGCCGGCATCACTGGCGGGGCCGCCAGCATCACCGGCAACTTCACCGCTGAGGAAGCCCGCGACCTGGAGGTCCAACTCCGGGGCGGTTCCCTTCCCCTTCCCGTGAAGATCGTGGAAGTGCGCACCGTGGGTCCCTCCCTTGGGGCCGCCAACATTCGCCGCAGCCTCCTGGCGGGCTTGGCCGGCCTGGGCCTGGTGGGCCTGTTCATGGCGGTGGTGTATCGCTTGCCTGGGATGGTGTCTGTGGTGGCCTTGAGCCTCTACGCCCTGTTCAACCTGGCGATCTATGCCCTGGTGCCCGTCACCCTCACCCTGCCTGGAATCGCCGGCTTCATCCTCTCGGTGGGCATGGCGGTGGACGCCAACGTGCTGATCTTTGAGCGGGTGAAAGAAGAACTACGGGGTGGCAACACCTTGATTCGTTCCATCGACTCCGGATTCTCCCTGGCCTTTTCCTCCATCCTCGATGGCCATGTCACGGGCCTCATCAGCTGCGCCGCCCTGTTTTTCTTTGGCACCGGCCTGGTGAAAGGCTTCGCGGTCACCCTGGCGATCGGTCTTCTTCTCAGCCTCTTCACAGCCCTCACCTGCACCCGCACGCTCTTGCGGGTGTTGATGAGCTATCCCGCCCTGCGCCGCGCCACCTACTTCCTTCCCGCGGGCAAGCTGCCCGCGCCGGTCGCCTGAGGACAGACTCCCTTGACCCACCCTCAACCCCGTTTCCGCATCAACAGCCATCGCCGCCTGGCCTGGTGGGGCTCCGCCCTAGCCTGCGCCTTGAGCCTGCTGGGTTTGGCGCTTTGCTGGCTCAATCCCTCGATCCGGAGTCCCCTCAAGCCAGGTCTGGATTTCACCGGTGGCACCCAGATCCAGCTGCAGCGCGACTGCGGCACCACCTGTCAGGGCCTCTCGGTGCCCGATCTGCAACGGCAACTCGCCGGCCTTTCCCTTCCCTCCGACGCGGGCCAGGCCGCCCCCAACCTCGGCGGTTCCGCGGTTCAGGTCCTCGATGGAGGACGCTCAGTGGTGATGCGGGTGCCGGCCCTCAGCCCCGCCCAAGGCCAAGCCCTGATCGAGGGTCTCAAGCCCACCCTTGGCCCCTTGAGCGCCAAGGGCACCTCCTTGAACACCATCGGGCCCACCCTCGGCTCCCGCCTCCTGCGGAGCAGCTTCCTCTCCCTGCTGATCAGCTTCGCGGCCATCGCCGCCTACATCAGTGTTCGTTACAGCGGCATCTTCGCCGGCCTGGCGCTGCTCTGCCTCGCCCACGACGTGCTGATCACCTGTGGCTTGTTTGCCTGGCTGGGTCTGTTGTTTGGCGTGGAGGTGGATTCCCTCTTTGCCGTGGCTCTGATCACCGTGGCCGGCTATTCCGTCACCGACACCGTGGTGGTGTACGACAGGATCCGCGAGCAGAAGACAGCCCTGGCCAACCTTCCGCTCTCCGAACAGGTGGATGTGGCCGTGGACGCCACCCTCACCCGCTCCCTCTACACCTCCCTCACCACCCTCCTGCCCCTTCTGGGATTGATCTTTTTCGGAGGCAGCAGCCTCTTTTGGTTCGCCATCGCCCTGGCCGTTGGCATCGCCGTGGGGAGTTGGTCGAGCATCGGTCTGGCCCCGACGCTCTTGCCATTGCTGTCCCGTTCATGACAGCCAAGCCTCCGGCCATCCCGATGCTTCTGCTGGTGCTCTCTTTGATCGATCTCAAATCGGAGATCAGGTTGCTCCTGGATCACTTCACCTTCACCACCCTGTTCGCGGCCGTTCAAAGCCACTTGCTCGCGGTCACCACCCTGCTGCTGTTGCCTTCGCTTTGGCGGCTCTACCAGCGGCACGAGTCTATGACGGAGCGGCAAAGACGGGATGGGGAAACCTGAGATCCGGGATCAGGTGGCCTCCCACTGATCCATCACATCGCGCACCAGCATTTCCCGCCCCAGCACCTGGAGCACCACCACCAGGGGCAGGGCCAGCAGCACGCCGGGAAGACCTAACAGCACCCCCAAGCACAACTGGGACACCAGGGCCACCGTGGGCAGCAGGTTGACGGTGCGGCTCAGCAGTAGGGGAGTGAGCACAAAGGCCTCAAGGTTTTGCAGGATCAGGCGCAAAATCAGCACCTCCCCCATCTTTCCCGGAGACACCAACAGCAGCGCCACCCCCATTGGCAACAAGGTGCCCAGGGTGGGCCCGATGGTGGGCACAAAGGTGAGCAGGCCGCACACCAGCGCACAGAGCAAGGCCAGGGGCACCCGCAGCAGGGCCAACCCGGCCCAGGTGGTGAGGAACACCACCACGGCGGAGAGGGTCATGCCCGCCAACCAGCCGCCCAGGGCCTCCCGGGATTCGCGCATCAGCAGCTGCATCCGGGGCCGGTAAAAACTGGGGGTGAAGGCCGTGAGCAGCCGCTGATGGCTGCGGGGATCGAGGGCCAGCAGCACCGCCAGAAGGGCCATCAGCAGCAGCTGAATGGTGCCGTTGGCGGCACCGCCGGCGAATCCGAGCAATTGCTCTCCCAGGGGTTGCACCCGCTCCAGGGAGGCCTGGCTCAGCAGCTGCTTCTCCAGGCTCTCAAGGGCGGGCACCTGGCGAATGAGGCTGTTGATTTGGGCCGGAAGGGCGGGGATGATGCGCTGCAGCAGGTTCACCTGCTCAATCACTTCCGGGAGCAACAGGGAGGAGAGGAGTCCGCCCACCCCCACCACCACCGCCAACACCACCGCCAACGCGGCCGGGCGACTGAGGGGGAACACCTTGCGCAGCCAGGTGATGGGCACGTCGAGCGCCACGGCCAGCACCACGGCGCCAAACAGCACCAGCAGCACCCAGCGCAACTGCCACACAAGCAGGGTGGCCACCACCAGGGCGAGGGCACCGATGAGATAACGGGCGTTCATTGGCGCGTGGAAGCGGGGGTCCAGTGGTCCAAAACATCGTGAATGATCACTTCGCGCAGAATCACCTGCAGGCACACCGCCAGGGGCAGAGCCAACACCAGGCCCAGGGGCCCGAAGAGAACGGTAAACAGCAATTGGGCCATCAACGTGAGACCGGGCAACAGTTTCAGCTGGTGGTGCATCACCGAAGGGGTGATGACATAGCTCTCTAAATTTTGAACCAAGATATAAAGCAATAACACCGCGATCGCCTTCCAGGGAGAATCCAGCAGCGCCACGGACATTGGAAACAGGGTGCTCAACGTCGGGCCCACATTGGGAATGATGTTGAGCAGCCCCGCCAACACCGCGTTCGCCGCCACCAGCTTCACTCCCAGCAACAGCAGGCCGATGGCCGCCAAGGTGCCCACACACAAGGAGCTGATCAACACCCCGCCCATCCAGGCACTGAGCGACTCCCCGCACTGGAGGAGCACCTCCCGGGCCCGCCGGCGGTAGAAACCGGGCACGAGCAACAGCGCCACTTCCCGATAGGCCGTGGGCTGGGCGGTGATCATCAGGGCCACCGCGATCACAAAAATCGTTTGCAGCAACCCCGTGCCGAGGTTGCCAGCCACACCCAGCAGCCGCCAGGCCCCGCCGCCGATGTTGGCCACCAAGCCGCCACCCCCCGCGGCTTCCGCGGGCAAGGTGAGGGTCCGTTTCAGCCAGGCCAGGCCCCCGTCTCGGTTCCCATAGAGGATCCGCGAGGCGCCTTCCATGGCCTGATTGATCAAATTCAGCAGCGCTTGCCCCGCCGCCGGCAGCTTCTGAAGCAGCTCCGCGAATTCCGCCACGAAGGGGGGAATGATGGCGGTGGCCACGATGCCCAGCACAATCGCCACCCCCAGAAGGCTGAGGGCCAGGGCGAGGGGGCGTTCACTGCCCAGCCGCTTGCGGACCGTGCCCACCAGGGTGCAGAGCGCCATGGCCAGCACCACGGCGGCAAAGAGCAACACCAGAGCCTCCCGCAGGCTCCACAGCAGAAACAGGGCGGCGAGGAGGGCCGTCAGGCCCAGCCAGTTTCCAAAGCTCAAGCCTCTTGGTCCCCTGGCTGCTCGTCCGATTCATTCTGCTCGTCCTGGCCAGAGAAGCCCAGTCCATGGCTGGCGGCGTAGCGCTCGGCAAAGCGCATGAACCGCTCGAAATCACCGGTGGTTTTCCAGGTGTATGTGGCTTCCAGGGCGTGGGCTTTGCCGTTGACGAAGCGGGCCTTCACTTCCCGGCTCACCAGTTGTCCCTCCTCATCCACCAGGTACATGCCGGTGATGTCGCCCATGGTTTCGGGAGCGAGGGCCTGGGGCTCCTCAAACACGAAGAGGGCCTGGCCCGTTCGCCCGTCGCGGGAGCGGGTGAGACGGATATCCGGCACGGTTGGCTCATCCACACCCTGAAAAAACTGGATGGAGGCGGGCATGGATTGCTGGGCGAAAACCTTCCAATCCTAGGCAGTGCCAGAACGGGGCCTTTTGGCCTGACATAGTGTGCCCAGCTCTCCGCTGCCCGCGGCTGATCGTCACCCATGCTCTCCGGTGCTCCGGTCTCCAGCACGCTTCGGGCCGATCAACTCCTGGATCGCTTTTTCCAGAGTTCGGATCGGCAGGCGCGCACCCTCATCCAGCAGCTGCGCCAGCGGGTGGGGGACTTGGCCCCCCTGATCGGCGATCGCCTTCGGGAGGCCGATCCCGCCGGGGAATGCTGGCGCCGCGGATTTTTGGCGCAATTGCTGACGGAAGCCGCCCCCCAGCTGGCCGACCAGGCTGGGATCCAGCCACCACCGGCTGGCTGGCTGGTGGCCCGGAGCGCCGCGGCCATTGATTACGGGCCCCTTCAGGACCACCTGCTCCGCCAGGAGTTTGAGGCGGCCGACAGGCTCACCAGTGCCCACCTGCGCCAGCTGGCGGGCCCCGCGGCTGAACAACGGGGCTATGTGTACTTCAGCGAGGTGGCCCCCATGCCGGGGCTGGATCTGGAAAGCCTCGACCGTCTCTGGCTCACTTACTCCCTGGGGCGTTTTGGCTTTTCGGTGCAGGGCCAGCTGCTCCGCCGCTGCCAGGGGCGCTGGGAGGATCTTTGGCCCCGTTTGGGCTGGAAGCGGGATGGGGTCTGGACCCGCTACCCCACCGCCTTCACCTGGTCGCTGGACGCTCCCGAGGGCCACATGCCCCTGATCAATCAATTGCGAGGCGTGCGCTTGATGGACGCCCTTCTGGCCCACCCAGCCCTGGTGAAACGCACGGAATCGGCACTGGCCGCGCCAAAGGGCTAAGGTCAAACCATCTGCCGCAAGCGATCGCACGCGGGATGATGGCACTGCGCTGGGCTGATTTCATTACACCGTCCACCCTGCAGCTGGCGCCGTTGGTGGATTTGTTGGTGGAGCCCCTTCGCGCCCCGGCCAACGCCCGCATGGAAGTGCGGCTGGGATTGCAGGAGGTGCTGGTCAACGCCGTGCGCCATGGCAATGGATGCGATCCGTGCAAGTGCCTGCGGGTGCGGCGCATCCTCACCCCCCGCTGGGTGATCTGGCAGGTGCAAGATGAGGGGCCCGGCATGCCCAGCCAGGCCCGCCATCAAGGTCTGCCCGACAACCCTGAGGCGATCTCCGGTCGGGGCCTCTTCATCATTCACCATTGCTTTGATGATGTGCGCTGGAGCCACCGGGGCAATCGCCTCCAGGTGGCCGTTCGCCGCGCCCGGTTCAGCGGCCGTGGGCTGGGCAGCCCGGATCGCTGATCTCCGAGCGAAGCCAACCCAGGGCGTGGTCCACCAGTTCGATCGCCTCCCGCCGGGCCGGGGTGGCCGCCCCAAGCTTCGGATCATCTCCCGCCAGGAGCCGCACCAGGGCCCCGGCCAGTTGCTCAGCGGCCCTGCGGGAGCGTTGGCCCTTGAGCCGGTGCCAATCCCGCTCGTGGATGCTCAAGCACCGCTGCAGCTGCTGAGCCAGGGCCAGGGCGTCCGGGGGCCAGTCGGGGCCGCGACCGGCGACGGGAGCGGGAGCCTCAGGCGTTCCGGATGCGGTCATCAGCTAGGGAGGGAAGCGGTCGCCATCCTGGCGTGGGATCATCGCGGATGCCGTACGCGCTGCCATCCGATGGCGTCTCGCTCCAGGCGCGGGCGTCGGCGCCCGCGGCCCGAGCCCTCCCCCCGCTTGCTCCATCACCTGCAGGCCCTCCTCGCCCTGGGGGGGCGCCCCGCGGCGGGATCCCCCGGCGGGAACGCGGCGACGGGGCGATCCGAACGGCGGCGCAAGCAGCACCTGGCCCTCAGCCAGCGGCTCCTCGATCCCCTCCCCAAGGCCTTGATCAACACCTCGAGCCAGGGAGCCGATCGCTTCTGGAGCGCCCTGCGCTGGGGAGGATGCGGGATGCTGATCACCCAGATCTTGGGCCGCTAGGACCGGACCCGCCGGGCCCTCCGCGACCTGTGGGCCCTGTGGGCCCCAAACCCCGTTGAGCCAAACGGGAAATATCGCTCGCCAAGAAAAAGAGACCCCGGAATGGCCGCCGCAGGGCCACTCCAGAGTCTTGAACGGCGGCGCCAGAAGGAGGACTCAGGCGTCGTAGTACATCGTGAATTCATGGGGATGGGGCCGCTGCCGGAGCTGCTGCACCTCCTCGTACTTCAGGGCAATCCAATTGCTGATGAAGTCTTCTGAGAACACATCCCCCGCCAACAGATAATCCTTGTCCTGATCGAGTGCCTCCAGGGCTCCGTTGAGGGAGGCCGGCACGGTGGAAATCTTGGCGAGTTCCTCAGCGGAGAGCTCAAAGAGATCGACATCGGTGCCGTCCCCGGGATCGATCTGGTGCTTGATCCCATCGAGGCCCGCCATCAGCATGGCGGCAAAGGCGATGTAGGGATTGGCCAGGGCGTCGCCGGAACGAAACTCCAGCCGTTTGGCTTTGGGATTGGGTCCCGTGAGCGGGATCCGCACCGCCGCGGAGCGGTTGCCCTGGGAGTACACCAGATTCACCGGCGCCTCGAAACCGGGCACCAGGCGCTTGTAGCTGTTGGTGGTGGGGTTGGTGAAGGCCAGGAAGCTGGGGGCGTGCTTCAGCAGGCCGCCGATGTACCAGCGGGCCGTTTGCGACAGGTTGGCGTAGGTGCCCTCCCCGAAAAACAGAGGCTGGCCGCTTTTCCAGAGGCTCTGGTGCACGTGCATGCCGCTGCCGTTGTCGGCAAACACAGGCTTGGGCATGAAAGTGGCGGTTTTGCCATATTTCTTGGCCACATTCCTCACCACATACTTATAAATCATTACATTGTCCGCCGCGCTGATCAACTCCGCGAACTTGATGCCCAATTCATGCTGGGCGGTGGCCACTTCGTGGTGCTGCTTCTCAATCGGCACCCCAAGGGAACCCATCAGCAACAGCATCTCCGAGCGGATGTCCTGCAGGGTATCGTTGGGGGCGACGGGGAAATAGCCCTCTTTTAAAAGCACCTTGTAAGCCAGGTTGCCCCCATCCTCCACCCGGTCGGTGTTCCAGGCGGCCTCGATGGAATCCACCTGGTAGAAGCTGCCACCATTGCTGCTTTTATAACGAACGTCGTCAAAGATGAAGAATTCCGGTTCGGGGCCGAAATAGGCCGTATCCGCCAGGCCCGTCGATGAGAGATAGTTGAGGGCCTTCTGGGCCAGGGCCCGGGGGCAGCGGCTGTAGGGCTGACCACTACGGGGTTCCTGAATCGAACAGATCAGGCTCAGGGTTTTGTGGCTGTAGAAGGGGTCGATCCAAGCGGTGTTGGGATCGGGCACCATCGCCATGTCGGATTCGTTGATCGCCTTCCAGCCACGGATGGAGGAACCATCGAAGGCCACACCCTCGGTGAAGGCGCTGTCATCAATCAAGTCCTGACAAACGGTGAGGTGTTGCCACTTTCCGTGCAGATCAACGAACTTGAGATCGATCAACTCGATCCCCTCATCTTTGATCCTGCGAAGGACATCCTGTGCGGTCTGGGCCATGAAAAGGAGGCTTGGAGGAGTGGTGCCCGTAAGGCAAGCGTGAGCGACCGTAAGGAGCGGCCTGTCGACATCTTGTATCTATTGAAACCATTTGCCATCCCGGCTGGGCTGGGGCGGGTGGTCTGGGGCCCTCGCCTGGCCGCGGTGGCTCTCCGTAACCGTTTCTGTCAACTTGCCCAGAATCCCCCTCCAGGCTGGCCTTTGGCTCGAACGTGAGTGCTACCTTCCGCTCCAGTGCGTCGATCCCCCCATGCGCGATGCCATCGGCCAGCTGATCGGCCGCTACGACCAGCTCGGGCGCTATCTCGATCGCGACGCGGTCGATCGTCTGAACGCCTACTTCGGCGAATCCTCCCTTCGCCTGGCCGCGGTGGAGCTGATCAATCGGGAGGCCGCCGCCATCGTGCGGGAGGCCTCCCAGCGGCTGTGGCTGGAGGATCCCGAGCTGATCCTGCCTGGCGGCAACGCCTACACCACCCGACGCCTGGCCGCCTGCCTGCGGGACATGGACTACTTCCTGCGCTACGCCAGCTACGCCTTGATCGCCGGGGATGTTTCCCTGCTCGATGAGCGGGTGCTCAACGGCTTGGATGACACCTACAAGAGCCTGGGGGTGCCCACAGGTCCCACGGTGCGCGGCATCTCCCTTCTGGGGGAGGTGGTGTGCGAGGGGCTTCTGGACGCCGGCCTGTCGGATCGGGCCACCCTTCAGGCCGTGGTGGGCGCCCCCTTCGACCATCTGTGCCGGGGGCTCGCCGCCAGCAACGTCCGCGCCCGCTGACGCTTTCATCCTTTCCTAACCTCGGCCCTCTTTTCTCTTTTTCGGATCTTGGCTCCCCTTCCCGTCCTGCCCCCCGTCAAGACCACCCACAGGATTCAGCTGGAGCCCATCGCCACGCCCAGTCGCCTGCTGCTTGGTCCGGGACCATCCAACGCCCATCCCACCGTGCTGGCGGCCCTGGCCCGCACCCCGATCGGCCACCTCGACCCGCTCTACATCCAGCTGATGGGAGAGGTGCAGGAGTTGCTGCGGTACGCCTGGCAAACCGACAACCGTCTCACCCTCCCCATGAGCGGCACCGGCAGCGCCGCCATGGAAGCCACCATCGCCAACGTTGTGGAGCCTGGAGACAAGGTGTTGGTGGCCGTGATGGGCTACTTCGGTCTGCGTCAGGCCGACATGGCGGGCCGTTACGGTGCCGAGGTGATCACCATTGAGCGTCCCTGGGGAGAGGCTTTCACGCTTGAGGAGCTGGAGGAGGCCCTGATCACCCACCGGCCATCCCTCCTCACCATGGTGCATGCCGAAACCTCCACGGGCGTCTGTCAACCCATGGAGGGCATCGGCGATCTCTGCCGCCGCTACGACTGCCTGCTCCTCCTCGACACGGTCACCTCCCTGGGGGGCGTGCCCCTCTTCCTGGATGAATGGAAGGTGGATTTGGCCTACAGCTGCAGCCAGAAAGGCTTGAGCTGCCCCCCTGGCCTGGGTCCGTTCAGCATGGGGCCCCGGGCCGAGGCCAAGCTCCACCAGCGCAAGGGCAAGGTGCCCAACTGGTACCTGGATGTGTCGCTCCTCAACCAGTACTGGGGCACCGACCGGGTGTATCACCACACGGCCCCGGTGAACATGAATTTCGGCATGCGAGAGGCGTTGCGCCTGCTCTCCGAGGAGGGCCTGGAACAGGCCTGGGCCCGCCATCGCGACTCGGCCGAACGGTTCTGGCGCGGCCTGGAGCGCCTTGGACTGGAACTCCATGTTCCCGAGCCCCTGCGGCTGGCCACCCTCACCACCGTTCGCATTCCGGAAGGGGTGGATGGCAAGGCCTTCTGCCGCCACCTCCTCGACACCCACGGCATCGAGGTGGGGGGTGGCCTCGGCGCCCTGGCCGGCAAAGTGTGGCGCGTTGGCCTGATGGGCTACAACAGCACCCCGGAAAACGTCGACCTCCTGCTCAATCTCCTGGAGAGCGAACTGCCCCGCTTCCGCGACACCGCACCGGCTGTCGCCGCCGTCGCCTGAACCACTCCCGCAGTTGGATTTCCGCCTCTTCCCCCTTCACCCCTGACACCACCCGCAGGTGGTGATGGGCGCTGCCATCCGTGGCCAGATTGAGGCACCCCCCCAGGGCCCCCCGCTTGGGATCGCCGGCGGCGAACACCACGGTGCCCACCCGCGCCTGGATCAGGGCCCCGGCACACATCGGACAGGGTTCCAAGGTGACCAGCAGGGTGCAGGGGTTCAAACGCCAGCTCCCCAAGGTGGTCGCGGCCTGCCGGAGCGCCACCAGCTCCGCGTGGCCCAGGGGATCCTCCCCCAGGTGGCGTCGATTGACGCCCCAGCCCACGGCCTTGCCCCCCCCGTCGAGCACCACGGCGGCCACGGGCACTTCCCCCAGCTCGCCCAGCCGCGCCGCCCTGCGGAGCAGCCGCTCCATCCACAACCGATGGACCCGTTCCTCCTCCATGGATCCCTTGTAGCGCCCCGGGGGACGGGCCAGGCCAGGGGCGGCGGCAGAATGGGTCCACAACCGTTGTCTCTCCACTGAGGAGCCCTTTGGAGCCTCTGGCCCCGTCCCCCATCCCAGGGTCCTTGGCCCCTTTCGCCGATCCCCTCGGTCCGGATCTCCAATTGGAGGAGATGTTGCATCAGGCGGTCAGCCTGCTCTGCCGGTGGTTGGGTCGGGCCGGATCCCACCCCCCCCTGCCGGGCTTGAGTGTGCTGCCGGCGGTGGAACCGGAAAGCCAGGGGTTGGCTCCGGAACGCCTGTTGGCTGATCTGCAGTTGGTGATGGAGGGGGCCTACCAGCCAGGCCATCCCGGAGCCCTCGCCCATCTCGATCCCCCCCCGCTCACCGGATCGGTGGTGGCCGAGCTGATCGCGGCCGGCCTCAACAACAACCTCCTCGCCGATGAGCTGGCACCGAGCTTGCGGCGCCTAGAGCGCGGCCTCTGCGCCGTGATCGCCGGACGGTTGGGCCTGCCGGAGGGGGCCGGTGGGGTGCCGGCCAGTGGGGGCTCCCTCAGCAATCTCATGGCCCTGGTGACAGCCCGTGAGCAGCGCTGCCCCGGCGCTGGACGGGAGGCGGTGGTGGTGTGCGGCGAGGACGCCCATGTGTCGCTCCAAAAGGCGGCGCGGGTGATGGGGCTAGCGCCAGAAGGGCTCCACCGCCTCCCCGTGGATGAGGAGGGCCAACTCCAGCCGGAGCTGTTGGAACACCATTTGGCGGGTCTGCGCCAGCGGGGCACCCCCGTCATCGCCGTGGTGGCCACGGCCGGCACCACCGTGCGAGGAGCCGTGGATCCCCTGGAGCCCATCGCCCGGATCTGCCGGCGCCACCACCACTGGTTGCATGTGGACGGCGCGATTGGGGCGGTGTTTGGCCTGGTGCCGGAGCACCAAGCCCTTGTGGCCGGCATCAGCCACGCCGACTCCATCACCCTCAACCCGCAGAAGGTGATCGGCGTCACCAAAACCTCCTCCCTTCTCCTGCTGGCCGATCCTTCCCGCCTGCAAGCCACCTTCGGAACGGGCCTCCCCTACATGGAGCCGAGCTGGGGGGGCGGCCATGGCGGCGAAGAGGGGCTGCAGGGCACCCGCCCCGCGGAGATTCTCAAGTTGTGGCTGGGCCTGCGGCAACTCGGCTGGAGCGGCGTGGAGGCCCTTCTCTCAGGCGCCCTCACCCGTCAACGGCAGCTCGTGGACCTGCTGGCACCTGAAGCCCGGCTGGCCCTCAGGGGAGGGCCGCTCCACCTGCTGGCGTTCCGGCCGGAAGGGCTGGATCCCGAGTCCAGCGACCGCTGGAGCCAAGCCACCCGCCAACGCCTCCTGGAGCATCGCTTGATGCTGTCCAGGCCCCTGTACCACGGGCACCACCACCTCAAGGCGGTGTTGGGCAATCCCCACACCCGTCGCGGCGATCTGGAGCGGCTCGCCCAGGTGGTGCGTCAAAGTTTGCCGACCCCCTGATCCCCATGTCCCCCTCCTCTCCCCGCCCCCGCTGGGTGGCCTTGATCACCGGGGCGGTGTCGGTCCTGATCGGCCTGCTCTATTTGCTGATGGTGATCCTTTTGGACCGTTCCGGTCCCCTGCGTCCCCCACCGCCGGAGGCTTACGGGATCGGGGGGTCTCCGGTCGGGGTGGAAGCTGAGGGTCGTTCCGCCGCAGCGGCTCGACCACCCGCCGCAGGGCGGTCTCCAGGAAGTGGCGCAGGGCCCCTTCCCGCCGGTTGAGGTCGAACTGCCGCTGGAGCACCTCCTGCACCCCCCCATCGCCCCAGTCTTGGTTTTGCTGGAAGTAGGTGATGAAGCTGAGGCCCGCCACCCGGGTGAGCCAGGCCGCGGTGACGGCCTGAATGGCGCGGCTCACCAGCACCACCGGTAGTTGGAGGGTGAGGGCGCTGGTCAGGAGACCGACGCCGCCTTTGATCAGGCCCAGCCCCGCCAGGGTGCGTCCCACGGAGAGGGCCAAATCCTGGGCGGAGGCCCGGCTGAGCCCCACGCCGTACACCTTGCCGATCTCCATCACCATCTGGGCGTTGACGGCCGCCGTGCCCAGGAGGTCCACCCCGGGGAGGGGGGTCACCATGAGCACCCCGGCACCGATCCACATGTGGCGATCCACGATCCGTTCCGCGTCCCGCCGCCGTTGCCGATCCAGGAGCCGCCGGCTGGCCTCCCCCAAGTCACGGCACTGCATCAGGAGGTTGTCGGCGATGAGCTCCTCCCCCTCCGCGTGGAGCACCTCCGCGACGCGACGCACCAGCGCCTCCACCTCCGGATCGGGCTGATGGGGCCGTCCGCCCGGCATGGGCACGCTCTGGGGGGCCGAGCTGACCGCCACCACATCGTCGTTGTGGATCCGGCCGGCGGTTCGCCGCCGGAGCAAACCCAAGAGGCGCCGCTCCTCCCGCTCGCCGCGGAGATCGCACTTGTTGAGCACCAACAGCAACCGCTTGCCCACGCTGGCCAGCGTCTCGAACACCTCCCACTCCGCGGCCCGCAAATCCCCATCCACCACCAGCAGCAGAAGATCGGCCCGGGCGGCCCGCTGGCGGGCGGTCCGCTCCCGTTCCCGACCCTCCTGGCCCGCTTCCAGGATTCCCGGGGTGTCCTCCAAAATCACGGCCCGGGGGAGGCCCGCCAAACGGAGCCGATAGCGGGTGACCTCCCGGGTCGACCCCATGGGCGCCCCCACCGAGCCCACCACCTCCCGCAGCAGGGCGCGAATCAAGGAGGTTTTGCCCGTTGAGCCGGTGCCAAACACGGCGATCACCACATCGCCCCGCTCCAGCTCCGCCGTCATGCGCTCCCGTTCTTGCCGCAGGGCCTGGCGTTCCACCTCGTCACGCACCTGTTCGAGGGTTTGATCGATGGCCTCCAAGTTGCGGCTGGCCGCCTCCCGGCGCGTGCGCGCCCGCTCCGGGATCGCCGGGGCGCGGGTTTTCGACGGCCGGCCCAGAGCCTGGATCCAGGGCCAGGCGAGTTGCCCCAGGGCCAGCGCCACCGCGGCCACCACCACCAGCAACAGGGGGCCCACCAGCCATCCCGGGAGCCAGTAACTCAACTGCCAAAGCAACTGGTTGACACCCTGGAGCACCACACCCACCACCAGCAGCACCACCAGGGCGAGGGCGATCCAGAGCCAGAGGCGCGGGCGAGGCATCAGGGGCCGAGGGACGGGGTGGTCAACGGGAAGACGGGGCCGTGGCCTGGATGATCTCGCTCCAGAGCGTGGCGGCCAAGGCGCTGGTGGCTCGGCTGGGGGTGTTGTCATCGTTGCCCATCCAAATGCCCATCACCCATTGGCGTCGCGGATCGAAGCCCACAAACACCACATCGCGCCCGTCGTTGGTGGTGCCGGTTTTCCCCCCGACACCAGCATGGACGTAGGCGGCGGTGCCGGTGCCGCCGCTCACCACGGAGCGCAGCATGTCTTGAACAGTGCGGGCCGTGGCGGCCGACATCACCCGCCGTCCAGGCGATGGGGCCGATTTGTCCTTGGTGAGCGTTCCGCGGCAGCGGCTCTCCTCCCCCGAGGCGGGGCACTGCTCCCCGTCGGTGAGCTTGCGGATGGTGCTAGGCGCCTGCCAGAGCCCGTCATTCGCCACGGCGAGGTAGGCCGCGGTGAGTTCCAGCAAGGTGAGCTCACTCTGACCCAGCACCAGCCCTGGAACCGCTTGCAGCGGACTGGTGATGCCCATCTCCCTCGCCTTCCCCACCACCGACTCCAGTCCCACCTGACGGCCCAGGCGCAGGGCGGCGGTGTTGCTGCTGGTGGCCAGGGCCTGGCGCAGGCTGATCGTGCCCCCGCAGCCACTGTCAAACAACTGCCCCCGCCAGCGCAGGGGGCCGCAGGCGATGCCATCGCTGGGCCGGGCGCCCCGTTCAATCGCCACCACGTAGGGGATCAGCTTGAAGGCGCTTCCGGGCTGACGCAGCGCCAGCGTGGCCCGGTTGAACTGGCTTTGCCGGTAATCGCGGCCTCCGGCGATGGCCAGGATGCCCCCGGTTTTTTGATCGAGCACCACCACCGCCCCCTCCCGCACCCCAAGGGAGCGGCTGGCGTCAAGCCGTTGCCGCAGCAACCGTTCCACCGCGGTCTGGAGATCGGGATCGAGGTGGGTGTCGATGAGAAAGTTGCCCTCAGCGGCCACGTCCCGGCCCACCAGGTTCTCCAAATCGCGGCGCACCTGGTCGCTGTAGAAGGGTGCCGCCTGGCGTTGGCTTCCTCGGCAGGCGCCGCTGGCCAAACGGATCGGCCGTCTCCGGAGCGCGCGGGCCTCATCGGCGGCCAGCCGACCGGAGGCGACCATTTTGTTGAGCACTCCGTTGCGGGCGGTCAGGGCCGCCGCGGGGTCGACGCAGGGGTCGTTCCCATTGGGGGAGGGAAGCAGGCCCACCAGGAGGGCGGCCTCGTCCGCCTCCAGCCGGGCGGCGGGCTTCTCAAACAGACGACGGGAGGCGTCCTCAAATCCCCACCCGGCCCCGAGGTAGACGCGATTGAGGTAGCTGAGCAGCAAATCGCGCTTGCTGAATCGGGCCTCCAACTGCAGGGCCACCAAGAGTTCCCGCCATTTGCGCTCCAGCGTCTCCCCCTGGCCCACCAGATCGGGGTAGAGGCTCCGGGCCAGCTGCTGGGTGATGGTGCTGCCCCCCTCCAGCACCCGTCCACCGAGAAGGTTGGTGAGCAGCGCCCGCCCCGTGCCGATGGGATCCACTCCGGGGTGCCACCAAAAGCGATTGTCCTCGCTGGCCAGCAAGGCATCCACCAGCACGGGCGGGTAATCCCGTAGCCGCCCCAATTCCCGGTGCCGTTGGTCCTCCGCGGAGGCCATCGGGCGCCCCGTCCGGTCGTAGAGCACCAGGGGACCCCGCACCCCCGCCAGGGAGCCATGGATGGGCGTGCGCAGGGCGGAGAGGGCCAGCACCGCCAGCGCCACCCCCGTGAGGACCGCCACGGCGCCTCCGGCGCGCCCCAGAAGGCGCTGAACCCCGGGATGGGTCAGACGCTCAAAGCCCAGCTCCGGCAAGCCCCCCTCCTCCTCAGGGCCAAACCGCACCAGATCGCCGTGCCGAAGCACCAACCGCTGAATCCGGCGTCCTCGCCACCAGAGGCCATTGGTGGATCCGCGATCACTGAGCAGCCAGTGGTCGCCATGGCGCTCCAGCAGGGCATGGTGCCGGCTGACGGCGGGATGGTCCACCGGCAGGTCGGAACTCCCGTCGCGACCGATCAGGTAGAGGGAGCCATGGAGCACCACCGAGCGGCGGGGCTGGCCTGGCACATGGAGCTCCACATGGGCCGGTGCCGAGGGACCGTGGCCGCCAGGGGCCCAGCGCCTGAGCCAGCCCCAGCCCCAGCTCTCAGCCATGGGTCTGGCCATCGGAGCCCTTCGAGCGGCTCAGGCGCGCGAGGAAACAGAGCACGGCGAGATTGATCGCCACGTCCGCCAGGTTGAACACGGGGAACTGAATGGGCACAAGCGCCAGGAAATCCACCACGGCTCCGAGGCGCCAGCGATCCAGACCATTGCCCAGGGCTCCCCCCAGCAGGAAGCCGAAGCCCAGGCCCTCCGCCAGTCCCCGGAGGGGTTGGCGGAGGATCCACACCAACACGGCCGCGCTCACCACCAGGCTCACCAGGGCCAGCCACCGCGGCGATCCGGTGAACAAGCTGAACGCCGCGCCGGTGTTGTAAACCAGCCGCAGGTTGAGCACACCTGGCCAAAACTCCCGGGGCTGGTCTGGTGGCAGGCTCTGGAGCGCCCAGCCCTTGCTGAGCTGATCGAGGGCCACCACCGCGAGGGCCACCACCAGGGCCAACCGGTTCCAGATCGAGGGACGACTCTTCGGGGCGACGCTCTTCACGTGGAGACCAGCAGAAGGCGCCGGAGCACCCAGGCCAACAGCCCAACGGCGCAACAGAGGAGGATCTGGGGAAGGATCGCCAGGCTGTAGCCCACCACCAAGGCGAGGGTGTTGCCGCCCCAGCGGCCCGCCAGGCTCCCTAACAGCAGATTGGCCAGGCCGCACAGCTGCATCACCAGCAATCCCAGCACAGCCGCCCCGGTGAGGGCCAAGGGCCCATCCATGCCGCTTTGACGCGCCAGCTTGCCGCTCAGCCAGGCGGCCGGCACAAAGCCCGCCAGGTACCCGAACCCGGGATCCAGCAGATAGCCCAGGCCCCCACCCTCATGGAACACCGGCATCTGGAACAGCCCCATGGAGAGGTAGGCCACCGCGGCGATCACGGCGGTGCGATGGCCACCCACCAGGGCGGTGAGCAGCAGGGCGGGCACCTGCAGCGTCACCCCCAGGGGACGCAGGCTCCAGCCCGCCGCCTCCGGGAAGGGGACCGCCGCGGACACCAGCCCCCCCGCCAGGATCAGCAACAGGCCGGCGATGGCGCCGGTCCAGGTGGCAAGGGCCCTTAACACGCTGATGAATGGAAACCGGCCCATCCTGCAGCAGGGCGCTCCCCCTGCAAAGTGGGGAACACCTGTCCCGAGCCGGGAGCCCCATGTCCACGCCAAGCCCAACTCCGCCGACTCCTGACCTGGGCGCCTCGGTGCGGCTCCATGGCCCGGTGCCCTACCTGAAAACAGCCGATCCCATGCCGATGCTGCGCCCCCCGGATCTGGTGGATTCCGAGGAGATCGGCGTGGTGCTGGAGCGGAGGGCTCGCGATCAGCTGGCGGTGCGTTTTCGCCGTGGCACCTTTCTTCTCTCGCTCTCACAGGTGGAGGTGGTGGTCAATCCCGAGGCTCCCGAGCGCTGAGGGGATGGTCGCTCCAGGCCCGCCGCGCCGCCTCCAGGGCCTCAGGGGGGCCCACCAGGCTGAGGCTGGGATGGCCTAACCAACGCCCCGCCGCCGCCTGGAGATCGGCGGGGCTGAGGTGCGCCGCCCGGGCCAGTTGGCGGTCGATGTGATCCGCCGGCAAGCCATGGCTCAGCACCAGGGCCAGGCGCTCCGCGAGCTGGGAGCAGGTTTGGCGCCCCATGGCGTCCTGTCCCCGATATTTCGCCAGGGCGAGCCCCAAGGCTTCAGGGGGGATGGGGCGCTCCAGGAGCCCTCGCCATTCATCCAACAGGCAGGAGGTGGCTTCCGCCGCCCGATCCGAGGAGGTGGAGAGGTGCACCACAAAAGGGGAGGGTCCGAACCGGGCCGGCAGGTGCGCCCCCACGTCGTAGGCCAGGCCCCGCTCCTCCCGCAGGGCCAGAAACAGCCGACTCGACATGCCCGCGCCGAGATGGGCCTGCAGCAGCCGCAGGGCCAAAGCGTCGGGATGGCCGAAGGGCACGGTGGCGGCCCCCAGAAGCAAGACCAGTTGTTCGGTCTCCTCAGGCACCCAGGCGATCCCCCTCGGGGCCGGGGCGGGCCAGGGGGGAGCCTCCTGAGCCGGGGAGTTGACGTTCCAAGGCACCCGCCGCAGCGATTGGTTGAGGAGCTCCACCACCCCCTCGGGCGTGTCGCCACAAAGCACCATCACCGCCCCCTGGCCACCGAGCCGCTCCACCAAGGGCGCCAGGTGGGATCGCTCCAGGCGGGCCAGGTCGGTTTCAACGCCGAGGGGATCGTGTCCGTAGGGACCCTCGTCAAAAAGCTGGTGACGCAGCTGGTCGTGGGCCAGCTGAAAGGGATCCTCCCGCTGGCGTTGCAGGGTCTGCAGGTTGAGTTGACGCTCCAGGTCGACCTGATCCGTCCGCATCGTGGGCTCGCGCGCCATCGAGAGCAGCAGGGGAAGCAGCTCGCCCCCGTCCTCCGCGCCGCAGTGAAGGGCGAGGGTGAGAGCGTCTTCCGTGGCCTCGGCCCGCAGGGCGGCTCCAGCCCCCTCCACCCGATCGGCCAGGGCTTCGGCATCCAGCTCGCCGCAGCCGCGGGTCATCAAACCGGCCAACAATTGGTGGGCGCCCCGCTGGTGGAGCGGATCGGCGCCGCTCCCCCCGCGAATCACCAGCCTGGCGGCCAGCACCCGGGGCCCGGGCCGGCGCACCAGCACCAGGGGCAGGCCACCCTCCAGGAAGACAGGCTCCAGATCCATCGACAGAGAGGGGCTCATGCCGGCACCGCCTCCAGCACGCAAGCCCGCTGGGGATCCAGGGAGGCCAGCGACTCAAGCCGCAGCCGTTCTGGCGTCCAGAGGCCCAGCATCTCCAGGGGAGCGGCCAAGGAGAGATCGCGACCCCAGAGGCGGGAGCTGCCAATCAGGCCCGCCACGCCGGAAGGGGCCTCAAGGCCAAAGCGATAGCTGTTGGCCACCAGCCGCTGGGCCCGGTCCCATTCCTCCCGCCCGATGGGCTCCTCCATCACCTCGCCCCACACCGCGCGAATCCCCTCCCGCACCTTGGCCAGATCCTCCTTCCCGCACACCGCCTCCAGCAGGGCCAGGCTGCCGCACTCCATGGCGTGGAGATCGAGATCGATGCTCTCCACCACCCGCAACTCCTCCCGCAGCCGCTCCACGAGGCGGGACCGCCGGCCCTCCGCCAGCACCGTGGTGGCCAGATCCGCTCCCATCACGGCCTCCAGGTCGTGGGCGGGGGGTTGCCACCAAGCCATGAGCAGGCGGGCCGCCTCCAGCCTGGGCAAGGCCAGCTGATGCTCCCCCGGTCGCACCCGAAGGGGGGGAAGGGAAGGGGGATCGGGACAGGGCGCGAGGGCGGCCAAAGGGCCCTGGCTGGCATGGGTCAGCAGGGACGGATCCACGGCTCCGGAGAGGGCCAGCACACACCGCCCGCCGCCATAGAGCCGGCCGTGAAAGGCCGCCATCGCCTCGGGCTGATGGGCGAGAAGGTCTTGGCGTTTGCCGAGGATCGGGAGGCTGTAGGGATGGCCGGGACAGGCCAGCTCCAGCAGGCGTTGAAGGGCCATCTCCTCGGGCTGATCCTCACTCTGGGCGAGTTCCTCCAGCACCACTTGCCGTTCCATGGCGAAGGCCTGGGGCTCGATCTGGGGAGTGAGCACGAGCTCCAGCAGAAGATCGAGGGCCTGGGGCGCGGCGTCGGGATGGATCAGCACGTGGTAATGCACATCATCGAAACCGGTGGCGGCGTTGCTGCTGCCGCCCAGAGCCTCAATCCGCAGGTCAAACTCCCCCGGCGCGAGTTGGTCGCTCCCCTTGAACACCATGTGCTCCAGGAAATGGGCCATGCCGCTCTCCGAGGGGCCCTCGAAGACACTTCCGGCTCGACACCAAAAGTCGAGACACACCAACGGGGCGTCGGGAATGGCGAGGCTCACCAGTCGCGCCATGTTGGCCAGGCGAAGGGAGCTGGGCTCAGCCAGGGCCGGCAGCAACGTGACGCAACATCCTCCGTTTTGACTCATCGGCGCATGGCAGGATCGCCATTCTGCTGGCCCCTGGTCCCCGCCGATGAGCCAGGTCTCCGCCCCCGAGGCCCCCACCGAAGGCGTCCATCCCCTGGTGGACGCCCTAGCCACCCGCATTCGCCTCGCGCGAGAGGGGCTCCCCGGCCTCCAACCCCTAGCCCTCGATCCCGCGTTGGAGGCCATCAGCGGCAGCCTCGACGGCGAGCGTCTGTTCATCCGCAATGAGCTCCATCGGAGTCAGGGCCTGCGCAAGCTGCATCTGGAGACCGCCCGGCTGGGGGCGGGTCTGCGGATTCTTCACTGTGTGTTCTTCCCCGACCCCCGCTTCGACCTGCCGATTTTCGGCGCCGACATCGTGGCGGGCCGCGGCGTGGTGTCGGCGGCCATCGTGGATCTCTCGCCCGTGAGCGCCAAGCTCCCCGACGCCTTCGCCAGCGCTCTGGCCGAGCGTCCACGCCCCCCCTTTCGTGAGATCCGGGACCTGCCGCCCTGGGGCTCGATCTTTTCCCCCCATGTGCTCTTCGTGCGCCCCCATTCCGCCGAGGAGGAGGGCTGGTTCATTGAGGAGGTGGCCAGCGCACTGGAGCTGCTGGCCGCGGTGAGTGGCCGCACCCAGCCTCAGTCCTGGGAGGATCCGGCTACGGTGGCACGCTGGGAAGGGCAGCTCCGCTATTGCCAGCAGCAGAAACAAAACGACAAGACCCGCCGGGTGCTGGAGAAAGCCTTCAACCCGGAGTGGGCGAACACTTACATCGAGACCCTTCTCTTCGACGACCCCCTCCGCCCGGGCCCATCGACGGAGATCTAGGGCCCACCTCGGCGAGTCGTTCGGGAGGCTGGCCCGGGGGGGCCTGGACCGTGGCCCTGGCGGCCGCCCTGGCCGGATCGGTCCTCACCCTGGGGAGCCTGGTGGCCACCCGCCAGCTGGCGCTCCCCCATCGATCCCCTCCAAAGACGACGGCACCCCCGGCCAAGCCCCAACCCCAGCGAACAGCCGAGGCGGTCGCCGCCCTTGGGCGCCTGCGGCCGGCGGGAGACATCCGTGTGCTGGCGGCCCCCATCGCCGGAGTGGGCGGCAGCCCTCGGCTCACCCACCTGCTGGTGAATGAGGGGGACCGGGTGCGGGAGGGCCAGTTGCTGGCGCGTTTTGACACCGGCCCCACCCTGGAAGCCGAGCGACGCCTGATCGGCGCCCGCCTGGCCAATCTGGCCCGACGCTTGCGCGTGCAGCAGCGGGAACTCAATCGCTATCGGCAGCTCACCACCGCCGGCGCCCTCAGCGCCGATGAGCTCGATCGGCGCGAGCAGCAATACCTCCAACTCCTCGGCGAGTGGCAGGTGGCCAGGGCTGAGCTGGAGCGGGTGGGGGCCGATCTGGCCAACACCGAGTTGCGCGCCCCCATGGATGGCACCGTGCTGCGGGTGGTGGCCCGGGTGGGGGAACGCCCCGGCGACAAGGGAATCCTGGAGTTGGGCGCCAGCGAGCGAATGGAGGCCCTGCTGGAGGTGTACGAAAGCGATATCGATCGGGTGCGCCCGGGCCAGTCGGTGCTGCTCACCAGTGAAAACGGAGGGTTTGAGGGCACGCTCAAGGGCAACGTCCTTCGGATCAGCCCCCAGGTGCGGCAGCGGGAGGTGCTCTCCACCGATCCCAGTGGTGATGTGGACGCCCGCATTGTCGAGGTGAGGGTTGGGCTGGCTCCAGAGGATGCCTGGCGGGTGCGCGCCCTGACGGGCCTCAAAGTGATCGCCCGCCTTCAGCCATGAGCCTTCCCATGCCGTGGCGGGGTTGGCGCATCCCCCTGGCCTGGTTGCTCCTCACCCGCCAGCCGGCCCGGTTGGCGGTGGCCCTGGCCGGAATTTGTTTCGCGGGCATTTTGATGTTCATGCAGCTGGGCTTTCGCGATGGACTTTTCGATGCCAGCATCACCCTCCACAAGTTATTTGACGCCGATTTGGTGGTGTTGAGTCCCCGCAGCATCAGTTCGGTGTCGATGGCGGGCTTTCCCCGGCGGCGTCTGGTGCAAGCCATGGCCGATCCCGCCGTGGCCGGCACGACGCCCGTGCACTGGAACCAACTCCTCTGGCGCAATCCCCAAACCCGTGCCACCCGCTCGATCCTCACCCTGGGATTCGAGCCGGATGATCCGTTGTTTGTGCCCAGCGCCCTGGGGGAAGAGGCCAAATTGCTCACCCTGCGGGGCCGGGTGCTCTTTGATGAGCGATCCCGCCCGGAATACGGGCCCATCGCCCGCTGGTTGCGGGAGGGGCGCGTGGTGGAGACGGAAGTGGCGGGCAAACGGGTGCGGGTGGCGGGCTTGGTGTCGTTGGGGGCCTCCTTCGGGGCGGACGGCAACATGCTCACCAGCGGTGAAACATTCCTCCAGCTGATGCCGAATACTCCCCCCGGGAGCATCGAGCTCGGGTTGATTCGCCTGGTGCCAGGAGCGGATGCCGCTGAGGTGGCGGAGCGTTTGCGCCGCCAGTTGCCCAAGGATGTGGTGATTTACAGCAAGGCGGGATTTCAGGAGTTTGAAAAAAATTATTGGCGTGGCAGCACAGCGATCGGCTTCATCTTCACCTTGGGAGCCGCGATGGGTTTTGTGGTGGGATGCGTCATCGTCTATCAGATTCTTTACTCCGACGTCAGCGATCATCTGCCCGAATACGCCACGCTCATGGCCATGGGCTATCCCCTCACCGATCTGCTGGCCGTGGTGGCCCGTGAGGGGTTTCTCCTGTCGGTGCTCGGGTTTGTGCCGGCCTGGCTGGCGGGTCAGGGGCTCTATGTGCTCGTGCGCAAAGGCACCAACCTTCCCGTGTACATGGACACGGGAAGGTCGCTGGTGGTGCTGGCCATGATTTTCACGATGTGCATGGCCTCGGCGCTCCTGGCGATGCGGAAGCTGGCCGATGCCGATCCGGCCGAAATCTTTTAAGCCATGGCGGTCTCCCCCACCCCAACGGCCGGAACCTTGACGGATCCCTTCCCCTCAGTGGAGGTGCGGGGCCTGAACCATTGGTTTGGCCGGGGGACCACCCGCCGCCAGGTGCTGCAGGGCGTCGATCTGGAGATCCAACCGGGTGAGGTGGTGTTGCTCACGGGCCCGTCCGGCTGCGGCAAAACCACCCTTCTCACCTTGGTGGGAGCCCTGCGCCAAGTGATGGAGGGATCGGTGCGGGTGCTGGGTCAGGAGCTGGGAGGGTGCCCCCGGGGGGAGCGGCAGCGCCTCCGACGGAGCATCGGCATGATCTTCCAGGGCCACAACCTTCTGCGCTGCCTCACGGCGGAACAAAACGTGCAGATGGGCTCGGATCTCCTGCCAGGCCTCTCCTATCGCGCCCGCCGTGATCGGGCCCGCCAGTGGTTGCGGTCGGTGGGATTGGAGGACCACATGGGCAAGCTTCCCCACGACCTCTCCGGCGGGCAGAAACAGCGGGTGGCCATCGCCCGCGCCCTGGCGGCCCAGCCCCGCCTGCTCTTGGCGGACGAACCCACCGCCGCCTTGGATCGTCGCAGCGGGCGGGATGTGGTGCAGCTGCTGCAAACCCTGGCCCGGGAGCAGGGCTGCGCGGTGCTGATGGTCACCCACGACCCCCGCATCCTGGATGTGGCCGATCGCCTGGTGCACATGGAAGACGGACGGCTCTGGAATGGTGAGGAGGCCCTGGTGGGCTGAGGCGGGCCAGATCCCCGCCCTAGGGCCGCGGGTTCATTGGGTAGGCTTGTTGTTTCTCGTTCAGACGCACCTCGCGCATGGCCAAACGCCGGAATCTCAAGAAAGAAAAACAGGAGCGCAATCGCGCCTACGCCCGCAAATTCAAGAAGCGCAAGCTCCGTAACGACGGCCGTGGCGAAGGGGCCGGCAATGGCGTGACCGGCACCGCCAGCAACGGCGGGGCCGCCGACTGATCCGCCTGTCCGTTGCCGCTCCCCCGGGAGCTTTTGGCGGGGGGGATCCCGGGGATCCCCCCTTTTCCGTGCAGGCCCCAGCCATGTTTCTCAGCGTCGTCATCCCCACCTACAACCGCCTGCCCATCCTCCAGAAGTGCCTGCGCGCCCTGGAAGAGCAAGTGCTCGAACCGCCGGTTAAGCGCTACGAGGTGGTTGTGGTGGACGATGGTTCCAGCGATGACACCGTGCCCTGGCTTCAGGCCCATCGCGAGGCCTTCCCCCATGTGCGCCTGTTCCGCCAGGAACATGGCGGGCCGGCCCAAGGCCGCAACCGGGGGGTGGAGGAGGCCCGCGGAGAGGTGATCGTGTTCATCGACTCCGACCTGGTGGTGACGCCCAGCTTTCTGGCCCGCCATGCCCAGGAATTGGAGGCCGCGTGGCGGAAACGGGGGGATCGGCTCTGCTTCACCTACGGGGCCGTGATCAACACGGCCAATTTCGATCAGCCCACCAGCGAGCCCCACAAACTCACGGATTTGTCGTGGGCCTACTTCGCCACGGGCAACGTGGCCATCGATCGCCAGCTGTTGGAACGGGCGGGGTTGTTTGACACCACCTTCCATCTTTACGGCTGGGAGGATCTGGAGTTGGGAGAGCGCCTGCGCCAGATGGGGGTGGTGCTCGTGCGGGCTCCCGAGGCGGTGGGCTACCACTGGCATCCGGCCCTCACCCTGGAGCAAATCCCGGACCTGATCCGGGTGGAGCGGGAGCGGGCCAGGATGGCCCTGGTGTTTTTCCGCAAACACCCCACCCGCCGAGTGCGCGCCATCATCCAATTCACCTGGCTCCACCGTCTCCTCTGGGAGCTGCTCACCCTGGGCGGGCTCCTGAACGAACGCAGCCTGAAACCCCTCTTGGCCTGGCTGCTGCGCCAGGGTCAAGCACGATGGGCGATGGAGCTGCTGCGCTTGCCCCTGAACCGCCTGGGCGTGCGGGAGCTCTTCAGCGAGGCCCGCCGCCAGGGCTTCAGCTGACCGTTTGGTAAGTTGGTTAGGTACATCCCATCCGCACACCTGCATGTTTCGGGTGATGATCGCCATTTGGGCGGCATCCCTGGCAGGTGGAGGCCAACCCGAAACCCAAACCCATGGCTGTCGTCACGCTCGCCGAGATGATGGAGGCTGGTGCCCATTTCGGCCACCAGACCCGTCGTTGGAACCCCAAGATGTCGCGCTACATCTATTGCGCGCGCAATGGTGTTCACATTATTGATCTTGTGCAGACCGCCGTCTGCATGAACAACGCCTACAAGTGGATGCGCAACGCCTCGCGCAGTGGCAAGCGTTTCCTCTTTGTTGGCACCAAGAAGCAGGCCTCCGAGGTGATTGCCCAAGAGGCCACCCGTTGTGGGGCCGCCTATGTCAACCAGCGTTGGCTGGGGGGCATGCTCACCAACTGGAGCACCATGCGCGCCCGCATCGATCGTCTGAAGGATCTGGAGCGGATGGAGGCTTCCGGGGCCATCGCCATGCGGCCCAAAAAGGAAGCCGCCGTGTTGCGCCGCGAGCTGGATCGTCTGCAGAAGTACCTGGGCGGCTTGAAATCGATGCGTCGGCTGCCCGATGTGGTGGTGTTGGTGGATCAACGGCGGGAAACCAACGCGGTACTGGAGTGCCGCAAGCTCGACATTCCCTTGGTGTCGATGTTGGATACCAACTGCGATCCCGATCTCTGCGACGTCCCCATCCCCTGCAACGATGACGCCGTCCGTTCGGTGCAGCTGGTGCTCGGGCGTCTGGCGGATGCCATCAATGAGGGCCGCCACGGCTCCCAAGACCGCGGTGAGGAAGAGGGCTGAGGCCCCTTCCTCCACCTCCCTCGCTTCCCGACTGTTGTTTGCTCCCTTCCACCCCTCCCATGGCTGAGATCAGCGCCAAGCTCGTCAAAGACCTGCGCGACAAAACCGGCGCAGGCATGATGGATTGCAAGAAAGCTTTGCAGGAATCCGCTGGCGATCCCACCAAAGCCGTGGAATGGCTGCGGCAAAAAGGCATCGCCAGCGCGGAGAAAAAATCCGGCCGCACCGCCGCCGAGGGCATCGTGGGCAGCTACATCCACACCGGGGGCCGGGTGGGCGTGCTGGTGGAGGTGAACTGCGAGACAGACTTTGTGGCCCGAGGAGACCTGTTTCAAGAGCTGGTGCGCAACGTGGCCATGCAGGTCGCCGCCTGTCCAAACGTGGAATACGTCAGCACCGAGGAGATTCCGCCCGAGGTGGTGGAGCGTGAGAAGTCGATCGAAATGGGGCGCGACGATCTGGCGGGCAAGAAAGATGAGATGAAGGCCAAGATCGTGGAGGGCCGCATCGGCAAACGGCTCAAAGAGCTGGCCCTGCTCGACCAGCCCTACATCCGCGACGGCTCCCTCACGTTGGGCGAGCTGGTGAAGCAAACCGCGGCGAAAACAGGAGAAAACATCCGCGTTCGCCGCTTCACGCGCTACACCCTCGGTGAGGGGATTGAGGTGGAGCGGGCCGACTTCGCCTCTGAAGTCGCCGCGATGGGCAAGGCGGCCTGAGGTGGGCGAGCCTGGGGGTTACGGCACCCATCCCCTGGGGGCCCTCCAGGCCAGGCTGGATCAGCAAATTCCCCATCTCTACCGGGATCTTGCCCTCTACCTGCAGGTGCTGCGCGAGGTGCTCCCCATGAGCCTCGATCAGGCCTGTTCCCACTTGGCCACCCAGGTCTATCCGCGGCGTTACAACCGCATGCGTCCGCTGGCCCGCCGCCAGCTCCACCGGCGGTTGAAAACCCTGTTGCGCCTGTGTTGCTCGTTCCTCACCGTGGAACAACTGCTCAGCCTGGCCAGCCAAATCACCCGGGAGCGCCAACGGCTGGCCCTCAGGGAGCAGGCCAACCTCCTGCGCCGTCTCGAAGGGGAGATGGGCACCCCCCCAGCCGAGGAGGGGGGAGCGCGGACTCCCTCGGGTGGCGGGGCCCTGCCATCCGGGTCCATTCAGCTCAACCTCTCTCCGCCGCTGACGGGACCAGCTTTTTCCTTCCCCTTCCCCCTGCATGGTCCCGTCTCTCCGGCTGGAGCCAGCCCCGCGGGGGAGGAGGAGGTTGAGGCGGATTCCGCCTCCGATGGCCTGCCACCGGAATTGATCGCCGCGCTGGATGACGCCTCTGAGGATCTGGAGACCCCCTGGTCGGATGGCCAACTGCCCCGCGATCCGGTGCTGTTGATTCACTGCCTGGAGTGCCTGGATGTCGCCCTCGGCCGCCGGCTGCGCAACCTCTCCCACAGTGTCAACGTGGAGCTGCTCAGGGCCGGCCTGACGGCCGGCTTGCTTCCCGTGCCCGTGCTGGACGCGGTGCTCAACGGACAGATCGAACCCCAGGGGGCCCCGGCCAACCTCCTGCGCTTGCCCTTCCTTCCCGCGGACAAAGCCTTCCCCCACCAGGCCCCCATGGGGGTGCTTCTGCGCACGGTGGACCTGGAGATGGAGCAACCCCGCCTTCGCACCTGCCGCCGCCGCCTGCTCCGCCACCGCCAGGAGATCCTCAAAATGGCCGAGAGTTCCCATCGCCTGCAGCGTCGACTCCAGGCCCACCACGCCGAACGCCTGTGGCGTCACGACAGCCAGCTGAACCCTCCCGAGGGAATCTGAGCCCCACGCCGCCAGGCTTGCGGGCTTGGTGCGATCCCCTGCAGAGGGCGGCCCGGCTGGAGGCGGATCGGGGCTTCGGCGATCTCCAGGGGCGGGCTGACACCTTCAGTGGCTTTGTGTGCCGCACCCTCAGCCAGCCCCCTGAGGGCTTGAACAGCGAGGATCAGCGGCGGCTGGAAACCCTGCGCCAGGGCTTCAGCCGCTACGACCAGTTGAGCGCCGCCAGCCGCCAGCGTCTGGTGTGTCAGCTGCGCCAAGGGTTGCATCTGCTGCTGTGCCGCTCCCGGCCCCCCCTGCCCGTGGCTCCCCCCCGCCTTCGCCTGTTGTCCGCCGACGCCCCGGCGGAGACGGCCCCCCCCGAGGCCGCCCGCCAGATCAACCCCTCCACCCCCCTTGGGCAGGTGCCCGGAGTGGGTCCACGCCTGGCGACGCGCCTGGCCGGCCTGGGTCTGTTTCTGGTGGAGGATCTGCTGCGGCACTACCCGCGGGATTACATCAACTACGCCAACCTCGCCCGCATCGGGGCCCTGGAGGCGGGCGGCACGGCCACCGTAGTGGCGACGGTCCGTCGCTGCCACACCCTGGTGAGCGCGAAAAACCCCAATCTCTCCATCCTGGAGCTGCATCTTCAAGATGTCACCGGCCGCATGAAGGTGAGCCGTTTTTTCGCCGGTCGCCGCTTTGCCAGCCCGGGGTGGTTAAAAAGTCAGCAACGTCTCTATCCGCCCGGCTCCACGGTGGCGGTGAGCGGTCTGGTGAAGGAGGGGCCCTGGGGGCTCAGTTTCACCGATCCCTTGATCGAGGTGTTGGCGAGCCCCTCCAGCCCCGTGCGCTCCGAGCGGATCGGGCGCCTGGTGCCGGTGTACCCCCTCACCGAGGGACTCACCGCGGAGGGGTTGCGCCAAGCCATGGCCAAGGTGCTGCCCCTCGTGCGGCACTGGCCGGATCCCCTGCCGGCCTCTCTCTACCAGGAGAAGTTGGGGCTGCTGAGCCGCGCCGAAGCGATGGAGCGGATCCATCGCCCCCCGGACGCGGACCAGCTGCAACGGGCCCGACGCAGGCTGGTGTTCGATGAATTTCTGCTCCTGCAGCTGGCCCTGGGCCTGCGCCGCCAGCGCCTGAAGCGCCAGGAGGCCCCCAGCCTGCTGCCCTCCAGCGGGGAGAACAGCCTCATGGGCCGCTTCTTCGCCCTGCTCCCCTTCCCCCTCACCGGAGCCCAGCGACGGGTGCTGGCCGAGATCCGCCAGGATCTGGCGAAATCCGAGCCCATGGCCCGTTTGCTTCAGGGGGATGTGGGCAGTGGCAAGACGGTGGTGGCCTTGGCGGCCCTGCTCACGGCCATTGAATCGGGGTGCCAGGGCGCCCTCATGGCGCCCACGGAAGTGCTGGCGGAGCAGCACCATCGCAAGTTGGCCCCCTGGCTGGCCCAGCTGCATCTCAGCTCAGCCCTGCTCACGGGCTCCACCCCGGCCCGCCGGCGGCGGGAGCTCCTGCGCGATCTGGTCAATGGCCAACTGCACTTGCTGGTGGGCACCCATGCCCTTTTGGAAGACCCGGTGCGATTTCAGCGCCTTGGGCTGGTGGTGGTCGATGAGCAGCATCGCTTCGGCGTGCGCCAGCGCAACCGTTTGCTGGCCAAGGGGCTGCAGCCCCACCTGCTCACCATGACCGCCACGCCCATCCCCCGCACCTTGGCCCTGTCGGTGCACGGCGATCTGGACGTGAGCCAAATTGACGAACTGCCCCCGGGCCGAACTCCCGTGCGCACAAGCCTGCTGCGCTCCGATGAGCGACCCGACGCCTGGCGGTTGATCCGCGAGCAGGTGGCCCTCGGCCAGCGGGCTTACGTGGTGCTGCCCCTGGTGGAGGAGAGCGAAAAGCTGGATCTGCGTTCCGCGGTGGCGGTGCATCGCCATCTGGCCGAGGAGGTGTTTGCCGATCTCACCGTGGGCTTGCTGCACGGCAGGCTCTCCAGCGAGGAGAAGCAGCGCGCCTTGGAGGCCTTCGCCACCGGAGCCTCCCAGGTGTTGGTGAGCACCACGGTGGTGGAGGTGGGGGTGGATGTGCCGGAAGCGAGTGTGATGGTGATCGAGCACGCGGATCGCTTTGGCCTGGCCCAACTCCACCAGCTGCGCGGCCGGGTGGGTCGCGGGGCGGCGGCCTCCCATTGCCTGCTGATCAACGACAGTTCCAATCCCATGGCCCGTCAGCGGCTGGAGGTGCTGGTCAGGAGCACCGATGGCTTTGAAATCGCGGAGATGGACCTGCGCCTGCGGGGGCCAGGCCAGGTGTTGGGCACCCGCCAATCCGGGTTGCCGGATCTGGCCCTCGCCTCCCTCAGCGAGGACGGCGAGGTGTTGGAAGACGCTCGCCGGGTGGCGGAGGATCTGTTCGCCGAGGATCCCCAACTGGCTGGGGTGCCGCTGCTGCGCGAGGCCCTTGAGCAGGAGCGCCAGAGGCTGTTGGAGGCGGCCCAGCTCAATTGACCCTGGCCGCGAGCGCTCCGGGGCTTTAAGGTCGCCGCGCCGGATCGCTCCCCATCCCCGAGGCCATGGCCCTGCGTCCCTGGAGCCCCATCCCCATCGAGGAGGGCGGAGAACCCTTGCTTCCCCTTCCGCCGGCTTTGTGCCGTCTGGAACCCCACCCCTATGCCTCCCTGGGGGCCCCCTATGGCGAGCGGGCCTGTCCGTTCCGGCTCCGGAAGGGGGTGGTGGAGCGTTTGCTGCTGGCCCAGGAGCTGCTGCGAGAGCACAGGCCCGCCTGGCGTCTGGCCATCTTCGATGCCTGGAGGCCGGTGGCCGTCCAACGGTTCATGGTCCACCATGCCCTGTCGGAGGCCTGTCGGGAGCGGGGGCTGGATCCAGAGGGTTCCGGTCCGGCCTGGGAGGCCCTGCGGGAGGAGGTGGGCTGTTTCTGGGCCCCCCCCAGCGACGACCCCGCCACGCCGCCCCCCCACAGCACCGGAGGCGCGGTCGACCTGACCCTGGCCAGCGACTCCGGGGGGCCCCTGGACATGGGGGGCGCCATTGATGCCATTGGCCCCATCTCCCATCCCCTTCACCATGCCGCCGCCGCCGCCGCCGATCCCGGGGGTGAGGCGGCCCGGTGGCATGGGCACCGACTTCTTCTGGCGCGGGTGATGGAAGCGGCGGGATTTGCCCAGCACCCCCAGGAGTGGTGGCACTTCAGCCACGGCGATCAGCTCTGGGCCTGGCGCACGGGGGTGGATCGGGCCATCTACGGGCGCGCTGGAGACTGAGAGGGCTCAGGGGGCCCCGCGGGAGGCGTCTGCAGACCCAGCTCGGCGACGACAGCCTTCGCCTGTTCGGGGCTGAGCAGCCCTTTGGCCTGGCACTCCCGCAGGGTGTCCAGGGTCATGGCCGCCTGAAGCCGCCGCAGTCGCTGCCGCACCACGTCCGGTTGGTCTTGCCAAGGCAGCAGATTGGCCAAAAAGGCTTTGCGGATGTTGTCCGCTTGGCAGGTCTGAGGATCGGGGTCGTAGCGCTTGGGTTCGCTCCACCCCGCCTGGCCCCAGACCGTGGCGGCCAGCGCCAGCGCGACCATGACGTTGTGAACCGGGCGTGTGGATCCCACCGAGTTCTTCCCGCGACTGGGCCCCATCTTGACGGCCCCCATCGGTCCAACGCTTCCATACAGTCACCTGAAGCTCACTTCCGCCAGGCGCCCGTGGATGGCCTTTTTTCTCTTGGAGATCGGCACTGAGGAGCTGCCGGCCGACTTTGCCCGCCTCGCCCTGCCCCAGCTGCGGGATCAAGTGGAGAAGGATCTGCGCGACGCCCGCCTCAGCCACGACGGGATTCAGGTCACCAGCACCCCCCGTCGGCTGGCGGTGCTGGTCGACGGGCTCCCCCCCCGGGCCAGGGATGGGGAAGAGGAGCGCAAAGGCCCCCCCGCGGGTCAAGCCTTTCGCGACGGCGAGCCCACTCCGGCGGCGGTGGGATTCGCCAAGCGCTGTGGACTACCGGTGGAGCGGCTGGAGGTGCGGGAGACGGCGAAGGGCCCCTTCGTGTTCGCCCGCACCCTCCAGCGGGGCCAAGCCACCGAAGAGGTGCTAGCCGCGTTGATCCCTGGATGGATCTGGGGGTTGCAGGGGCGCCGGTTCATGCGTTGGGGGCGAGGCGAGAGCCGTTTCAGCCGTCCGGTGCGCTGGCTGGTGGCGCTGCTGGATCAGGTGGTGATTCCCGTGGAGCTGGCGGAATGTGATCCCCCGATTCGCGCCGGACGCCACAGCCGAGGGCATCGGCTCTGGCCAGAGCCCGTGGAGATTCCCTCGGCGTCGGCGTACGCCAGCGTCCTAGCCGCGGCGCGAGTGATGGTGGACCGGGAGGCCCGCGCCACCGCCATCCGTGAGCGGCTGGAGGGAGCGGCGGCGGGGGACGGGGCCCGGTTGGATTTGCCCGGCCCGCTGTTTGAGGAACTCGTGGATCTGGTGGAGGATCCCCGGGTGATTGAGGGCGCGATCGACCCCGCCTTTCTTTCCCTGCCCCCTGAGGTGCTCAGCACGGTGATGCGAGCGCACCAGCGCTACGTGCCCCTGATGGGGCCTCAGGCCCTCACCGATCCTTTAGCCCTCAGCGCGGAGGAGGCCCTGCTCCCCCGTTTTCTCTGCGTCAGCAACGGCCTGGAGGCGGCGGAAGCCACGGTGAGACGGGGAAACGAACGGGTGCTCCGTGCCCGCCTGGCCGACGCGGCCTTCTTTCTGCGCTGCGATCACGCCGTCGCCAGCATTGATCGCCGGGAGGCTCTGGATCGGGTGATGTTCGCGGAGGGTCTGGGCAGCCTTCGCGATCGAACAGAGCGATTGGAATGGTGTACCGATGTGCTGCTCGATGCCCTCCAGCTCCCCGAGGCGGTGGCCATCCCTTGCCGGCGCGCGGCTCACCTCTGCAAGCATGATCTGGTGAGCCAAATGGTGGGGGAATTTCCTGAGCTTCAGGGAATCATGGGGGCCAAGTATCTGCTGGCGGAGGGGGAAAGTGTGGCGGTGGCCCAGGCCGTTCTGGAGCATTACCGTCCCCGAGGTGCGGGGGATGGGCTCCCCCAATCGGTGCCTGGGGCCGTGCTGGCCTTGGCGGAGCGATTCGAGTTGCTGCTGAGCATCTTTTCGCGGGGAGAACGGCCCAGTGGATCCTCCGACCCCTATGGCCTCAGGCGCGCTGGCAACGGGATCGTGCAGATTCTTTGGCATCAGTGTTGGCGGCTGGATGTGGCCGAGTGGTTGAGGCGGGCCGCCAAGCAGTGGCACACTCTCTTCGTGCCATCGGCGGCGAATGAGGAGGGATTAGCCACCGATCTGGGACTGTTTTTGCGCGAACGACTCATCAGCCTGCTCGAGGAAGAGGGGATGGACGCCGATGTTGTTCAGGCGATCGCGGGCGGTCAGGCCCATGAGCGTGAACGGATCCTGAGGGATCTCTGTGATGCTCGCGAGCGGGCCAGCTTGCTCCAGGATCTGCGAGACCAGGGAGAGCTGGGGGCGATTCAAGCGGTCGTTCAGCGGGCTTCCCGACTGGCGGAGAAGGGAGACTTGGGCGCGAACATTCTGCGGGCGGACGCCGTGGTGGATGCGGGATTGTTTGAGCGTCCAAGTGAGGCGGCTCTCTTGCGGGTGGTGGCGAGCCTCAGCCCGATGGCCGAATCCGGGAGGCGCCATGGGGACTTGGCCCAGGGGTTGGCGGCAAGCGCGGGGGCGTTGGCGGCCTTCTTTGATGGTCCAGAAAGCGTGATGGTGATGTGTGACGATGCCGATCGCCGTCAAAATCGCCTCAATCTTCTGGGAGTGTTTCGCAACCAGTCTTGGGTGTTGGCGGATTTTAGTCGCTTGGAAAATTGAGACGCCTGGCGCCCCGAGGCGTTGAGATCATTGAGTTGGCCCACGAATTGGGGGATCCCTGATCTCGTCATGCGATTTCAGGGAGACCCGATCCTTTAGCTGTCCGCCACTCCCCTCACGATCCTGGAGAGCTCGCTCCGTTCATCGGTGTTGATCCGGTGGGGAACGCCACTGATGATGCGCTCAAAATTGGTGAAGGAATCCTTGATCTCAGGGCCATTGCCCGTGATGACAAACTCGCGAATCCCCTTGTCATGCCAAGAGCCACGCATTTTGAACACATTGAGCGCTCGAGCCATCTCGCCGCGAATCTCCACATATTGCAGTAGAAGGATCGTGTCAGTAATGGTGGAGATGTGGGAATCAGTGATCGAATGGCTCCCCATGAATTCCTCGGAGGTGTTCGTGAAGAAGCCCGCGATCTCTTCTTGCTTGGCGTAACCGGTCACGCCAATCACAAACTGTCGGAACGCATTATGACTCACCCCTCGCGCCAAGGCGGAGAGGGAATCAATCGCCATGCGAGAGGGCTTGAACTGACCGATCTCAGATTTAATGATCTGCAAGTGATCCTCTAGCCCAGTTGATTCCGGATAGGCACAGATGATCTTCAACAATCCATCCTGCTCCATTTGTTCAAAATCAATTCCCCAGCTGGTGGCATTTCGCAACAGCTGCGCCCGGGATTCCTCATAGGCGAAGAGGATGGCCCTTTCTTTGCTCCGGCAGGCATCTTCCACAAATTTGCTGACCAACAGGGTCTTGCCAGTACCCGTGGCTCCCGTGGCGAGGATGATCGAATCCTTAAAGAATCCACCGCCGCACATTTCATCCAGCCGCGGCACTCCGGAACTCAGACGCACATTGGAGGAACGTTGCGTCAAGCGCATCGCGCCCAAGGGGAAGATGCTGACTCCATGGCTGCCCATGGTGAAAGGAAATTCTCCCTTCATGTGGGTGGTTCCCCGCAACTTAAGGATCTCCACCGTGCGCCTGCGTCGTTCCCCTTCCAGCACATTACGGAGGATCACAACGTTGTCTGAGACAAACTCCTCCACCCCATAGCGTGCGATCGGGCCGTATTCATCAATTCGCTCTGTGGTCATCACCGTGGTGACACCAATTTCTTTTAGGCGAGCAATCAGACGAAAGATTTCACGTCTGACAACAGAAATAGCATCATATTGCTGGAACACAGCGGTGATGGAATCAATCGCTACCCTACGGGCCTTGTATTTGCGAATCGCGTAGTTAATCCTTTCAATCAACCCCGAAAGATCAAAGCTCCCCGCCACGTCCTGGCCCTCTGGATCGGGGGAGGCGTCGAGAAGAAACAATTTATCTTGCTCGACCATATCCTGCAAATTCCAACCAAAGCTTGCCGCATTGCGGAGGATATCCAAGGGCGACTCCTCGAAGGTGACAAAAATTCCGGGTTCGTTGAAGTCGCGAATTCCGTTGTAGAGAAAATTCAGGGAGAAGACCGTCTTGCCTGTGCCCGAGGTGCCGCTGATCAGCGTGGAACGGCCAATCGGCAGGCCCCCGTGGCAAATGTCATCAAAACCCTCGATGCCCGTTGGCAGCTTCTGAACTTGCGCAAGGGTATTGGTGGGGGGATGGGGTAGAGAAGGATCCTGCATGGAGCTGGGGAGGGAGGGAGAGGTCGGGGGGCGAGGAGCCGAATCTCAGGAGGTTTCCATGGGATCAACGTTTTGCCGGACGGCGGGTGTTTCACCAAGGGGCGGGGCTGGCGCCTCATCAAGGCTGAAACTCTCATCGACCAGTTCCTCGTAGAGAAGATCAAGTCCGATTAATACCCGCTCCCGATCGGAAAGGTCGCCGATGATTCGCCTCACGGGCGGGGGGAGAATTTTAGCCAACGTGGGCGTGGCGAGAATTTTGTCCTCTTCGGCAAGTTGCGGATTTTTGAGAACATCGATCACTTTTAGGGCATAGACGCCACGAAATTCAGTTTCGAGAATATTGCGTAACGTCTTCAGCGCCCGCATGGAGTTTGGCGTGTTGCCGGCGACGTACAGCTTGAGGATGTAGGTTTTGCGTGCGGCCATGTTAAGCGTGCTCCTGAAGGGGATGGAGTGAGTCTTGATCGGCTGCGATGGGTCGATCAGGGGGGACCGACCGCCGATACATCTCGCAGAGATGCGCCATCACGTCGAGGAGGGCCAGGCGGTAATCTTGAAGGAAATCATTCTTATGCCCTTCAAGCTTAAGTTGTTTCCAGAAGCCGTCAATCAAATTCATGTGAATCTCCACGGTGGAAGTGATGGGTAGATCGGCAAAAAATGCTGTGTTCACAAAACTCTCCAGAGCTTGGTTCGCCGCGGCTGGATCGCGGAAATAACTCACCAATAGATCCCGATAGGTTCGGCTCAGGGATCTCAGCAGCTCCTCCCGCTCCGTTTCGCTGAGATTGCGAAAAAAGCGTTCTGGATCCCGCTTGTAGTACACCCCCAGGTATCCCAGGCGGCCCTTCAAGCGATTGGCCAGCTTCCAGCGGTCCTCCGTCTGGCCGGCGGAGCCGGGTGCCAGTCGGTCCGCCCGCGGTAAACCCTTCCTGAGGAAACGGGAGACCGCCGCGTCCAGGCTGTAGGGGAGCTGCTCCAACTGATCCGCCGGAAGATGCACCTCGGCGTCGTGATATTCGATCTTGCCGGTCACTTCCCCGATCACCACGGCCGGGAGGTAGAGATCCCGATCCCTCAGCGCCGCGTACACCTCAGGTTGGAACGCCCCCTGTTCCAGGAGCACCGCGTCCACCTCCTCCCGACCCGCTCCCAGCGTCGTCACCGGGTCGCCGCGCTCCTCGATCGGGGCGAGGGCGTAGCGGCCCGACTTGAGCCAAAGGGCGCAAGCGTCCTTGAGCGGCGCCGTGCGCAAGAAGCTGGCAATGGTGAGGGCGGGTTCACTCATCGGGGTGGCACGGGAGCCCAACCTTCCGGGGACGCCCCCAAATGTTGACGAATCGCGGGTCGCAACGGGAGGATCTTTGTTTGTCTTCCGATTGCCGTGAGTCCAGGCCCAATCGGAGCGTCCGCTCCAGCCTGGCCGCGCCCCCTCAGCCCATGAGCGCCTCAGCCCCCTCCACGCCCACCGCCGCTCCCACCGGCTCCGTTCCCAGCGGCGAAACGGCATCGCCGGCCGTCGTCCCCAGTCCCTCCCCCGCCCAGCCGACCTCGGATTCCGAGGTGTACGCGATTGTGGAAGCGTCGGGTCAGCAGTTTTGGTTGCGCCCCAACCGCTACATCGACATTGACCGGCTGGACGCGGAGGTGAGCAGCGGGGTGAGCCTCGACACCGTTCTGCTGGTGAAGGGCTCGACGGGCATCACCCTCGGTCAGCCCTACGTGGCGGGGGCCAAGGTGGACCTGACGGTCATCGCCCACCGCCGCGGACCCAAGATCCTGGTGTACAAAATGCGCCGCAAGAAGAAAACACGCCGCAAAACCGGCCATCGACAAGAACTCACCCGGGTGATGGTGAACGCTATTCACGTGAACGGCAAACCCATCAGCTGATCCGCCCCCCGGCCGCGCGCCGGCTCAGTTCCTCCCCACCGGCTCAGCTCCTCCCCTTCTGTCCCCCCGCTCTCCTCTCCCATGGCTCATAAGAAAGGCACAGGCTCCACCCGCAACGGTCGCGATTCCAACGCCAAGCGCCTTGGCGTCAAGGCCTATGGGGGCGAGACCGTCTCCGCGGGCTCCATCCTGATCCGTCAACGGGGCACCTCCGTGCTTCCCGGCGACAATGTCGGTCGTGGCTCTGACGACACCCTGTTCGCCCTCACCGACGGCGTGGTGCGCTTTGACAGCATCAAACGGGCCCTGCGCAACCGCAAACGGGTGAACGTGGTTCCCGCTTGAGGCGGCCGCCATTTCCATCCCCAGCCTCCTCTTTCGCGGCCCCTCCCGCCGGTGATCTGCGGTTTCCTTGTCCTGGATAAGCCCGCTGGCCCCACGTCCCACACCTGTGTGGCCCGGGTGCGTCGTGCCTATGGGCTGAAGCGCGTGGGCCATGGTGGCACCCTCGACCCGGCGGTGACCGGTGTCTTGCCCGTGGCCTTGGGACCCGCAACCCGCCTGCTGCCCTACCTGCCTGGCGAAAAGGCCTACCGGGCTTGGATTCAGTTGGGCGTGCGCACCACCACCGATGATTTGGACGGAACGGTGCTGGATCACCAGCCCCCGCCAGCCAACCTGACCGCGCAAACGCTGAACATGGCCCTGGCTCCGTTTCGGGGATCAATCCAGCAGCGCCCACCCTCCTTTTCAGCGGTGCACGTCCAAGGCCAGCGGGCCTATGCCCTCGCCCGCGCGGGCCATCAGCTCCACCTCCCCCCTCGCCCCGTCACCCTCCATCGGTTGGAGATCCTGGCTTGGGACCGGGACGAAGGGCGGCTGGAGCTGGACATTCACTGCTCCTCCGGCACCTACATCCGATCGCTGGCCAGGGATCTGGGGGAAAGTCTCGGCTGCGGCGGAGCCCTGGCGAGCCTGCGACGCACCGAGGCCTTGGGCTTTCACCTCCACCAGAGCGTGGCCTTGGACGCCCTCGTCCCCCCCCTGCCCCCCCTGCTCGATCCGCTGGACGTGCTCCACCATCTGCCTCGCCACCAGCTCACGTCGCGGGAGGAAGTGGGGTGGCGCCACGGCCGGGAAATGGCGGCCCATCAGCCCTGGCCCCCTGACGCCACGGTGTTGGTCGTCGCGCCGGATGGCAAGCTGGCAGGCTTGGCGAAGCCTCGGGGCCAGGGGGAGTTGCGGCCCCACATGGTCTTCAACACCGACGGCTGAGCCCTCTTTTCTGTCTACCGGATCCGCCCCCGCCATGGCAGGCCACAGCAAATGGGCCCAGATCAAGCGCACCAAAGCCGTTGTCGACGCCAAGCGCGGGGCCGTCTTCACCCGTCTGGGTCGGGAGATCACCGTGGCGGCCAGAGCGGGAGCTGATCCCGCCGGCAATTTTCAGTTGCGCACCGCCATCCAGAAAGCCAAGGCCGCGGGCGTGCCGAACAGCAACATTGAACGGGCCATCGCCAAGGGCAGTGGCCAGGCCACGGGCCAGGACGACCATTTCGAGGCCGTGCAGTACGAGGGCTACGGGCCAGGGGGAGTGGCGGTGTTGGTGGAGTCCTACACCGACAACCGCAACCGAACGGCGGCCGATTTGCGCCTGGTGTTCAACAAAGCCGGCGGCAACCTTGGCGAGAGCGGCTGCGTGAGTTTTCTCTTTGACCAGCGTTCGCTGGTGCGAATTGATCAGCCTGGTTTGGAGGAGGAGAGCCTCCTGGAAAGCCTGTTGGCCCTGGAGGAGAAGGGCGGACCTGTGGCCCTGAGCTACATCCTGGATGGGGAAGGGGCGGAGGTGATCGGGCGCTTTGAGGATCTGGAGGCGCTGCAGGGAGGACTTCAGGCCCAGGGTTGGCCCGTTGGCGGCTGGGAACACCGCTGGATCGCCAACACCCTCTGCCGGGTGGACGACCCCGAGGTGCTCAGGGCCGTCCTGCCCATGCTGGATGCCTTGGAGGAGCTGGAGGATGTGCGCGGCGTGACCGCCAACCTGGACGCCGAGGAGAGCTGGATGGAAGCCGTGATGGCTTGAGCCTCCACGCTGAGACGGCTGGCGTCAGGGAGCCAACGCCGATGGATCAGCCACCAAGCACACCGAGGGATGGTTGTGGAGCCAGCTGGCGGGAAGATCAGCGCTGGGCTCGCCCCCCATCAGCCGCCGGAGCACGGGAGCCTTCGCGGCGCCCGTCACCACCAACAGGATCCGCTCGGCTTGAAGAATGTCGGCGAGGCCCAGGGTGATGGCCAGGGGGGGCACCCGTTCCGGATCCCCCCCGAAGGCACCCGCGTTGGCTCGACGGGTGCTGTCGCTGAGGCGAACGCATCGGGCCCGACTGTCCGCGCCGCACGGGGGTTCGTTGAAGCCCACGTGCCCGTTCAACCCCAGGCCCAGGAGCTGGAGCCCCACGCCCCCGGCCTCCCGGAGGGCCGCGCTGTAGCGCTGGGCTTCCGCCTCGGGATCCACCGCCAAGCCATCGGGCAAGCGCACCCGATCGGGCTCGATCCCCAGGGGATCCCGCAGATGGATTCGCATGTCCGCCGCGAACGATCCCGGATGCTGGGGGCCGAGGCCCACATAGTCATCGAGGTTGAAGCTGCGCCACTGGTGGCGGAGTTGATCCCGCTCCCGGGAGGGAAGATTCCGGGCGAGCGCCACGAACGCTTGGTAAACGGGCACCATGGTGCGCCCGGTGGCCAGGCCCAAGGGGCGGCCGTGGGGCGATTGGCATGCCTCCATCAGCGCCCTGGCGGCATGGAGCGCCACGGCCTCCACGGATGGCGCCACCAGGAGCTGGATGCCTGGCTCAGGGCGCGGGGAGGATTCAGTACGACCGCAGGACAGCTCCTTTGTAGTAATGCCGGAGGATGTCGACATAGCTCGTGCCGCGCAAGGCCAGGGCGTAGGCCCCCCACTGGCTCATTCCTACACCATGGCCATAGCCCCGTCCCCGGGCCACCAGGCGAAAGCGGGGGGCGCTGTCGCCGGGGGGGAGAGGCGTGGTGGAAGCCGCCTGAGCCGGGGTTGGGCCAACGGGCTCCCCGGAGGCCGAATCCCCCGACGGGAGCGGCGGGGAGGCGGACGGGGGCGAGGTCGCCGTGTCGATGCGGTCGGCGGGTTGGAACTGGAATTCCACCAGGGTGCTGCGCAGGCCAAGCCGCTCGCGCATCTCGCTGCCTGTGAGCACCAATTCGCCCCCGGGGCCGATCACCTTGGCCCGTCGCAGACGACCAGTCTTGGAGGTTTGCAACGGGTGGATGGCGAAGGCGCCCCCGATCTCCTGAAAAGCCGCTCGCAGGGTTTCAGGGGCAAAGTCTTTCTCCCACCGACTCACCGGGCTGGCGCTGTCAAAGTCGGGCACGCTCACCAGGTAGGGGAGCTGGCGCGACCAGATCTCCCCGCTGTCTTCCGTTCTGTCGCCACTGCTGCTGTGAAACACGGCGTTGATCAAGCTCCGCCCGTGCATGAGCACCTGGGCGCGGGTGCTGGTCACGGCCTGACGTGTCGACTCCGACTCCCCCTCGAGCCCCTTGTACACCTGGCTGGCGACGGTGGCCTTGAGATCGAAGGGAGCCTTGGGGCGCATTTGCCGCAGGGCGTAGGTGCGGGACGCCACGGCCTGGGCCCTCAGGGCCGCCTGGGGCCAGGAGACGGGCATCTCGCCACCGACGACACCCAGCAGATAGGTTTCCAGGGGCAGGCGGTTGATGGCCTGCAACCCCTCACCTTCCGGTCGCAGCTGCAGCAGGCCGCGGTAGCGCCGTCGCTTGAGCACCACCAGCCCCCGGTTGGGATCGATCGGCTCCACCCGCAGATCCTGAAGCGGCACCAGCCGCGGCGTCGACGGGCCCTCCACCGCCGCCATGATCCCGGTGGCCAGCGGTTCCAGCGTCAGCGAATCGCCCACCCGTCGGACGCGGAGCTGGCGGCCCGGCTCCAGCCGCAGAAGGGGCCGATCCCGCGCGTCGCGCAATTGGAGCCCCTCTTTGCCCGCCGCGCCGATGGTGATCTGGGGCCCTTCCAAGAGGAGCACCCGGACGGGAGGACCTTGGCCCTCGGGAACGTCCAAGGCCGCCGAACCCGTTGGGGCTCCGTTCGCTAGCGGCGAAGCGAGGGCGCCAAGGCCGAGAAGGAACAGAGCGGCGGAGCGGACCCGACGCGAAGGGGCCTCAGACAAACGGGCCATCCGGAACAACGCCCGACCATTCTCGCGGCGGCGCCCCGGGCTGGCCAGGGGACGTGCCACCATCTTGGCGGCGGAGCCCCAACTGTGCAGGTCACTTTTCTTGGCACCAGTTCCGGTGTCCCCACCCGGTCTCGCAACGTTTCCGCGGTGGCCCTGCGTCTCCCCCAGCGGGCCGAGCTTTGGCTGTTCGACTGTGGCGAGGGCACCCAGCATCAATTTTTGCGCAGCCCGCTGCGGGTGTCCCAGCTGCGGCGGATTTTCATCACCCACATGCACGGCGACCACATTTTTGGCCTGCCTGGCCTGCTGGCCAGCCTTGGCCTTTCAGGGCATTGCGATGGGGTGGATCTATACGGACCCGATCCCTTGAGGGATTATCTGGAGGGGGTGCTGCGCACCTCCTCCACCCGGTTGAGCTATCCGATCCGGGTGCATCCCGTGCGAGAGGCGGCGCGCACGGGAGCTCCCCTGCTCGAGGATGGCGATCTCACCGTGCGGGCGGCCCCCCTCACCCATCGGGTTCCCGCCTACGCCTATCGGGTGGAGCAACAGCCCAGACCCGGTCGGTTTGACGTGGAGCGGGCGCGGGCGATGGGCATCCCCCCTGGCCCCGTTTACGCGGCCCTGAAGGCGGGCCGCTCGGTCACGCTGGAGGATGGGCGAGTGGTGGAGGGATCCCGTCTTTGCGGTCCACCCCAACCGGGGGTGAGCGTGGTGTACTGCACCGACACCACCTTCAGCGAGGAAGCCGTGGGGCTGGCCCGAGGGGCCGATCTGCTGATCCATGAGGCCACCTTTGCCCATGGGGAGGCGGAGCTGGCCTTCCAACGCCAACATTCCACCAGCACCATGGCGGCCCAGGCGGCCCTAGCGGCCGGGGTAAGGCAATTGGCGCTCACCCACCTGAGCCCCCGCTATGTGGCGGGCAACGCCGTCACCGCCGAAGACCTGTTGATGGAGGCGCGGGCCATCTTTCCGGAGACCGTTCTGGCGAGTGATTTCCTCACCCTCACCCTTTCGGCCCCATGAGGCTCCCTGCAACAGTTCGCTTCGTCCCTGAGCCCCCCGTCACCGCCCCGTGATACAAGGGCTCAGTGCGGCCCGTCCGCCCGTTCTTCGGCTTCTTCCATGGCCCCCACCCTTCGCTCAGCCGTCCGCGCCATCACCAGATCTCTGCTGGTGTTTCCCTTGGCGATGGCGCTGCTCGTCTGCTTCGCTGGCCCAGCCGCCGCCGCGCGGTGGGATGCGGCAACCCTGACGGTGCCCGCGGGCCCGGATGGCGCCACCGTCACGTTCAGCGAAAAAGAGATCAAAACCGGCCGCAAACTTTTCAACGACAGCTGCGGCACCTGTCACGCCGGTGGCATCACCAAAACCAATCAGAACGTTGGTTTGGATCCTGAAACCCTGGCTCTGGCCACACCGCCCAGGGATTCCGTCTCGGCCCTGGTGGATTTCCTCAAAGACCCCATGTCCTACGACGGCGAGTACAGCATCGCCGATGTGCATCCGAGCCTGCGCAGCAGCGACATCTTCGTGAAGATGCGTGATTTGGATGAGGAAGATCTCCGCCTCATGGCTGGATACATCCTGGTGGCCCCCAAGGTGCAGGGGATTCAATGGGGAGGGGGCAAGATTTATTTCTAACCGCCCCGTTTCCTCCTCAACTCCCAAGCGCTCCCTCCGGGGCGCTTTTTTCATGGCTTGAGGGAGGCCGCTGGTTGGCGGGATCCAGGGAAGCGGGCAGCTTGCTGTACCACCATTCCTGGAGCTCGGGGCTGAGACGCCAAGGGAAGAGGGTCAGCACGGTGCGCGTGGGGCGGGAGCCGGGTTGAAGCAGTTCCACGGCGTAGGACGGGCAGCGCCGGGACGCCAGATCGGGCACAAAGCGCCGACCGATTCGGCGCCAGCTGGGCTCCTTGCCGCGCCAGGCGAGGCGACAGCACGGCCAGGGCAGCTCCTCGCGATCAAACAGCCGACAACAGGGCCCGAGCACGCGGTACGTGTACTGCCCACCTGGGCTGGTGTGGAGACTGCCGGGGCTGAACACCGTCTGAACCTGCCGCACCGCACCTCCCAAAAACAACAAAGCCACCCATCAGGGTGGCTCAGGAGCGGTCCGTTGGCGAGGGCTCAGTAGAGCTGTTCTTCCGCGTGGGTTTCGATCACGCAATCGGATTTGGGGTAGGCCACGCAGGTGAGCACGAAACCACCGCTGATTTGGTCTTCATCCAGGAAGCTCTGGTCGGATTGATCGATCGTGCCGGACACCAACTTGCCAGCACAGGTGGAACAGGCTCCGGCCCGGCAGGAATAGGGAAGGTCGACGCCCTGCTCTTCAGCGGCATCCAGGATGTACTGGTCATCAGCGACGTCAATGGTCTTGTCGAGACCCTCAGCGGCGTTCTTGAGGGTGACCTTGTAGGTAGCCATGAAGTGGTTGAAGGGGGTCACAGCCACCAGCGATCAGGGGCTGCGGGACCCGCCCTTCCTACATCCGCGAGGGGGCGAACCAGAGGGTTTGGGCCCCGGACGTGGGAAAGCCCCAATGAGTGAAGCCTCACCGATCAGTGTGCCTAATGCGACAACGGACGGTGGAGACGGTCACCCAAGGGGCCAGGGATCATGAAGAAACCGGGGAGTGGTCAGAGAGCCATTCCCAGCGGCGGGGCCAGGCGACCGGCTGGTGGAGCGTGGGTCGACGGGGGAAGACTCAGTACAGCTCCTCCTCGGCGTGGGTTTTGATGGTGCAGTCGGAGGTGGGGTAGGCCACGCAGGTGAGCACGAAGCCGGCTTCGATCTGGTCATCGTCCAGGAAGCTCTGGTCAGACTGGTCGACGGTGCCGGCGATGAGCTTGCCCGCGCAGGTGGAGCAGGCCCCAGCACGACAGGAATAGGGAAGGTCTATGCCCTGCTCTTCAGCGGCATCGAGGATGTATTGGTCGTCGGGAACCTCGATGGTTTTGTTGAGGTTTTCGGCCTCATTGATGAGGGTGACCTTGTAGGAAGCCATGGAAAGGAGGGGTGAGCTGACAGCCGCCAGCGGGCCGGGACTGTAGGACTCGCCCTTCTTACATCCGCCAGGGGGGGTCTTGGCGGTGTCGAAGCCGGAGTCTGGACAGACCCAATCAGTGTGAGGCCACAGATCAGTGTGCCTTATGAAACAAACGCGCCTCTTCCCATCGTCAGCAGGCCCCAGGGCTCTTGAACGGCCGTCAGCGAGGCCTGCCAGCCCCTCTCGGCCAGAGCGGCGATCAGCCCCTCCGCTTGCGACACCAACAGGCCGCTGAGGAGCCCCAGGCCCCTTGGAGCCAGAAGTCGGGAGAACTCCTCCGAGAGGTCGGCGATCACCGGCGCCAGGATGTTACAGAGCAGCAGATCCGCTGGCCGCCCCCCCAGCAGGCTCCCCAGCTCCTCGGCGGATCCAAGGGCCGTGTGAAGGGATGTCCAGCCGTTGAGCGCGGCGTTTTCCAGGGTCGCGCGGATCGCCAGGGGGTCGATGTCCACGGCGTAGACCGCATTCGCCCCTTGGGCCAGGGCGGCCAATCCCAAGACACCGCTGCCACAGCCCAGATCGGCCACCCGCAGGCCCGCCAGGGGGCTCATGGCGGGAGCGCCCTCTCGCACCCGGGCTTCGCCGAGGGCCTCCAGAGCCTCCAAGCAAAGGCGGGTGGTGGGGTGGGAGCCCGTTCCAAAGGCGGGCCCTGGATCCAGGCGGATCACCCACCGGCCTTGGGCCTCCGGAGGCTCCTCCAGCCAGGCCGGCAGCACAAGCCAGTGTTGACCGACGGGATCGGGCCCCCAGTGCTGTTTCCAGCTCGAACTCCAATCCTCATCCTCCACCGCTTCCCAGCGCGGAGCGGGCAATGCCAGGGCGAAGGGCTCCCCGAGGGGACGCAGGGCCCGCTCCAGCTCCAACAGGTTGGCCTCCGACCACTCGGATTGGGGCAGCCAGGCCACCAGCTCGCGCTCCATGGGCGTGGACGGCCCATGGAGCACCGCCACCCTGTGGACCCCCAGCTGGGGCAGTTTCCAGAGGAGCGATTCCTCCAGATCGCCAGGGGAGGCCAGGGAGAGTTTCCACCATCCCCGCGGACCTGTGGAAGAGGCCATCAGAGGCTGACCGGATGGGCCTCCTGGATGCCCGGAATGCCGTGGATGGAGGCCAGGAGGCTGGGGGGGATCGGATCGTCCAGGCTGAGCACCATCACCGCGTCGCCGCGCACGATTCGCCGGCCCACCTGCATGGAGGCGATGTTGACGTTGTGTTCGCCCAGGAGGGAGCCCAGCTCACCAATGATCCCGGGCATGTCGCGGTGGCGGGTGAACAGCATGTGGTGGCTGGGGGCGACATTCACGGGGAAGTCGTCAATGCTGATGATGCGCTGGTCGCCATCGTTGAACACCGCTCCGGTGACGCTGTGGACGCCCTTGCCGCCGCGGGAGCGCAGCATCAAGGAGCCGCCAGCGAAGTCGCGGCTGCCGTCGTCTTTCACCTCCAGCACCTTGATCCCCCGCTCCCTGGCTTCCAGGCCCGCGTTGACGAAATTGATGCTGTCCCCCAGGGCCGTGGACAGAATTCCCTTCAGGGCCGCCACCACGAGCGGTTGACTCTGCAGGCCAGCGAACTCTCCCTGGAGGCGCACCTCCAGCTCGCTGAGGTGACCCCCGCCCAGCTGGCTGAGGAGTTGGCCAAGGGTTTCGGCCAACCCCAAATGGGGCTTGAGCTGGTTGAGCAATTCCGGCGTCAGGCCGGGGATGTTGACCGCGCTGCGGGCGGGCAGGCCAAGCAGCACATCGCGAATCTGCTCGGCCACATCGATGGCCACATTCTCCTGGGCTTCCGCCGTGGAGGCCCCCAGATGGGGGGTCAAGATCAGGCGGTGCTGAACGGAGCGGAGCGGGGAGTCGGGGGCCAGGGGTTCGCTGGCAAACACATCCAGGGCCGCTCCCGCGATCACCCCCTGGTTGAGGGCGTCGGCCAGCGCGGCCTCGTCCACGATCCCTCCCCGGGCGCAGTTCACCAGGCGGGCCGTTCGCTTCATCGTGCGCAGCAGATCGGCGTTCACCAGGTTTTCGGTCTCGGCTGTGCGGGGCAAATGGAGGCTCACGTAATCCGCCTCCGCGAACAATTGAGGCAGGGGCAGGAGCCGGACCCGCATCTGCTGGGCCCGCTCCGGCGAAATGAAGGGGTCGTAGGCGGTGAGTTCCATGCCCAAGGCTCCGGCCACCCTGGCCACATGGGAACCGATCTTTCCGAGCCCCACCACACCGAGCACTTTTTTGTAGAGCTCATTGCCCACGAAGCTCTTGCGGTCCCAGACGCCGGCCATCATCGCGGCGTGGGCCTGGGGCACATGGCGCGAAAGGGAGAGCATCAAGGCCAGGGCGTGCTCCGCGGCGGCGATGGTGTTGCCCTCGGGGGAGTTCACCACCAACACCCCCCTGCGGGTGGCGGCGGGCACGTCCACGTTGTCGACCCCCACCCCGGCGCGGCCGATGATCCGCAGGCGATGGGCCACCTCAATCACATCGGCGGTCACCTGGGTCCCAGAGCGGATCATCAGGGCGTCGTAATCGTCGATGCACCGCTTGAGGTCGTCCGGGGAGAGGCCCGTGCGCACATCCACTTGGGCCACTTGGGAGAGAATGTTGATCCCGGTCTGATCGATGGGATCCGAAACCAAAACCTTCGTCATGTCCGGCGGAAAAGTCGCGGTGCGGGATGGGGCGGGGATGGGCACCGCAAGATGGGGCCGGAGGTGCAGTGTAGACAGCGACGGTGAGGCTCTCTGGAGGAAACCTGTGGCGATGACGGTGGTGGTGGTTCTGGAGAGCCGGCGGCGGCTGCGGGAGTTGCGCGACCAGCTCGATGCCCTGGAGCCCCCCTTGGCGAGAGTGGTGGCGGTGGGAGCGGGGGAGACGCCCATGGAGGAAGTGGGCGAGCTCAATCCCGCCTTCAACCGCCAGCGGCGTCAGAGGGGCATGGCCTTCTGGTTGATCCCCTTCGGATTCCTGGCGGGTCTGACCTTCACCCAAATCACCGATCTCCACACCTTTTCGGCCCTGGGTCCCTGGGGCGAACCCCTGATCGGTGGCCTGCTGGGAATGGGGTCGGGGTGGATGGGGAGTTTTGTGGCGGCGGCGAGTGTGAGTTCCGAGGTGGACGACCGCGTCCGGATGCTGCGCAACCGACTGGATGAGGGGGGCTGGTTGTTGCTCCTCCAACCCCAGAGCGGAAGGGAGGTGCCCTGGGCCCTGTTGCGAGAGGCGCGGCCCAAGGCCGTGGTGCGACTGGGGGAGGATTGACCCTTGGCGCGAGACCCCATGGAGCCCCGTTTGGAGGAGGTCCGGGCGGCCGCCGAGGAAACGCTCCGCACCTGGCAACCCCACTGGACCCCCTTCTTGGATCCGCGGTCGCGGGCGGAGGCGGAAGAGCTCCTGGGGCGACGCGGTGATCTTCACCTCAGCGATGAGGGGGGCTACGAATGGGCGGAGCGGCGCCGGCTGCTGTTGCGCCGCGCGGAAACGGTCGGCACCGAGCCGCCCCCGCCACCTGGGCTCACGGGCTTGGAGTTGAGCGGCAATTTCCTTTTCGACCCCGCCACCGCCACTGAGATGCGCGAGGGCTTGCATCAAGCCGGGGCGGCGCCAGGGGAGATCGGCGACCTTTGGACGCGGGGCGATCGGGGGGCCCAGGCCGTGATTCGCGATGAGCTGGCGGCCTGGCTGGATGGTTGCCTGGCCCAGGTGAGAAGCGTGGAGGTGCGTTTCGAGGTTCGCCCCTTGTCGGAACTTCAGGTTCCGCCGCGGCGGCTGCCCCGCGCCCTTCAAACCGTGGAGGCCTCCCTGCGGGCCGACGCGGTGGGTTCCGCTGGGTTTGGCCTGTCGCGCACCCGCATGGTGGCCCTGATTCGCCAAGGGGCGTTGACGGTGGATTGGCGTCCGATCAACTCCCCCAGCCACCTGGTGGCTCCGGGCCAACGGCTGCGGCTGGAAGGGCGGGGGGAAGTGGAGATCACCAGCGCGGAGCTCACCCAGCGGGGGCGCTGGCGCGTCGCCATGCTGCGTCGCTGAGGGCCTGGCCCTTACAACATGGGGGCTCGCAAGGCAGGGACGGATAAGGAGGGGCGAAGCCGGAGCTGCTAAGGTCCAAAGTCGCTGAGGCGCCTCTCGTCGTCCCAGTGTTGAGCGGGCGATTAGCTCAGAGGTAGAGCACTACCTTGACACGGTAGGAGTCACTGGTTCGATTCCAGTATCGCCCACTTCCCGCTTCATGGCTCAGCTGTGACCCTCCCCGCCGCGAACGAGCCCTCCACGGCGGTGGTGGTGGGCCTGGGACGATCAGGGCGGGGCGCGGCCCGACTCCTCAAGGCCCTCGGATGGAGGGTGATCCTGTTGGAGAGCCGATCCTCGGAAGCTCTGGAGGCCGAAGCCGCCAGCCTGCGGGCTGAGGGCATCACCGTTCAACTCGACGTCCCCTTAAGGGCGGACCTGTTGGCCTCCCTTCCTCGGCCCGAGACCGTGATCGTCAGCCCCGGAATCCCCTGGGACCACCCGGCCTTGGTGGCCCTGCGCGAGCGGGGGGTTCGGGTTCAAGGGGAAATCAGTCCAGCCTGGTCGGCCTTGGCCCAAACCCCCTGGATCGGAATCACCGGCACGAACGGGAAAACCACCGTCACCCATCTGGTCCATCACGTTCTCACCCGGGGAGGGCTGGATGCCCCCCTCTGCGGCAACGTGGGATTTTCCGCGGCTGAACTGGCCTTGGATTGTCTCCAGGGGGGACGGAGACCTGATTGGCTCGTGGTGGAGCTGAGCAGCTATCAGATTGAGGCGTCTCCGGAGGTGGCTCCCCGTCTCGGGGTCTGGACCACCCTCACCCCAGACCACTTGGAGCGCCACGGCACCATGGACCGGTATCGGGCCATCAAACGCGGCCTGTTGGAGGCTTCCGACCTGCGCGTTCTCAATGGGGATGACGCTGATCTCCGGGCCCGGGCCCGAACCTGGGATCAAGCCCTGTGGATCACCGCCGGGCCCCGCCAAGACCTGGCGGAAGGCGTGTCGCCCCATCTCTGGGTGGAGGAGGAGATGGTGCACAGCGCGGCGGGCCCGGTGCTCAGGGCCGATTGCCTGGCGATGCCGGGTCTGCACAACCGTCATAATCTGTTGCTGGCGACGGCGGTGGGTTTGCAAGTGGGACTCGCGCCGGCCGTGATGGAAGACGCCTTCCGCTCCTTCCCCGGGGTGCCCCACCGTCTGGAGACCATCCGGGAGGTGGGGGGCATCCGCTGGATCAACGACAGCAAGGCCACCAACTTCGACGCCGCCGAGGTGGCCCTCAAGGCCTTGCCCGGCCCTCTGGTGGTGTTGGCCGGTGGGCAGGCCAAGGAGGGAGACGCCACCGGGTGGCTCCAGCGGCTCCAGCGCCAGGCCGCCGCCGTGGTGCTCTTCGGGGAAGCCCGGGAGGCCTTTGGCCGCCAGCTGGCCCAGGCGGGATACGGGGGGATCGTGGCCTCCCGCGAGGAGCTGGGTGGTGCGGTCACCGCGGCGGAAGAGTTGGCCCAACGGTTGGGCTGCCGCGCGGTGCTGCTCTCGCCGGCCTGCGCCAGCTTTGATCAATACAGCAATTTCGAGGCCAGGGGTGACCACTTCCGCCAGCTGGTGGCCAATCTTTAAGCCCACAACAGCATGACCCCATGACCAGCTTCCCTCGCCACTGGTTGATGAAAAGTGAGCCGGAGGCCTACAGCATTGAAGATCTCGCCAGAGAGGGCACCACCCTGTGGGATGGGATTCGCAACTATCAAGCGCGCAATTTCATGCGATCAATGCAAATTGGCGATCGAGCTTTCTTCTACCATTCCAATACCTCTCCACCGGGTATTGTTGGCTTAATGGAGGTGAGTGAAACCGGGATCATCGATCCGAGTCAATTTGAAGCCACCTCCAAGTATTTTGATCCCCGTTCCAGCCCGCAAGCGCCCCGCTGGGACTGCGTGCGGCTGCGCTATCTGCGCACGTTCCAGCGGCTCCTGAGCTTGGAGGTGTTGCGGGAGTCTTTCGATGAACAGGAGCTGGGGGTGGTGCGACGGGGCAATCGGCTCTCGATCCTGCCGGTGAGTGAGCCCAGCGCCCGTCGCCTCTACGCGCTGCTGGGCAGTCAGCCTTGAGGGGGTCGGCTCAGGCCACGCGCCGGGAGGGGGGGCCAGGCCGGTGGTGCCGGGGCCCGCTGTCCGCGCCATCAAAGCGCTTGTGTGCCGGAAACAGATTGGCCAGATAACAGCGGGTCACGGCCCGATCCTGGCTCCCGTGCTGCACCAGAAAGCCAGCCAAAGCCGCCTGCACCAGCCGGTATTGATCCCAGTGGGGATGGTGCTCAATGAAGGCACGCATAGCCTCGAGAAGGGATTCAGGCACCTCCGCCCGCAAGCTCACCGTGCTTTCCCCTTCGCCGCCCTTGTCCCAACCGCGCGTCAGCATCAACCGTTGCTCCCCTGGTACGCCCCCACTTCTCCACAGCTCGGGCCGGCCGTCAAATCCGCTGGGCCCAGGCCATGGGGGGGTGGTCTCACCGAAAGACAGCCGATGGAATCAGACGAGTAAGGCCATGGGGGCGACGCCCAGACTTGCGGGAGGGGCGAGGAGGCAACGCGTCAAGGGAGAGGAGCCTTCAGGGGGAAGTTTTCCACAACAGGGCTCAAATCCCCCCGCCTCACCCAACGACGCCCTGGAAAACCCCGGGGAAACTCCCCCCGCGCTGGGGGAAGCATGGGGAGAAGGCCAACCATTGTTTTTGCTGATCAATCCCCCGAAGTCCACGGGTCTTACGGGTCGGGCGGGACCAGGGTGGCGAGCGCCTCCCCGACCACATCGGCGTAGGCCCGGGCGAAGGCCGCGGCGGCGCCCCTGGCCCAAAAGGCCTCCAGGGCACGGGTGTTCACGACGGGCCGCAGCAGAAGGCGCAGGGTCCAGGCCCGCCGATCCCCCTCCAGAGCCACCCAAAGCTCCCCCCCCTCCCGCGAGGGCGGGCCAGGGATGGAGCCCGTCCATTCCAGAGTGATGGCTTCCTCCTCCATCAAGGTGTCCACCAGGCTTTGGTGTTGGGCGAGCAACGCTTGAAGAGCCGTGGCCAGGGCCCGGGCCTCGGGGGCGGAGAGCTCACTGGCCCAACCCTCACCGCCAATCAACACAGGGAAGGGTTCGCGCTGGGACTCCCAAGCCAGGCGCCAGCCTTCCCCCTCGCGCTCCATCACCCTTGGCGCTCAACCGGTTGGACTCAACCTGGCAGGAGATCGGGCTGATCCTGCTCGTCGCTGAGTTCCACGATCGCCCGCTGGACTGGTTTCACCATGGATTCATCTAGGAGGCCATCGAAATCGTCAAAGCGCCTTAGCTTGGCCCGATAGGCGATGCGAACAGTGGTGAGATAGCGGTTGCTCGAATGGCGGATCAGGCTTTCCGCCCGCTGCGCGAGATCCTTGGGGTTGAGATCGGGACCGCTCTGCATCGAAGCCTGCGCGTTTTCCTCACCCTAATTCAGGCCCCTTTTGCCCATGGCGGGAACCCTCGCGATCGACCTTGGCAGCACCACCACCGTGGTGGCCTGGCAAGAGGACAATGGCGAGCCAGGTTTGTTGTCCCTTCCCCCCTACAGCGGAGGGGATCCGGCGGTCATTCCAAGCTTGCTCTGGCTGAGTCACCCGAGCCATGGGGAGCCCTTGATCGGCCGTCAGGTGGTGGAAGCGGGGCTGGCGGAAGCCTCGGGTCCCGGATTGTGTCGCGACTTCAAGCGCTGGATCGGCGCCCCGGGGGGGGCGGCGGAGGGGTCGCCGCCCCGCGAGTCCTGGTTATCGGCGGAGCAGGCGGGTGCCCTGCTGTTGCGACGCCTTTGGGCGGCGCTGCCCGAAGCCCTGGAGCCCAAGCGCCTGATCCTCACCGCCCCTGTCGACACCTTCACGGGATATCGCCGCTGGTTGCTGGAGGTGACGGAGGAGCTGGCGGTGCCGGACATCGCCCTGGTGGACGAGCCCACCGCGGCGGCCATCGGCCGGGGCCTTCCCCCCGGAAGCAAGGTGCTGGTGGTGGACTTCGGCGGGGGAACCCTGGATGTGTCGCTGGTCGTTCTGGAGGGGGGAGAAGGCAGGGCGGCTCCCGTGGCCCAGTTGTTGCGCTTCGCGGGCCGGGATCTCCAGAGAAGCGGCCAGAAGCTGAGGACGGCCAGGGTGGTGGGCAAAGCCGGGGCGCCCCTGGGCGGTCGGGATCTGGATCGCTGGATTGCCTCCGCGCTCTGCCCGGAGATGGCGCTGACGGCCGAGCTGTTGGGCGCCGCTGAGGCCTTGAAGTGTGCCTTGAGCGGCCAGGAGGACGCCCTGCGAATCCTGTCCCCCGAGGGGGGAGCTCCGTTGGAACTGCGCCTCAGCCGGGGGGACTTCGAGCGGTTGTTGGAGGAGCGCGGCCTGAAGGTGGTGATGGACGATCTGCTGGAGGCGATGGAGGCGGCGGCCCGGCGGGAGGGCCTGGATCTCCGCCGGCTCGACGCCGTCTTGCCGGTGGGGGGCGGCAGCCGGATTCCCTGGCTGCGCCGTCTCCTGAGGGAACGCCTGCCGGGAGTGCCGCTTCGGGATGAACGCCCCATCGACGCCGTGGCCCTGGGGGCGCTGGCCCTGACCCCGGGGGTGCGGATCCAGGACGTGCTCAACCGGGGCGTCTCCCTGCGCTACTGGGATCAACGCGGCCGTTGCCATCTTTGGCATCCCCTGTTCCTGCCCGGCCAGGTGTGGCCCACACCCCAGCCCCTGGAGCTGGTGTTGGCCTGCGGCGAGCCCCATCAGTCGGCGGTGGAGCTGGTGTTTGGCGAACCGCTGCTGGAGGAGCGGGCCGAGGTGGTGTTTGAGAACGGCCTGCCGGTGGTTCGCCCGCGCCGGTCGGGTCCCGCCGCGGTGCTGCCCTGGAGCCAAGCCCCCGTGCTGCTGCCCGTGAGCCCACCGGTGGTTCCCGGGGCCGACCGGTTGCGGTTGCGCTTCACGATCAACGGCCGTGGAGAGCTGGAGATGGAAGGAGAGGACCTGGGGGCCCTCTCGCCCCTGCCCAGGCTGGTGCTGGGAAGCGTGCGTTGAGGGCTCGCCTCTGCTTGAGTGCTCAGGCGCGCGCGCGGATCGGCCTTGGCGAGTGAGTTTCCCCCAACGCGGCGGTGGGTGGGCCGATCAATGGTGGCGTTCACCTTGGTGATGACCGCGTTGTGGGCCTGGAAGCAACATTTGATCCGCCAGTTACGGGAGGCCTCCGCAAACGAACGGTTGGAGGTTTGCCTCCGCCTGGAAAACCGCGTGCAGGCCTTGGAGTGGGTGCCGAGTCCGCCGGCGGAAGACGGGGGCCGTTGCCGACGGGAGGCGGCGGAGCGCCTGTGGAGCGGGGGGAAGATTCAAGAGGCGTTGCGGTTGCAGAACGACCTGGCGCTCTCGTCCTCGGGCCGTGAGGACGACGTCAAACGGCTCCAAGTGTGGAAGGCGGAGGTGCAACGCTCGGCCCTGGGGGCCTTCGACAGCGGAGATCTGGAGACAGCCATCACGAGGCTCAAGCTCACCGACACCGCCGGCGGGGATCCGGGTGTGGAGGCGATGGTGGGGCAGCTCCAACAGATCTGGGGCACCAATCAGGCCAATCTCCAGCGGGCGGAGGCCATGGCGGCCAAAGGCCAATGGTGGGAGGCCATCTCCGCCCTCAACGGACTCACCCATCCCTACTGGCGTCAACGGAGTCTGGCGTTGCGCAAAAAGGTGGAGGAGGGCTTGGCCAAAGCCGAGGCGAAGCGTGTGGAAACCCACGGACCAGCGCCCTATTCCATCAACAGCAAGCGCCTTGATGAGCTGGTCAGACGGCGGGTGGCCGCCGGTGTGCCTGACTGGCAGGCCTTTGGCGAAGCCTGCCGAGCCCTGGGGGGCCGGGTGTTGGATGGGGGGCCGGAGGCCACTTGCAAGCCATAGGCCAGCACAAGACGTCAGTGGCGGCCGGGGCGTGACAAGATGACGCCGATTCGGGAGGGTGTATGCAGCCGGGCGATCGGGTGACTGTGAGTTCCAGTGTGGTCGTGTTCACCCATCCCGAGCATCGGGGGCTCCCTTTCGATCTCCAAGGGCAGGAGGGGGAAGTGGTGAGCGTGATCGATGGTTGGAAGGGACGACCCATCAGCCCCACCCTGCCGGTGGTGGTGGCGTTCGGCAAATTCCGCGCCCACTTCCGGGCCGATGAACTCACCCTGGTTTAAGGCCCGGGCCACTGTTCTCGCCCTGTGCTGCCCCGGCTCCTGGGCCTTAGGAATGGAGAAGAAACACTCCCTCTTCTCCGTCCACCGACCGTAGGCAGAGCTGGATCGACTCGTTTCGCGAGGTGGGCACCATCCGTCCGCAAAAATCGGGCTGGATGGGGAGTTCCCGGTGACCGCGATCCACCATCACCAGGAGTTGCACTTTTCTCGGACGTCCCCAAGCCTGGAGAGCCTCCAGGGCGGCACGCACCGTGCGGCCGGTATAAATCACATCGTCCACCAACACCACCAAGCGGCCGTCCACACTGTCGGGCAAGGAGGTGGCTTCCACCAGGCGGGTGCCCACTCGCGCCAGATCATCGCGGTGGAAGGTGGGATCCAAGCTGCCGTGGGGAATCTCATGGCCGCGGATGGAGGCCAACCGCTCCGCGAGCACCCTCGCCAACGCCACACCCCGCGTGGGGATGCCGAGGAGAAGCAGGTCTCGCGATTCAGCCGCCGACTCCAACACTTGGGAGGCCAAGCGATCCAGGGTGCGGCCCAACTCCTGGGCGGAGAGGATTTCGATGCGGGAGCCAGGCTCTGTGGAGGGATGGACCAAGCGTGACGCCCCACGTTCAAGTCAAAATGTTAAGGGTGTGATTTGCGTCGCCGATGTGCCCAAAGCCTGACGCTCAGGCGGTCGGCTCTGGTGGGTGGAAGCCATGGATGTAGTTTGAGCCAGATAGAGGCATCAGGGAGCAGGCCTAGGGTGAATTCCATCCCTCCTTCCAAGCAGGCCCTCCAGAAGAGGACCCCTCCCGTCCTTCAATACGCGGCCGCCCCGCCTGTGGCCCCGGTGGTGTTAGCAATCCTGGATGGCTGGGGATACAGCGATCAGAGTGAATCCAACGCCATCACCGCCGCGGAGACGCCCATCATCGACGCCCTTTGGTCGGCCTACCCGCACACCTTGATCTCCGCCAGCGGCGGCGCGGTTGGCCTCCCTGACGACCAGATGGGCAATTCCGAGGTGGGGCATCTGACGATCGGATCGGGCCGGATCATTCGTCAGGAATTGGTGCGCATCAGTCAGGCCGTGCGGGATGGCGGGCTGGCGGACAACCCCGAACTCAACCAGCTGGCCGATGTGCTGTTGGCGAATGGTCAAGCACTCCACCTGCTGGGCCTCTGTTCGGATGGGGGGGTCCACAGCCACCTCGACCATCTCGGGGGGCTGTTGCGCTGGGCGGCGGGGCGGGGCCTGAAGAAGGTGTGCGTTCACGTCATCACCGATGGACGCGACACTCCACCCACCAGCGGTCCGGAGTATTTGGAGCGGTTGGCCAACCTGATCAAAGAGGCGGGAGTGGGAGAAATCACCACCCTGTGCGGGCGCTACTGGGCCATGGATCGCGATCACCGCTGGGAACGCACCGAAAAGGCCTACCGCTTGCTCACCGAGTCCAGCCCCCTCTGCGATCAATCTCCAGCTGAGGTGTTGGCCGCCGCCTACAGCCAAAATGTCAGCGACGAGTTTCTGGAGTCCGTTCGCTTTCGCGACACGCTTGTGGCTCCAGGGGATGGGCTGGTGTGTTTTAACTTCCGACCGGATCGCGTGCGTCAACTCATCCGCGCGTTTGTCTATCCAGAGTTTGATGGCTTTGAGCGGGAGCGTATCGATCCCCTCCACGTGGTGACGTTCACCCAGTACGAGCAAGGATTGCCGGTGGCCGTGGCGTTTCCCCCTGAGTCCTTGGATGGCCTACTGGGTCAGGTGGTGTCTGAACATGGCCTGCGGCAATTCCGCACGGCTGAAACGGAGAAATATCCCCATGTCACCTACTTCATGAATGGGGGCATTGAGCAGGCGTTTCCCGGGGAAGATCGTCACCTCGTTCCCTCGCCGCGCGTTCCCACCTACGACATGGCCCCGGAGATGTCAGCGGAGAAGCTGACAGCGAGTTGCATCGCGGCGATCAACAAGGGCATCTATTCCTTGGTGGTGATCAACTATGCCAATCCCGACATGGTGGGGCACACCGGAAAGCTGGACGCCACGGCTGAGGCCATCGCGATGGTGGATCGCTGTGTGGGCCAGCTTCTGGAGGCCACCGGCCGCATGGGAGGCACAATGTTGATCACGGCCGACCATGGCAACGCCGAGGTGATGCGGGGCCCCGATGGCCGGCCCTGGACCGCCCACACCACCAATCCAGTGCCGGTGATCCTGGTGGAAGGGGAAAAGCGTCAGCTTCCCGGCCACGCCACGAATGTCAAGCTGCGGAAGGGTGGCGGTCTGGCGGATATCGCCCCAACCCTGCTCGACATTCTCGGTCTGCCTAAGCCGGCACGCATGACGGGGGAATCCCTCATCCAGCCGGCGGGATCTGGGGTGTCGGCTGAACGGCCGGCCCGGGCCCTCCGGGGCTGAGCCTTAAAGTGGAGCAATGCTAAAAACCACTCTTTCTTGGCTCTGGATGCTCAGCGGCATCCTGCTGATCGTGAGCATCCTCCTGCATAGTCCCAAGGGGGATGGCCTTGGTGGCTTGGTGTCTGGCGGGAGCGGCATGTTTACGAGCGCTCGCAGCGCGGAGGCCACCCTCAACCGCATTTCCTGGACCTTGATGGCCGTGTTCATGTCTTTGGCTGTGGTGCTCAGCGCCGGCTGGGTGAGCTAGAGGGTGGAGATCCAACCACGTCGCGCCGTGATCCTGGGCCTGTTTGGAGCTCTCCCCTTGTTTGGCCTGGCGAAAAGGACCGAGGCCGCCTCCACCGCTGGAGATCCCCGTTGGGCCTTGAGCGAGAAGGAGTGGAAATCCCGTCTCTCCCCAGCCGCCTACGCGGTGTTGCGACAAGAAGGCACCGAGGCGCCCTTCAGCAGTCCACTTCATCGCGAAAAGCGCGCCGGGGTGTATCGCTGCGCCGGATGCCAGCGGGCCCTGTTCGACTCCAAAGCGAAATTTGAGAGCGGCACGGGGTGGCCGAGTTTCTTTCAGCCCTTGCCTGGGGCCATCGCCACCAAGGTGGATTTCAAACTCCTCGTACCGAGAACCGAATACCACTGCCAGCGCTGTGGTGGGCACCAAGGGCACGTGTTCAAAGATGGGCCGAAACCAACAGGATTACGCTATTGCAACAATGGGGTGGCTTTGGTGTTTGAAGCGAAAACCCCTTGAGGGGTGGAGAAGCATTGCGGAAGATTGCCGATGGTTCGCGAGCAAGAAAAACTCTGCAACAATCAGCTGAATTCCAACCCTTGTGCTGAAGGCATGGGAAGCCCCATCAGCAAAGAGACTTTTTTGCGGCGGGCGAGAGCTCGCTTTGCCGACCATTACGACTACGGACAAATGCTCTACAAGAGCTACAAGACGCCCATTCAGATTCGTTGCACCATCCATCCGGTGAAATTGATTTCGATCACTCCGGAAAAGCACCTGCAAACCAGCGGTGGTTGCAAATACTGTTTGCGTGAAAGTCGGATTCGCATGCTGGAGCGGGAGCTCGGGCGGGAAGCCGCTGTTCGCGAACCCATGGTCACGGCACCCAAGCCCTTGGAGACGGCCATGGCTGACGCGGCACAGCCCCAAATTCCCGGGGAGCTGGCGATCGATACCTTCTCCCTCCGGTGACTGGGGGCCATCTCGCCCGACTGGTGGTGGTGCTGCTGACAGTGTTCAGTGGCCTGGCCTGGGCGGCAACCCTGGAGGAGTGCCGCCAGCTGAGGCAGCGGCGAGATTCCCTGGCGGTCCGGGCGATGGAAGAGGAACTTCAGTTGGTGCGTGCGTTTCGCGCCAAACGGTGTCCAGCCCTCTCCACCCAGGCGGAAGGAGCCAATGCCAACGATCAGCGGTTCACCCCGATCAACTACGCCTCGTGGAACACCTGCCGGCGAGAGGCGGAGCGTGAGTTGGAGGCGAGCCAGAAGGTGCGCCACCGCAACCGTCAGGGATTCACGTTTTACACCGCCAGTGGAGCGGAGCTGGCGCGCCAGGCCGATCAGGTCGCCGCGACCATGATGGCCCAGACGTGTCAGTGAGGCAGGGCGGCGAAGTCGACTGGTTGGGAGGCCTCCACCAACACTGTGAGACGGTCGCGGGGATCGTTCTCCACCCGGGTGATGGAGACCGGTTGGGGCCCATAGAGCTGAGAGGCCACTGTCTCCAGATCAGGTTTGAGCGCCGCGAACAGCTCGGGAGTGTTGGGCGCCCGCAGGCGATCGTTGGCGAGATAGAGAAACTTTCCTCCTTCCAAGCTCAGGGCACCGCCTAAACGCTCATCAGATTCCAGGAGGGAACCAAAGAGGGCGATGCGTTGGGCCAGCTCCACGATCCGCTCCGCGTGGGTGGCGCCCCCACCCAATTTGCGTTGGGCGGAGAGGCCAAACTGGCCGCCGCCATGCTCCATGGCGTAATTGATTTCGTGGCTGATCAACATGATCCCCGGGCCTTCGGGCACATGGCGGTAGTCGGCCACATCAATCAGGGTGCCGGGGAGAGATTTCAGGCGAATCCATTCGTGAAAAATGGGGATCAAGGCCTCTTCAGACACCGGTTGTCGTCCTTGGCGAGCAAAGAATTTGAGGCAAAAGCGCTGGATATCCATTGGGCAGCGGGAGAAAGGGGTGGTCAGGAATTCACAGGTTGCCGTTCACGGAACCAGCGTTGGAAGGATTCCGGAGAGCTGATGCCGGCTTGCAACATGCGGGAATGACATTCATAGGCCGCCTCGATGAACAGCCGTGCTTCTTCCACAGCCTGTTTGGCCCGATCCAGGGTGGATGGGGTCTGGCGGTTGTCAAAGGAGGTGAAGAGGTAACTGGCGAATTTGCCGTGAACAAATGGATCAAAGAAGAGCTGGGTGTCGTAAAAGTAGTGACGGAACTCCGAAACGATCACCCCAGGATCATCAGCGATATCCACATTCTGCACCTTCAGCAGGGCTTGAGCGGCTTTCACCATGGCCGCCAAGGCTTTGTCTGCGGCCTTTTGAATGTTGCCATTGCCGGCTTCTCCCTCAAGGAGCAAGGTGGCGTCAAAGTTCAAGCTTTCGGCGATGGCGACATCGAAATTGGTGAGGGAAACGACCTCGCCGGCGCATTCGCCAATGCCGATATCGCCAATGGTGTATTCCCGTGCGTCCCCCCAATCGGTGTAGAAAGAAGGATCATCGCCGTAAGCGGGTACCTCGGTGAAGGGCTGCACCCGGTCTTTGATGTCTTTCTTGCCGACACGATGAACGAATTGGGAGAAGGTTTCACCGGTCTGCTTGTCTTTCATGTAGAGATCAAGCAGGAAATCGACCACCTCCGGCACCCGCTTAGTGGGGATCACCCCCAGCGACTGGCCGTAATGTGCGGCGTTGTGGCTCCACTCCCCCCCGAGGATCAGGTGGAGATGGGGCACCCTGTGGCGATCGATTAAGCGGTTGGAGCCGTAGAAGCCAATTTCCGCCACTGTGTGCTGGCTGCAGGAATTGAAGCAACCACTCACCTTGACGCGGATGTCCTTCAGGGCCTCGTCGTATTGGTAGCCCTTGAGAGCCAGGCGCTGGCGCAACTCACCTGCCAACCCCCGGGAGCTGGCGATGCCAAGTTTGCAGGTGTCAGTGCCGGGGCAGGCGGTGACATCGGCGATGGTTTGGGCCCCGGGGGTATGGAGCTGGAGGGCCTTCAAGGCCAGGTAGAGGGCGGGCAGGTCGGCCTCATGAATCCAGCGCAGCAGGAGGTTTTGCTCCACGGTGGTGCGAGTGGCGTCGGGGGTGAAGCAACGGGCCACATCGGCCAGGCCCCGCATTTGCTGGGCGGTGAGATCCCCCAGGGGCAGATTGAGGGTGACGCAGACGAAGCCCGGCTGGCGCTGGGCGTAGATGTTGGTGGAGCGCCACTGTTCAAAAGAGACCGTGTCGGCGCCCAGATCAATCACCTGGCCCGCGGACACCGGCTCAGGAAGACCCGTCTCGGTGTATTGGGGGATGGCGCTGAGCCATTGGGTCCACTCGGGATCGTTGTCGAGGGCGGCGCGCTCCTCCAGAACGAGGCGCCGGAACTCATCAATGCCGAGCTTTTGGACCAAAAACTTGATGCGGGCCTTGTTGCGATTTTTCTTCTCCCCCAGGCGGGCGTAGACGCGCGCGATGGCCTGGGAGAGGGGCAGCAACTCCTCAGGAGGCACGAACTCGTCGAAGAGTTTGGCCAGGTGGGGAACGGCACCAAGCCCTCCACCAACCACCATCTCAAAGCCGTACTCCTCCTTGCCTTCATGCACCCGCTTGCGGGCCGTCAGGCCCAGGTCGTGCATGTAGGTGAGGCCACAGGGATGCTGGGAGCAGCCGGAGAAGGCGATTTTAAATTTGCGGCCAAAATCCTGCACATCCCGGTGGCCCAGGAAGTAATTGGCCGTTTCATTGGCATAGCCAGTGACATCAAAGGCTTCGTCGCGGCAGACCCCAGCGAGGGGACAGGCGGTGACGTTGCGCACGGAGTTGCCGCAGGCCTCACGCACCGTGATGCCCACGGCGGCGAGGCGGCGATGCATGTCAGGAGCATCTTCCAGAGAAAGGAAGTGCAGTTGGATGTCTTGGCGGGTGGTGATGTGGAGGATGTTGTCGGAATACTCCTCAGCGATGTCCGCTAACGCCTCCATCTGTTCAGCGGAAAGTCCTCCGTAGGGGATTTTAATCCGCTGCATGCCCGGGGCTTCCCATTTGGTGTCAGGTCCTTTGGTCAGTTCGGGATGGGGGAAGGCAATGTCCTGGGTTTTTTCGCCGTCGTGGCGGAAACCATTGTCGTAGCGCTGACCATACGCGCCCCGACGCAGACGCAGTTCGGCAAAAACCTTATCCTCTATTTTGCCCTGGCAACGCAGCGACATCTGGTTTTCAAAAGTATCGATTTCCTCCGCCATCTGGGGGGGGATTCGATCGGCCAATTTGGCTTTCCACGATGGAGGCTGGGTCGTTGTCATGTTTTGTTTATCTTGGATGGGCAATGTGTAAGGGTTCGGTTGCCGGGAATGACGGTGGCTCCATGCTAGTTGGCGGTGTGAACGGCGCCGCGTTGGCGAGGGCTGCTTTCCCAGTCTCTTAACAATTTGCCGTCCATTTCCCCACTCCATTGGCCCTGATGCTCGCGGAGCCCGCCGCCGGGACGCGGGGCTTGGGGAGGCTGGCGCGAGTTGGCGAGTGGCTGGGGCTGATCCCCGCGCTGGTCGGGGGCGGGGACAGGTCATGGCCGCGATGGACCGCGGACTTGCCCGTGCCGCGCCGACGCGCGTCGAGGCGCGAGGCGGGGGGCAAGATCCACCAACTTGAGGCGGGATTTGGGCGAAAGGCCCCCTGAGTGCACGGATCACCTTTCGCCGACATCTTTGCTCCGAACAGTTTTTGCAACGAGATCAGATTGAATTACTACAATAAAAAACAGGACGGCTTCGAAAGATTGGCATTAAATCACAACACCATTCAATGGCACCAAGAGAGCGAAGCCAAGATTTTCAATCAACAACGTGAAAGCAGGGAGAGACTGTTCGACAAATCAAAAGGATTTGGGATAAATAAAGTCAGAAGCCGGTGGATACAGAAGGTACAAGTGGCAGGATCGTTTATATTGAGACCAACAAGAGAACCGAAGATACGATTGAGCAAATCTACATGGGGCTTCCTGAAAAAGCGAGCCCCGGGAAAAAAGCAGCAAAACTGGATGAACCGGGTAGACGCTAAACGATCCTTATGCTCCAGTCAGTTGATAGCTAAGGCTCTCCTCATGCGCCCTCTGGAGGCCAAGAGAGGCATCTAATAACCCCCATAGGAAAATAAAAAAGATAAAAAGAAGCTCCAGCAGCTTCTGGAGGTTCATGACCAGGATATTCATCGCAATTGATGAACCCTGTGTCACCGGGATCTTCTCGAGGATCAGGGCTAATCCGTAGCGGCGTTTGCCTTGGCCGATCTTGCCTTCAACGGCGTTCCGTTGTTTTTGGTCATCGATGAACTGCTGCTTCTCTACGGCCACCATCTCTGGATCCTTCTTGGGGGCACCTCGAAAAATTGGTATTTTGCCGCCGACCTGCGGCTATGAAAAAGCCGCCATGGAGGCGGCCGGGAGGAGAAAAGATTAGCGGTGCGCGAATAAATACGCCAAGTCATGCTTGCTTTGCCTAAAGATTCATGCAATCGCTGCCAGCTTGCAAGAACGCTG
>Ga0315903_10000284_pt1 | contig 75929 bp, 63 predicted proteins | sample LakEriMetagenome_7_FD_203524 | JGI IMG/M metagenome (GOLD analysis project Ga0315903, IMG submission 203524) | Freshwater fungal communities from buoy surface, Lake Erie, Ohio, United States - Buoy 2 MA119 | ecosystem: Environmental > Aquatic > Freshwater > Lake | place: USA: Lake Erie, Ohio... | reverse complement strand
CATGGCTTTGCCATTTGCCTACCTGCACTTTCGCTCGGGCCAAATTGCCGGACATGTTTTTGGTGGGGTTTTAGCTGGCATCAGCTTTTCTTTGCTCAACAATCTCTTTGGCTTCGTTGGCAATTTGCAAAACTGGCAGCCTTGGCTCACTGCTGCGGCCCCTGCGTTGATCTACAGCGCAATTTCTTTGTTAGGTTTTTGGTGGATGGTGTTACGACAATGACAACAAGCTTTAACCCCCAATCGGGCGTGATTCTGTTTGCCCACGGCTCCAGAGACCCCCTTTGGCGTTTACCTATTGACGCCGTAGCCCACCAAATGCGCCAAAGCTGGCCCGATTTGAGTGTTGAATGTGCTTTTTTGGAGTTGACCACCCCTGATTTGGCCACCACGGTCGAAAGCTTGATGCGGCAAGGCAAGTCGCATCTTCGAATCGTGCCCATGTTTTTAGGAGTTGGCCGCCATGCTCGGGAAGACTTGCCTCAACTTGTAGAGGACTTGGTTGAGGCCTTCCCACAAGTTCACTTTGAGCTCGTACCCTCCATCGGAGAGCACCCCGCCATGACCCAGTTGATGGCCGAGATTGCCGCCAACCAAACGGTCACGCCATAGACTGTATAAAGCATAATATTGCAATTCAATATGATAAATAACATATGAACCTGCATCAATTCCGCTTTGTCCAAGAAGCCGCTCGCCGCAATCTGAACCTGACCGAAACAGCCAAAGCCCTGCACACCTCTCAACCTGGCGTGTCCAAATCCATTATTGAACTGGAAGAAGAGCTAGGCATTGAAATCTTTGCGCGGCACGGCAAACGCCTGAAGCGAATCACCGAACCGGGCCAGCATGTGCTTCAAAGCATTGAGATCATCTTGCGCGAAGTCAGCAACCTGAAAAAAATAGGCGACCAGTACAGTGCCCAGGACAGTGGCACCCTGTCGATTGCCACCACCCACACCCAAGCGCGGTATGTGCTGCCCCACCCCGTCGCCAAACTTCGCGAAAAATACCCCAAGGTCAACATCAGCCTTCACCAAGGGGCCCCCGACCAAGTGGCCAAAATGCTGTTGGATGACACAGCCGAAATCGGCATCGCCACAGAATCCTTGTCGGCCTACGAAGAACTGGTCACCCTGCCCTGCTATGAGTGGCAACATGTCTTGGTTTTGCCGCTGGATCACCCCTTAGCGAAAAAAGAAAACTTGTCGCTCGAAGACATTGCGGGTGAACCCATCATCACCTACCACCCCTCGTTCACGGGTCGTGGCCGCATTGACCATGCCTTTGCCGCCAAAAAACTGCACCCCCGGATTGCACTGGAAGCAATTGATTCCGACGTGATCAAGACCTATGTCCGGCTGGGCTTAGGAATTGGCATTGTGGCGGAGATGGCCATCAAAGACGACCCGATCCACGACTTAGCGATCAGACCACTGGCCCATTTGTTTGGCATGAACGTGGCGCGTGTCGCGTTCAAACGAGGCGCCTATTTGCGCCATTTTGTCTACCACTTCGCTGAACTGCTCAGCGACCGCCTGACCGCACCGCTCATCAACAAGGCCATGACGGGCCACGTCAACGATTACGAACTTTGAGCGCTCCACAAAGCACTTAGACAATTTCAACTTCAAATCATCTCGACCCGCCATGAACGCACGATCGCCTCACCTTGTTTCCAAAGCGCCCCATATGGGCACCACCATCTTCACGGTCATGTCTGCCTTGGCAACAGAAAAAAATGCCGTCAATTTGGGCCAAGGCTTTCCGGATTTCCCCTGTGACCCCAAACTGCTGGATTTGGTGAACGATGCCATGCGCGAAGGGCTCAACCAATACCCACCCATGACAGGCATTGCCCCACTGCGCGAAGCCGTGTCGCGCAAAATTCAAACACTTTATGGACGCCACTATGACCCGATTAGCCAGATCACCGTCACCGCCGGCGCCACCCAAGCCATCCTCACCATCGTTCTGGCAATTGTGCATCCGGGTGACGAGGTCATTGTTTTGGAGCCCTGCTACGACAGTTATGTCCCCAACATCGAGTTGGCTGGCGGTGTGGTGGTTCGCATTCCCCTCACGCCGGGCAGCTTCCGACCTGACTTCGATAAAATTCGGGCCGCTATCACAGCCAAAACGCGAGCTATCCTGATCAACTCACCGCATAACCCCAGCGGCATGATCTGGTCCAGAGAAGACATGCTCACTTTGCAGGAAATATTGGCTCCGACCGACATCGTGTTGATCAGCGACGAAGTTTATGAGCACATGGTTTACGCGCCCAACCAGCATTGGAGCGCGGCACACTTTGACGGCCTGGCAGCCCGTGCCTTTATTGTTTCGAGTTTTGGAAAGACCTACCATGTGACAGGTTGGAAAATTGGCACGGTCGCGGCTCCCGTGGCATTCACGGCTGAGTTTCGCAAGGTTCATCAATTCAACGTGTTCACAGTGAACACGCCCATGCAACACGCACTGGCACGCTACATGGCCGATCCGGCCCCTTACCTAGACTTGCCCGCTTTTTACCAGCGCAAACGGGACTTGTTCCGACAAGGACTGGCACAAACCAAATTCAAACTTCTGCCCGGAGAGGGCACCTATTTTCAGTGTGTCGATATTTCCGGCCTTGAAATACCGGAGAAAAACCTGAGTGAAGCGGACTTCTGCAAATGGCTGACCACCGACATCGGTGTCGCAGCCATCCCCCTGTCGGCGTTTTACGGCAACGGCTTTGACCAGAAAGTCATCCGTTTTTGCTTCGCAAAGAAAGACGAAACGCTGTTGTCTGCCTTGGAAAAATTGAAAAAGATATAAGTTTTAACGTCTGATGGTGCAGGTGCCCGACAGCTCAGCGCTGCGGCAAACACTGACACTGACCATAACCACCAGCCAATCAGAGGGGCACAGGCTAAAGTGACTTAGATGACCCTGTTTTAAGGGGTCATCTAGAAGCCGATGAGGGGTCTAGGGAGAGGACCAGCTTCAAAGCTTTGAGCCTGCAGGAGTAAGTGCAAATAAAGGCCATAGCCACCCGAGTGCTTGGTCATCTTCTCACCCAGCTTGATCACCCTGACCTTGTGGTCTGTCAGCTTATGGGTAGCGGCCATTGTTGGTATCGGTTTGTTGGTACGGGGTACGACACCAACAAAATACCAACAATTCGGTGTGCACCTTGGTGATATTCGGTGCAACTCAGATTGACCCAATCGCGGGGTAAGGCACGAAACCCTCGATTTTTGCACCCGAAAATGAATTAACCCCACCGAATTGTTCGACTCGGTGGGGTTTGTTTACGGAACCTTGGGGTGGCTGATGGGGCTCGAACCCACGACAACAGGAATCACAATCCTGGACTCTACCAACTGAGCTACAGCCACCGTAGAGAAATATTATAACGTGAAGCTCAGCGGTTTTTGGCTCAGGGTGCGCTCAACTTCTTGGGTTTTTCGGCCAATATTTCAACTTTGAACTGCGCCTTCAAACTGGCCAAATAAGCCTGGGTTTGGGCTTGCCCCCATAAACGGGCAAATTGCTGACGGCTCTGTTCTGCCTGGGCGGCGGGGGTCTCGGGACGCTGGACAATTTTATTGACGCGCACAACGGCATAGCCTTGATCGGCCAGATCCACACCCACCAGGGCCGGAAGTTGCGCCGGATCGGCTCGCAAAGCGGCATCTATTATTGCTTGCGGCTGATTTTGTGCTTGATCACGGGAAACGGTCACAGCAACCGCCAAACGGGCTTGTGCAGGCTCTTTTTTCCAAGTTGCCAGTTGAGCTTGGCCTTCGGCAGTGGCCAATTTGGCAGATTGAGACTGAATCCAAAGCAGCCGAACATCGGCCTTGACGTCTTCAAAAGGTCGCACGGCTGAGGGTCGGTGGTTCACGATGCGGGCCGAAACCAAGGTGTTTGCTGCCACTTCAACGGCCACCGTATTGCGTTTTTTGGCTACCGCGTCTTCAGAGAAAACGGCTTCCAGCAGCTTGGGGCTGCTCAAAACACCCTGGGAACCCACTGCGGGGTTACGGGTCAGGCCTTGCGCTTTTTGAACGGTCAATTTGAGTTTTTCGGCGACCGGTGTCAGGCTGTCGGACTGTTCATAGACACTGTTGCTGAAAGTTTCAGCCAATTCTGCAAATTGGCGTTGGGCTTGTTGTTTGCGCAAATCGATTTCGAGTTGCGGACGCATGGCCTCAAAAGAAGGTGCTTGGGGCTTCTTAATATCGGTCAATAAAATAATGTGAAAACCAAAATCAGACTCTACGATGTCGCTGATTTGATCCTTTTGCAAGGCAAAGGCTGCGTCCTCAAAAGGCTTCACCATGGCGCCACGCGCAAAGAAATCGAGGTCGCCACCTCGGGTGGCAGAGCCGGTATCGTCGGAATTTTTACGGGCCAACTCAGCAAAGCTCTTGGGAGTCTTGCGGGCCGATGCCAGCAAAGCCTCTGCTTTTTCCCGCGCTTTTTGCTTGTCGGCCGCAGGCAAATCTTTTGCGGCGTTGACCAAAATATGGCTTGCACGGCGCTGCTCTTGACCCGCCAGTTTTTGCAAGTTTTGCTCGTAATAGGTTTTCAAGTCTTGTTCAGGCAAAACAACCCGGGCTTGCAAGGCGGCAACGTCCAGCACCAAATACTCGATGTCGGCACTTTCTATTGAACGAAAACGCTCTGAATTTTCTTTGTAATAACGCTCCAGATCCGCATCAGCAACCTGAACCTTGGCCGCGAAATCTAGCGGTAACCAACGTTGAACCTGAATTTCCCGGCGTTGCAAATAGGCGTCCAGGGCCATATCCGTCTGTCGCTGGGTGGCAAAACCAGAAGCTTGCAATCCAGCCAACACCTGCTGATTGGACAGATCTTGACGCACACGGGCCTCCAACATCTCAGGCGTCATGCCTTGGCTGGCCGCCAGTTGTCGATAGCGGTCCATGTCCAACTTGCCATCTGCCCCACGCAAACCGGCAATCGATGGATCTTGTTGAAGGTATCGGGCCAGGCGTTGGTCACTGGTCATCAGCAACTGTTTTTCTGAGACACGGGCAATCAAACGGTCATTGACCATCTTGTCCAAAGTGGCATAACGCGCCTCGGGTGAGTCCAACAGCTTGGCGTCCAGATTGGGCATAGAGGCACGAATGCGTTGCACCTCGGCCTGATGGGCGGCATCCCAATCGGTCTGGTTGATTTTCTGTCCATCGACCTTGGCCACCACAGCGCCCTTGTCTTCAAAACGGCTGTAACCCTCCATGCCAAACAACACAAAGGAAGGAATAATCAGCAAAAACAACAATCCCATCAAGATTTTTGAATTGTTGCGAATCGAATCAAACATGTCTGAAATCTCGTGTTGTCAAGAAAAAAGGCGAACACGGGGTTCGCCTTTGCTTGAGTGGGTGGTGGGTGCTGACGGTCTCGAACCGCCGACCTACTCCGTGTAAAGGAGCCGCTCTACCAACTGAGCTAAGCACCCCACTCGAAACTGTGATCAGTTCAAAGCATCCTTCAGGGCTTTACCTGGACGGAACTTTGGAACTTTGGCTGACTTGATTTTAATCGCAGCGCCAGTGCGTGGATTGCGACCGACCCGAGCAGCCCTCTTGCCCACGGCAAATGTACCAAAACCAACCAACGAAACCGTACCGCCTTTTTTCAAAGTGGTACGCACTGCACCCATGGTCGCCTCCAACGCACGACCGGCAGCGGCTTTGGACAAGTCAGCTTGTTTTGCAATGTGTTCGATCAGTTCTGTTTTGTTCACAAGAAACCTCTTGAAGTTACAAACCGGCAGCGCCGGCAGTGGACTGAAAATTGCGGCCATAGCCATGGCTATGACCTTGTATGGGGTTGAACCGTCAAGGGCTTATGACATGAGATGTGGAGCATTTCATGAACTTGAAACCAACTGTCCGGACTCGAGCAGGGGTGAATTCTAGCCTTGAATTTGCAACAGGAACACGACAGAAGACAGTTTTTTTTATCCCCAAAAGATGTGACCGTTGTGCTGGAAATCACTGCCGATTAAAGGGCACTGGCAATGGCTTGGCCCACATCAACGCTGCTGGCGCGCCCCCCCAAATCGGGTGTCCTTGGCGCCTGATCACCCGCTGCAAGAACCTTTTCTATCGCAGCCAAAACAGCATCGTGCGCCTCTTTGTGGCCCAAAAATTCCAGCATCATGGCACCGCACCATATTTGGCCAATCGGATTGGCAATACCTTTGCCGGCAATGTCGGGGGCAGAGCCATGGACTGGCTCAAAAAGTGAAGGGAATTTACGATCAGGGTTGAGATTGGCGCTGGGCGCAATTCCAATGGTGCCTGTGCAGGCGGGTCCCAAATCGCTCAGGATATCGCCAAACAAATTGCTCGCCACCACCACATCAAAGAAATCAGGCCTTTGAACAAAGTGTGCGGTCAGGATGTCGATGTGGAATTTGTCCACTTGGATACCCGGATAGGCCTTGGCCATTTCGGCCACCCGTTCATCCCAATACGGCATGGTGATGGCAATGCCGTTGGATTTTGTGGCACTGGTCAGGTGTTTTTTGGGGCGCGTACTGGACAAGTCAAAGGCAAATTTCAGCACCCTGTCCACCCCGATCCGACTCATGATGGACTCCTGCATCACGATTTCACGTTCGGTCCCCTGGAACATCCGTCCGCCCACGCTGGAGTATTCACCCTCGGTGTTTTCACGCACGATGTACATGTCAATTTCACCAGGAAGGCGCGCACTGCCATCGCGACGCACCACCGGGGCAATGATGCCGGGCATCAATCGGGCCGGTCTTAAGTTGATGTATTGGTCAAACTCACGGCGAAACAACAAAAGTGAGCCCCAAAGCGAGACATGGTCGGCAATTTTTTCGGGCCAGCCGACCGCACCAAAATAAATGGCATCGTGCCCGCCGATCTGGTCTTTCCAGTTGTCCGGCAGCATTTGACCGTGCTTTTCGCAATAGTCCCAGCTGGAAAAATCGAAGTGATCAAATTGCAAGTCGATACCAAACTTGCGTGCCGCAGCGTCCATGACGCGCAATCCCTCGGGCATGACTTCTTTGCCAATACCGTCCCCAGGGATCACTGCAATGCGATGTCGAGTCATGGGAAGAATCCTTTTTTGAAAATGTATCTGACAAAAGAATACAGGCAAGCAAGCCCGCAAGCTTTCACCGAGGTGACCGCAGCACCAGGCTCACACCCACAGCAGTCAAGGCCGTACCGGCCAAGGTCATGGTGGTGATGCTTTCGTCAAACAACAGCCAAGCCAGAACAGCCGTGGCCGGGGGGACCAAGTACATCAAACTGGTGACCGCGGCCGCCGCACCCCGCTGAATCAGGATGTAGAGCAAAGAACTGCCCCCCAGCGTCAAGCCCAAAACCGACCAAGCCATGGCCCCTGCCAACTGTGCATTCCAGACCATGGCCTCAGATTCCAGCCAAGCCAATGGGCATGTGACCAGGGCCGCCGCCAGCAATTGAACTGAATTGGCGCTGCGCACATCGCAAGATTGCACAAAGCGCTTTTGATACAAAGTGCCCACGGTGATGGCACCCAGGGCCGCCAAAGCCATCGCCATGTTGCCGGGGGTGACGTGGTCCAGAGGGCTGCCCAGGGTCAGCTTGCGCCAAACCACCATCAGCAATCCCATAAAACCCAGCGCCAAACCCAGCCATTGGCGCGGCGACACAGCAGGCGATTGAAGGTCGGAATTGCCCTGCCCGCTCTGGCTGCGTGAAATCCATGACAACCAGACCGCTGTTAAAACAGGCTGTATGCCCACAATCAAAGACGACAAGCCTGAGCCCATGCCTGCTTTGACTGCTGCCCACACCCCGCCCAAATAGCCTGCGTGCATGAGAACGCCCGTGACCGATAAATGCAACCACTGTGAACGGGTTTGAGGCCAAGCCACTTTGGCCATCAAAATCCAGGGCAAAAAGCACGCAATCGACAAGATGTAGCGCAGCAGCAGGAAAGAAAACGGGGGGGAATGGGGCATGCCGTAGCGCGCCACAATGAAACCGGTACTCCAAATCAGCACGAACACCACCGGCGTCGCCCTGAGCCAGGCGTCAGACTCACGGGTCGCGTTCATTTCACTCGGGCTCGGATTTCAGGCAAGGCCTTTTGCATGTAATAAACCATGGACCAGATCGTCAATATGGCGGCCACCACAATCAACACAGCGCCCCAAATACGGGTGTCGATCACACCAAACAGCACCCCGTCATAAAGCAGGAAGGGTATGGCCACCATCTGCACCGTGGTTTTGAGTTTGCCCACCATGTGCACCGCCACGCTTTTGCTGGCCCCGATCTGGGCCATCCACTCACGCAGGGAGGAAATGGCGATTTCCCGACCAATGATGATCAAAGCCACCAAAACATGCACCCGGTTCATGTGAACCAGAATCAGCAACGCGGCACAGACCAGGAATTTATCGGCCACTGGGTCTAAAAATGCACCAAAAGCCGAAGTTTGGTTGAGCTTGCGGGCCAAAAAACCGTCCAGCCAATCGGTGATGGCAAACAAAACAAACATGACGGTAGCGATCAGGTTTTGTGTCTCAACCGTCAGACTTTGCAGGTAATACACACCAATGATCAAGGGGATCGCGACAATTCGCGTCCAGGTCATGAGCGTGGGTATGGTTAAAAACATGGGCTTGATTGTGGCACGCCAATGCGGCAATAACTTGACAAGGGTGCCAAGTCCTTAATGCAATGCGTTGTAAATGGCCTCGGCCAGGTCGCGCGAAATGCCTTCCACGCCCAGCAAGTCTTCCACGCTGGCACTCTCGACACCCCGCACGCCGCCAAAGCGTTGCAGTAATTTGGCTCGTTTGCGCGGTCCGATTCCCGGAATTTCCTCAATTTTGCTGCCGCCCATGCGCACCTTGGCACGCTGCGCACGCATGCCTGTGATGGCAAAACGATGTGCTTCGTCACGTATTTGGGCCACCAACATCAAGGCTGCTGAATCTTTGCCCAAGTACACCTTGTCACGGCCATCAGCAAACACCAGTTCTTCCAGCCCGACTTTTCGCCCTTCGCCTTTTTCAACGCCAACAATGTGGGACAAGTCCAAGCCCAATTGGGTAAAGACCTCTTTCGCCATGCTGACCTGCCCTTTACCACCGTCGATCAACACCAGATCTGGCAAACGGGCCGTGCCCGCCGCCCCCCCGTCCTGAGAACGCAGGGCCTCGGCCAATTTGCCGTAACGGCGCAACAACACTTGTCGCATGGCCGCGTAATCATCGCCCGGTGTGATGCCCTCAATGTTGTAGCGTCGGTATTCGCTGCTTTGCATTTTGTGCTGGCGAAACACCACACAAGACGCCTGGGTGGACTCACCCGAGGTGTGCGAGATGTCAAAACACTCGATGTGCAAGGTGTCCAGATCGTCCGGGGCCAAGTCCAGTGCCTCCACCAGCGCACGGGTGCGGGCCTGTTGCGAACCCTCTTCGGCCAGTAAACGAGCCAACTGGATGTCGACATTTTTTTCACTCATTTCCAACCAGACACGGCGCTGTTCTCGCGGGCTGTGCACTGCTGCAATCTTGTAACCCGCTTGCTGTGAAAGGGCTGCAATCAAGGCCTTGTCCACTTGCACACTGGTAATCAGCGCGGTCGGCACGGGAATGCCAATGTAATGCTGGGCCATGAAGGCTTCCAGCACCTGAACCTCGACAGTCCGTTGCGTCTGACCATCCTCTTCGACCGCTTGCAGGGCATGGGCATCTTCCACATGCGCCGGAAAATAAGCCCGATCCCCCAAATGCCGTCCGCCCCTGACCATGGCCAAGTTGACGCAAGCGCGGCCCCCCTGCACACGCACGGCCAAAATATCCACATCGGTGTCGGTCCCCGTGTCCACCGATTGCTGGTGCAAGACCTTGGACAGGGCAGACATCTGGTTACGCACCTCGGCGGCCAGCTCAAACTCCAGCCGCTCGGCGTGCTGCATCATCCGGGCTTCCATTTCTTGCAACAGCGCCTGCGTCTCGCCGCGCAAAAATCTCTCGGCATGCTGCACATCGTCGGCATAGGCCTGCGGGCTGATCAAATTGACGCAAGGGCCCGAGCAGCGCTTGATCTGATACAGCAAACAGGGCCGGGTCCGGTTGGCAAACACCGTGTCTTCACAAGTGCGCAGACGGAAAACTTTTTGCAGCAGCTGGATGGACTCTTTGACCGCCCAAGCGCTCGGAAACGGTCCGAAATAGCGGTGTTTCTTTTCTACCGAACCCCGGTAATAAGCCACCCGGGGGAAGGTTTGCGGCTCCGGCGCGGTGCCGACAGCCTTTAAAAACAGGGTACCGTTACCCGTCAACTTCAAATAAGGGTAAGTTTTGTCATCCCTGAACAAAATGTTGAAACGCGGGCTCAAAGACTTGATCAGGTTATTTTCAAGCAGCAGCGCTTCGGCCTCGGATCGCACCACCGTGGTTTCCATGCGGGCAATCTTGCTGACCATGTGGCCTATGCGCGTGCCACCGTGGTCTTTTTGGAAATAACTGGACACCCGTTTTTTGAGCTGCTTGGCCTTGCCCACATAAAGCACATTCCCTTGGGCGTCAAAGTAGCGGTAAACCCCGGGCAAGGCCGGCAGCGCAGCCACTTGGGTCAGCAAGGTTTCATCGTGGTCGGCAATCATGGGCCGTATTGTCGCGTCAAATTGTTGCACTCTGCCAGACCGCCTGTCCATGGCGGCTGAGGGATTAAGGTCAGATCTGTTTGCCTTTTTCACAGGTCATACCCGGCCTGACCGGAACTCCATGGCGACGCGAGCATGGACCCCCGGTCAGGCCGGGGGTGACAAAACGCCGAAATTTAAGGACTGACAATTTAGACTTTCAGCCTGGGCTCCCGGTTTACGGCTTCCAACTTACAACTTCCGACTTCCGGCTTACGGCTTACGGCTTACGGCTTACGGTTTTCGTTTTCAAGTCAACATACAGCAATTTGCTCACTCAAGGGAAGCGACAATCTCACCCCATGAACTCGCGACGCCTTTGGGACATTTTTTGTACCGTCATTGACAACCATGGCGATTTGGGTGTGTGCTGGCGGCTGGCTCGGCAACTGGCAGACGCGGGTCAAACAGTGCGGCTTTGGGTTGACGATGCCTCGGCCCTGAGCTGGATGGCCCCGAACACTTTGCAGGGCAGCCTGCCTAATGATCAGGTTCAGGTTTTGCCTTGGCATAACGCCAGTGACAACGAGATGTTGAGGAAGCTGACACCCGCAGATGTCTGGGTCGAAGCCTTTGGCTGCACCTTGCCCGAGGCCTTTTTGGCCCACTCCGCTGCCACGCGGCCAGAAGCCCCCGCTTGGATCAACCTCGAATACCTGAGCGCAGAACGCTGGGTGCCACGCTTGCACAAACTGCCCTCCCCCGTGATGAGCGGGCCCGCCAAAGGCTGGACCAAGCAATTTTTTTACCCCGGTTTCACGCCGGACACGGGCGGTTTGCTGCGAGAACCCGACTTAATTTCGCGCCAGCACCACTTTGAAAACAGCCCACAACGCCAAACTTGGCGAAAACAACATGCCCCCGGGCTGCAAGAAGATGGCGTTTTGATCAGTCTGTTTTGCTACGAACCTGACGCTCTCTCCCAATTGCTAACCCAACTGGCCAACACACCGCACCACCTCCTGGTCACGCCGGGCCGACCGTTGGCTGGCATACAAAAAGCGCTGCCGAATTTGTCCGAGCGGCCCAAGTGGTGTGCCCTGCCCTACACCGACCAAGACGGTTTTGACCACATGCTTTGGGCCTGCGACCTCAACTTTGTGCGGGGCGAAGACTCTTTGGTGCGGGCCATTTGGGCCGGAAAACCCTTTGTCTGGCAAATTTATCCGCAAGACGACAACGCACACCACGCCAAACTCGAAGCCTTTCTGGACTGGCTAAAAGCCCCTGAAAGCCTGCGTCGGTTTCATCGGGTCTGGAACGGGGTGGATGTTGGGGAGTTGCCCCAACTGGACAGAGCAACGCTGACCCAATGGGCCAACACGGTAAACCAAGCACGGCAAGTTTTGTTGCAGCAGCAGTCCCTCATTGAACAGCTGATCCAACATATTTCCAAGCCATGCAAAGCCAATTAATAAGTCCCGATAATCCCAACCCATGTCACTGATCAACACCTTATTCCCCCTCGGCTGGCAGCACTACCTTTTGGGTGGCCTGACGATTGGCGCGGGCGTCGCGCTGCTTTATTTGTTCAACGGTTGGGTCGGCGGCATGAGCACCGTCTTTTCCAGCAGTTGGTCCTTCGTTTTTAAACGCTCTTTTTTCCAGCAAGATCGCTTTTTGGTTTCGCGCCATTGGCGACTGGTCTACGCTTCGGGCGTTGTTTTGGGGGCACTGGTTTGGCGTTTCGCACTGGCGGAGGGTGAAGCTCAAGACACCAACGTGCCCGCCTGGCAACTGCTGGTGGGTGGTTTTTTGGTGGGTTATGGTGCCCGCTTGGGCAACGGCTGCACCTCCGGCCATGGCATTTGCGGGCTGGGCTCCTTGCAACTGCCCTCCTTGGGCGCGGTGCTCACTTTCATGGCCACAGCCTTCCTGACCGCCAATTTGATGGCTTGGAGCTTGGCATGAACCCGAACCTTCTGACCCCCTCCAAAGCACTGGCCACTCTAATCGCGGGCGCTTTGTTTGGCTTTGGCCTATCTATCTCCACCATGGTCCAACCCGAGGTGGTCATTGGCTTTTTACGCTTTCAGGACTGGGGGCTGATGCTGGTCATGGGCGGCGCTGCGGGGCTGGCTCTGGTGGCTTACAAAGGTTTTCCACGATGGTTTGCCCAACCCTTGCTGGGGGGGGAATTCTTGACTCAGCCCGCCACCTGGGACCGCAAGACAATCATCGGCTCGGCGATTTTCGGTGTCGGCTGGGGCCTGTCTGGTGTTTGCCCCGGACCGGCCATTGCCGCCCTGGGCACGGGCAACACCGACATACTCTGGGCTTTGGGGGGTATCGTTTTAGGGGGGCTGGCGCATGGCCTCGCCGCCCGGGATTGACTGCACAAGGCATTTGAAAGCTCAAAAAGCCAGCTTCGCAGGTTAGAATAGAGGGCTTAGGCTTCAGGCCATCCCTGTTCATTTCAGACTCAAATCCTATGAAAACCGCTCAAGAAATCCGCGTCGGCAACGTCATCATGCACGGCAAAGACCCCATGGTCGTCCTGCGCACCGAATACCAACGCGGCGGTCGTGGCTCGTCCACCGTGCGCATGAAGCTCAAAAGCCTGATCGCCAACTTCGGTACCGAAGTCGTGTTCCGCGCCGACGACAAAATGGACCAAGTCATTCTGGACAAGAAAGACTGCACTTACTCTTACTTTGCAGACCCCATGTACGTTTGCATGGACACCGACTTCAACCAATACGAAGTTGAAGCCACCAACATGGGCGACGCCCTGAACTACCTCGAAGACGGCATGGAACTCGAAGTCGTTTTCTACAACGACAAAGCCATCTCCGTGGAACTGCCCACCAGCGTGGTACGCGAAATCACTTGGACCGAGCCTGCAGTCAAAGGCGATACCTCCGGCAAGGTACTCAAGCCCGCCAAAATCGCGACCGGCCTCGAAGTGCCTGTGCCTTTGTTTGTGTCGCAAGGCGACAAGATCGAGATCGACACCCGTACCGGCGAATACCGCAAGCGCGTCTGATCAGCCGATCAGCCCTTGTAAAAAGCCCCGCAAGGGGCTTTTTTTATGGCCATGTCTCCGTCTTGTCATGCCTCACGCCGTGAATCAACCACACATTTGACGGTTTAAGGGCTTTCAGTGGGGCAGTCCGTGCACAATGTTTGGCATGCAATCCACTCAAGACCTCAAAGCCCCCTCGATTCCCAATGCCTGGGCCGATTTGCAAGCAGAGCCCAAAATAGCCCATTGGCTAACGCCCGAGGCGCATCGCCTGGCCTTTGCCGACCCGGAATTTTTGCTACGACGAGAAACCCGAGGCATTCGCTTTCAGCTCGAAATGCTCAAACCCGACCTGGCTCAAACCGAAGCCAAAATCGAGCACACCGTGGTGGTTTTTGGCAGCGCACGCTTTCTGGACCCAGTCGGTGCACAAGCGCAACTGCAAGCCGCCCTGCAAAGTGGTCACCCGCACGAAATTACCCGTGCCGAGGCCGCCGTGCGCAATGCGCAGCATTATGAAAATGCACGGATCTTTGCCCAACTCGTGGCACGGTCTTGCTCTTGCCTGCCCGATGACGACAAGCTGTATATCTGCACTGGAGGCGGCCCCGGCATCATGGAAGCCGCTAACCGCGGGGCAAAAGAAGAAGGCGCACCGTCTGTTGCGCTCAATATTGCCCTGCCCCATGAACAACACCCCAACCCCTACGTGACGCCTGAATTGAGTTTCAAGTTCCACTACTTTGCATTGCGCAAAATGCATTTCATGATGCGCGCCAAAGCCTTGGTGGCCTTTCCGGGTGGCTTCGGCACCCTGGACGAACTGTTTGAAGTGATGACCCTGGTGCAAACACGAAAAGCGCGCCCAGTGCCGATTTTGTTATTTGGCACCGATTACTGGCAGCGCCTGATCCACATGGATGTGCTGGTGGAAGAAGGCACCATCTCCAAAGAAGACTTGCAGCTGTTTCGTTACGTGGACACGCCAGAAGCTGCGTGGCGTGAAATTTGTGACTTTTATCAACTGAGAATACCCGCGACAGGGGGCTCTTCGGTTCAACCCCAAGCCCCGACCGCCTGACTTGACCCGGCATAAGCGCACCCCCCATTTGGTTTAAACCTCAGTGCCGTCGTTTTTGCTGGGTCGCAACTTCCAAGCGGCACGCGAGCCCCAGCCCACAGCCGCACCCACCACCCAAAACACGGGTGACACACCCGCCACCGCGCCGGCGGCACCAAAGACCATGGGCATCAAGACGCTGGAGGCGTTGATGCTCATCAGGCGCAAGCCCAAAGCCTCGCCTTGGCGGTGCTCTGGGGTGATCTGGTGCAAGGTGCTCATGATCATGGGCTGCACTGTGCCCAACACCAATCCCAACAAAACTGAGCACAGGCCCATGCTCCAGGGCGTGGGCATGAAGGGGTAGAGCCCGAACAACACGGCCGTGCAAACCATGGCTCCCGTGATGAATTGATGTTCTTGAAAGTGACGGGACAACCACGGCAAACAGACCCTGATAAAAGCTGCGGCAATGGCGAAAGCGCCCAAAATAGTGCCGACCACCGAGGCACTGAAGCCCCGCTCATGGCCCAGCACCGGCACCACAAAGGTGTGCACATCCCAGCAAGATGACAGCAGCCAATTGACCCCCAGCAAGCGCCGCATCATGGGGGCTGCCAACAAATCCAAGGCACGTCGAGTTTCAGCATTTTCGGGCGGTATCTGGGTCGGCAGTTCCGGAATCTTGCGGACCCAGAACCAGGTGCTGATAGGCAGCACCGCCATGATTAGGAAGGCCCAGCGGAAACCCGTCAAATGCGCGGGCTCCGGACCCGCGTAATCAATCAGCACCCCCGCCAACACCGGCCCGAGAAAGTTGGAAATGGCCGGACCAATGGACAACCAACTGAAGGCCGCTTTGAGTTCGGCCGGACTGTTGGCCATGCGCCCCACATGGCGTTGCAAAGCGATCACGGCCACGCCCGTGGCCCCGCCCGTGGCCAAAGCGCTGATACACATAACCGGGAAAACAGGCCAGATCACTGACAAACTGGCCCCCACTGCCGACATCAACACACTGATCAGCAAAGGTTTTTTTAGCCCTTCACGGTCGGCATAACGCCCGGCAGGCAGTGCCAGAAAAACTTGGGTTAAGGCAAAAAGCGCCAACAGCGCTCCCACGGCCAGAGCGCTGAAGCCTTGTTTCAGGGCCAATAAGGGAATGGCCATGCGCATACCGGCCATGCAAGCGTGCAAGAAAATCTGCCCGGCAATGAGGCGAGGCAGCGGGCTTTTCATGTCGCCTGAACCTGTCGCATGCAGGGCATCAAGTGTCCTGGCCGGGCAACAAGGCCTGGGCTTCGGGTTCGGGCAAAGCATCGACTTGGCGCAAGGCGCGGTGCATCACATTGCTGCGGGTTTGGGCTTTGTCTAGCGTGTTGAGAACTGACTGCGTCTGCTCTTTGACTTTGGCCAGCACCTCGCCAAATTTCCCAAACTCGGTTTTCACTGCGCCCAGCACTTGCCAGACTTCGCTGGAGCGTTTTTCGAGGGCCAAGGTTCTGAAGCCCATTTGCAAAGCGTTCAACATGGCCATCAAATTGGTCGGGCCCGCCAAGGTCACACGGTGGTCACGTTGCAAGGTCTCCATCAAGCCTGGGCGTCGCAGCACCTCGGCATAGAGGCCTTCGGTGGGCAGAAACATGATGGCGAAATCTGTGGTGTGCGGTGGTTCTAGGTATTTTTCGGCCATCGATTTGGCCTCCAGCCGGATCCGCGTTTCAAGGGCTTTGGCGCACAACTCGGCCTGCACCGGATCGGCACGGCTTTGCGCCTCTAGCAGGCGTTCGTAATCTTCGTTGGGAAACTTGGCATCGATGGGCAGCCAAACCGGCTCGCCGCTGTCAGATCGTCCGGGCAGGCGAATCGCAAAGTCCACCCGGTGTTTGTCACCTGGCCGGGTGGCCACCTGCACGGCATATTGCTCAGGCGTCAGCACCTGCTCAAGCAAGGAGGCGAGTTGTGCCTCGCCAAACATGCCCCGGGTTTTGACGTTGGTCAGCAAATGCTTCAGGTCACCCACGCCCTGCGCCAGGTGGTGCATTTCGCCTAGGCCCTTGTGCACCTGCTCCAGACGCTCGGCGACTTGTTTAAAGCTTTCGCCCAAACGGGCTTGCAGCGTGGCCTGTAATTTTTCGTCCACGGTCTGGCGCATCTCATCGAGCTTGGCCGCATTGCTTTGCTGCAATTGGGCCAATTGCGTCTCTAGGGTGCCGCGCATCTCGGAAAGGCGCCGGGCATTGGCTTCGGACAAGGCTTGCACCTGCTGGGCCAAACTGTCGGTCAGGTTCTTTTGCAGCAAGCTCAGTTGCTGGGCCAGTGCATCGATTTGCTGGTTTTGCGTGCGGGTAGCTTCGGCGCTTTGTTGCAGCAAAGATTGCTGAAAAAGCGTCAAGGTCTGCATGGACTCTTGCCGCCCCTGCACACCAGACTGGTTGATTTCGGTTCGCAATTCGCGCTCCAAACGCTCAGTCTGGCCTTGCAGGGCCACAAACAACTGCTCTTGTCGGGCGGCCTGCTCGGCACTGCGATCGGGTGCCGCCTTGAGCTTTAGCAGCAAAACCACCAGCACCAGGGCATTGATGGCCAACAGCCCCCACAACAAAACATCGCTCATGCGGCGGCGCCTGGCAGGCTGTTCAAGGGGGTCAGTGCCTGACCCTTGCTGAAGAAAGCGATCAGGTTATCGGCAGCCAACTGGGCCATGGCCTTGCGGGTTTTGATGGTGGCGCTGGCAATGTGAGGCGTCAGGACCACATTGGGCACCTTCAATAAATCCGGATGGACTTGGGGTTCGCCTTCAAAAACGTCCAAACCCGCTGCGGCAATTTGTCCTGCCGCCAAGGCTTTGGCCAAAGCCGCATCGTCCACAATGCCGCCGCGCGCAATGTTGACCAAGGTGGCAGTGGGCCGCATCATGGCCAATTCGGCCGCGCCAATGGTGTGGTGCGATGCGGCGCTGTAAGGCACCACCAGCATCACATGGTCTGCGGTGGTCAGCAGTTCTTCTTTGCTGACGTAACGGGCTTTGCATTCGGCTTCTAGATCGGCGCTCAGGCGGCTTCGGTTGTGATACATGACTTCCATGCCAAAACCATGCGCGGCTCGGCGGGCAATGCCCTGACCGATGCGGCCCATGCCCAAAATGCCCAGCTTGGAGCCATGCACTTCAGCGCCTGCAAACATATCGTAGCTCCATTTGGTCCAATGGCCAGCGCGCAAATAATGTTCGCTTTCACTGATGCGGCGGGCCGTGGCCATGAGCAGGGCAAAGCCAAAATCGGCCGTGGTCTCAGTCAGTACATCCGGCGTATTGCTGGCCAAAACACCTGCAGCCGTCATGGCGGGCACATCAAAATTATTGAAGCCCACGGCCATGTTGGCCACCATTTTGAGCTGCGGGTTGGCTTGCAGCAGCGCCGCATCGATGCGCTCGCTCCCGGTGGTCAAAGCGCCCTGCTTGCCCTGCATGCGGCGGGTCAACTCGGCGGCAGACCAGACTTCATCGGCCTGGTTGCTTTCGACTTCAAACACCTGCGACAAAGTTTGCAGGACCTCGGGGAAAATAGCGCGCGCCACCAAAATAGAAGATTTAGACATTACTTGAACCAGATAAAACTCATGATGACAAATAAGGGCACCAAAATGCCGCCCGACCACAACATATAACCAAAGAAACTGGGCATCTTGACGCCACGGTCTTCGGCAATGGCTTTGACCATCAAATTAGGCGCATTGCCGATGTAACTGTTGGCGCCCATGAACACGGCACCCGCAGAGATGGCCGCCAGCGTCGGTGCCAAAGTCGTCATGAGCACCTGAGGGTCACCCCCAGCGGTGTTGAAAAACACCAAGTAAGTGGGCGCGTTGTCTAAAAACGAGCTGAGCACGCCCGTGACCCAAAAATACATCATCACGTTGGGGCTGCCATCAGGGTGTGTTACCGCCGAAACAACCGCGCCAAAAGGCCCGTTGACACCGGCTTTGAGCATGGCAATCACGGGGATGATGGTGAGGAAAATACCCGCAAACAACTTGGCCACTTCTGCCATTGGGGCCCAGCCAAACTGGTTGTCGTCGTGCACCTTGGCCGGGGTAATTTTGAGCGACAACAAGGTCACCACAATCAAGCCCAGGTCCCGAAGCACACCGGGCAGACCAACTTCGGTGCCATAGATGTTGAAAACCACTGATGACTTCCAAATGCCGCTCATCAAGACCAGGCCGACCACCGCAAGCAACAAGAGAAAATTGACAGAACCATCAAAACCAATGGCTTTTGAGTCGGGGGTTGGATCTTGTGGCATCAACTCTTCACGGCGGTGGTAGAACCACGAATCCAACGCATAAAAAATGGCCAGCAAACTGCCCAACATGAACAAGGTTTCAGGAAAGATGTTTTTCGCGGTCCAGAAAAAATCAACCCCTTTCAGGAAGCCCAGAAAAAGCGGCGGATCACCCAAGGGTGTGAGCGAGCCGCCCACGTTGGAGACGATGAATATGAAGAACACCACCACATGGGCCACATGTTTGCGGTTGTCGTTAGCACGGATCAAGGGCCGGATCAGCAGCATAGAGGCCCCGGTGGTGCCCATGAAACTCGCCAACACAGCACCAATGGCCAAAATGGCCGTGTTCAGGCCTGGGCTGCCGTGCAGGTTGCCACGGATAAAAATGCCCCCCGAAACCGTAAACAACGCGGTGAGCAAGATAATGAATGGAATGTATTCAGCAAACAGGGCGTGCACCGTGCTGACACCCGCCGCAGATGGACCGAAGACCAAGGCAAAGGGCACCAGAAAAGCCAAACCCCAAGCCGCAGCCACCTTGCCGTAATGGTGGTGCCAGAAATGCGGCAACAGCAAAGGCATCAGGGCAATCGACAACAAAATACCGGCAAAGGGCACGCCCCAAATCCCGGACAGTTGCGCGCCATCCAGATCAGCCGCAGTGGCGAGCCCCGACATGGCCAGCATCAGTGGCAAGGCCAGCCATGACATTCGTCGATTTCCCGATAGCTTCATAATTTTCATCTCCTATTTCAACCGTGTTGTCATTTCAGTGCGCTGCCTTGATTTAGGCTCCGTGCTCAATTTCAAAAACTTGACTTAGATAAGCCAGATATTTCTCGTCGTCGCACATGCCTTTGCCGGGTGTATCCGAAAGTTTGGCCACCGGCTGGCCGTTACAGCGCGTCATTTTGATAACAATTTGCAAGGGCTCGTAGGCCAAGTCATTGGTCAAGTTGGTGCCAATGCCAAAGGCCAATTGGCAACGCCCCCGGAACTGCTCAAACAACTCGATGGTCCGGGGAATGGTCAGGCTGTCGCTGAAAATCAGCGTTTTGGTTTTCGGGTCGACCCGGTTCGTTTGGTAATGCCCGATCATGCGTTCACCCCAGCTGAAGGGGTCACCGCTGTCATGGCGTGCGCCGTCAAATAGCTTGCAAAAATAAAGGTCAAAGTCGCGCAAAAAGGCATTGAAGCCATACACATCGCTGAGGGCAATGCCGAGGTCACCCCGGTATTCTTTGGCCCATGACTCAAAGGCAAAGGTCTGGCTGTCGCGCAAACGCGGCCCCAACGCCTGGCAAGCCTGCAAATACTCGTGGGCCATGGTGCCCAGCGGGGTCAAGCCCAGCAAATAAGCGTAATAGACGTTGCTGGTTCCGGCAAACTGACCCGAGGGGCCTGTGCCCAAACGGGCGGCCAAGACGCGCAATACTTCCTCATGCCAAGCTCTGGAGAATCGTCGGCGCGTGCCGTAGTCGGCAATTTTGAGGGTTTCAAGCCCAGGCAATTGCAAATTAGCAATTTTTGCGTCCAGTCGACGTCGGCCTTCCATCAGGTCAGGCACTTTCTGCGTGTTGCGAAAGTAGACCTCGTTGACGATGGCCAACACTGGAATCTCAAACAAGATGGTGTGCAGCCAAGGGCCCTGAATGGTGATGTCAATCTCCCCCGTGGGCAGGGCCGTGACCTGAATGTACTTTTCGTTCAGTCGGAATAAGTCCAAAAAATCAACAAAATCACTTTTGATGAATCGGAACGAACGCAGGTACTGTAACTCGCCCTCTTTGAAGCTCAGGCTACAAAGGGATCGGATTTCTTGGCGAATTTCGTTCACAAAGGGGGCCAGCACCACGCCGGGATTGCGGCATTTGAATCTGTACTCAACCTGCGCACCCGGAAATTGGTGCAGCACGACCTGCATCATGGTGAATTTGTACAGATCGGTATCGAGCAGGCTGGTAATGATCATGGCAGTTTGTCTCCGGGCATCTCTGGCCCTGTTTTTGGGCTCAGTGTAAGTGATGCTTCGAGGCGGCCACTGACCATTTGCAAAACCCGGTCGGCATGCACTGCCAAGATGTTATTTTGCTCGGCCACCAGCAAGCTCATGCCCTCATGCCTCAATTGCAACAGCGCTTGGCGCAGGGCCTGCACCAAGACCGGGGCAATGCCCTCACAAGGCTCGTCCAGCAAAAGCAAACGGGGACGGGTCATCAAAGTGCGGGCAATGGCCAGCATTTGCTGTTCGCCGCCACTCATTTGGCTGGCGGGTCGGCTCAGCATTTGCCCCAACACGGGAAACAGCGTCAAAACACGCTCAAACTGCTGCTGCATGACCGCCCGCGAAGGCCCACGCGCAGCAATCCAGAGGTTTTCGCGCACGGAAAGCCCGGTAAACAAGCGCCGGTCTTCGGCCACAAAGCCCAGCCCCGCTTGCGCCCTTTGGTGCGCAGGCCAGCCTGCCATGCGCTGACTCGACCAATCAACCCGCCCCGTAACCCTCGGCCCCACGCCGATCAGGGCCTGCAACAAACTGGATTTGCCCGCCCCGTTCAGGCCCTGAAGTACCAACATTTCCCCCGGATTCACCCGAAACGAAACATCAAACAAAGCTTGTGCCTGCCCATACCAAGCATTGAGTTGGCTGACTTCAAGTCGGTCTTCGTTCATTCTTACCCTCGAATGGGGTAGCGTGACCGCGAGTTTTGCGTCAACAGTGATCTGCTCATCATGTGCGCCAAGTTGAAGGCTTTGCACCCCAGGCAATCCACTCTCCAACTCTGTGTTGTCCGACCCTGCGCAGTGCGTCTTGAAGTCCATGCCCAGATAGTTTTGCAACACAAGGGGGTCTTGCGCCACTTGCTCGGGCAAACCATCGGCCACCAAGCGGCCTTGCATCAACACCAGCACCCGGTCGGCCACGCCAAAAACGGCATCCATGTTGTGTTCGGTATACAGCACCGTGACCCCTTGCGCTGCGACTTGCCTGACCAAGGCCATCATGTCGGCACGCTCACTTTGCGCCAGTCCGGCGGCGGGTTCGTCCAACAACAAAAGCGAGGGCCCAGAGGCCGACAAGCCCGCCAGAGCCATGGCCAGCTCCAAGCGTTTTTTGGCCCCATAAGGCAAGTTTGCCGCCGTGACCTGCGCCAAACTTTGCAAGCCCACTTGTTCGGCCAATTGCCCCGCCCGCGCCGTTTCGCGCTGGTCCAGACGGTCCCACCAAGACAAAGGCGCGGCATCGCGCAACACCAACTGGATGTTTTGCAACACCGTCAGTGCCTCAAAGGTTTGGGCCACTTGGAAAGTGCGGGCCACACCCCCTTGTTGCCGGGCCGCAGGCTTTTGCCCCAGCAAAGACTGGCCTTGCCAAACCACCTGCCCGGCAGTGGGCGTGTGTTGCCCCGCCAAACAGGCAAAGCAAGTGGATTTACCAGCCCCGTTGGGGCCAATCAAGGCCACGCACTGCCCGGCCAAGACCTCAAAACTGATCCCATCCAGCGCGTGAACCCCGCCAAAATACTTGGTCAGCCCCCGCACTTGCAAGGCTGGCTGTATCGGGGCCGTGTCTTGGCGCTTCATGGGCTCAGTCGGCTGGATGGCGTTCATGTTGGACGCTCTTCATCTTGGGCCACACGGTTGAGCGTTACGGTGTCCGGCCCGGTGTCTTGGCTCAGCCGCCTGCGTGTCCCGATTTGCTGCCAAGCGCCCAACACCCCGCTGGGGGCCAACACCATGACCATCATGATGACCAGACCGAGCAGGCCCCGCCAGTAGTCCATGCCCTGACCCAACTCCGCCCCGCCCCAAACCAACAGTGCACTGCCCACTGCGGCACCCCAAAGTTGGTGCACACCGCCCAGCAATATCACCAACAAAGCATCCACCGACATGGCTACCGAAGCCACCGATGGAAAAACCGCGCCTTTGAATGCAGCCCACAACGCCCCGGCCACACCGGCCAAGGTGGCGCTGCCCACAAACACCTGGTAACGCAACGCCTGCACAGGTAAACCACTGGCGGCAGCACGCCATGGGGCATCGCGCAAAGCCTGCAAAGCAGCACCCCGACTTGACTGCGTCACCCGCGCCATGCCCGCCAGGGCCAGCAACAAAAATGCACACAAAAGCGCATCCCAAAGGGGCCGCCATTCGGGCGAAATCAGGCGCAAGCCAATCAGGCCGTTGTCGCCTCCCGTGAGGCTGACCCATTGCGTGGCCCCTGCCCAAACCATTTGAGCCAAGGCCAAAGAGAGCATGGCCAGGTAAACACCACTGCTGCGCACCACCAAAGCGCCAAACACCACAGCCACGCCCAGCGCCAGCAACATGCCTGCCGTCAGCGCCGAGGGCAGTCCAAGACCGGCGTTCAGATGGGCCAAGGCTGCGCCATAAGCGCCCAATGCAAAAAATGCCGCATGTCCAAAGCTTACCAATCCCCCCAAGGCCATCATCCACTGCAAGCTCAGGCCAAACAACATCATCACCATCACGTCTTCGGCCAAGCTGCGACCATAGTCCCCCTGCCCCCAAGCAAATAAGGACAAACCGACGAATACCGCCACCATCAGGGCACGCCCCGGCAAGCCGCCGGGCCAGAGCGAAAAAACCAGCACTGTTTCGCGTTGCTCAACGTGCGCGGTCGACCCGGCCAGCCCCTGGGGTCGCCAGACCAAGACCACCGCCATGGTCAAAAACACCAACACCAAGGTGGCTTGCGGGAAAAAACTCAAACCCAGCGCATGGATCACGCCGATCAACAAGGCCGCTGCAAAAGCCCCGCCAATGCTCCCCAGCCCACCGGTCACCACCACCACAAAAGTTTCGACGACCACGTTCACGTCCATCTGCAAATGGGCGGGTTCGCGGGGCAACTGCAAAGCCCCCGCCAAACCCGCCAAGCCGCAGCCCAGCATCACCACGCCCAGCATCAGGGGGGCGGGGTTGACGCCCAAGGCATCCAGCATGTCGCGATCATGGGTGGCCGCTTTGACTCGCTGACCCCAAAGGGTGCGCGTCAGCAATAAATGCAGGCCCAGCCAGACCAAGGGCCCCAACACCAGGCTGAACAGTTGCCAAGTTGGGAAAAACGACTCGCCCAACTGGATGGCCCCTTTGAGGCCCGGAAAGCGGGGCGCAAACACTTCTTCCGGACCAAAAAACCAACGCATGGCATCGTGCAAAGCCAGCGTCAGCCCGAAGGTTGCCACCAGTTGGTAAAGCTGGGGGGCATGCCGCATTCGCTTGAGCAACAACACTTCGGTGATGGCCCCCAGAACAGCGGCCACACAGGCCCCCAAAAACATGGCCCCCGCATACGCCCAAGCCGATTCGCCCCATTCAGGCCACCAGTGGGTGACCGCGTGGGCAGACCAAAGCGCCCCCAGCATGAAAAAACTGCCGTGCGCAAAATTAACAATCCGGGTAACACCAAAAATCAGCGTCAGCCCGGAAGCCATTAAAAACAAGGTGGTGGCGTGGCTCAGACCATTGAGCAGTTGCAGCGCCAGAACTTCGAAGCCCAATGCAGACCCTTGAAATCAGCGCATCGGTTTATTCAACCCAATTTGTAAAGTCTGTGGACTGCACTCGCGTGGTTTGGAAAGTGTTGACCAGCGCACTCTCGTCGGCATAACCCAGTGACATGCCGCACACCACCATTTCGTTTTCACTTGCGCCCACATGGGGCAGGATGATTTTGGAGAATCCATTCCAAGCGGCTTGCGGGCAGGTGTGCAACCCGCGCGAGCGCGCCGCCACCATGAGGGTCTGCAAGAACATGCCGTAGTCCAGTAAAGAGCCTCGGCCCATCACTTTGTCGATGGTGAAGATCAGGCCCACCGGGGCGTCAAAGAAACGGTAATTTTTTTGGTGCTGCTCATGCATGCGGCCTTTGTCACCTTTGACAATGCCCAGCACGCCGTACAAACCAAAACCACATTCACGGCGGCGGTCAATGAAGGGACTGACCCATTTTTCGGGGTAATAGTCATAGGGTTCTGTAAATTCAGCGGCCAAGGCCGGGTTGGCTGTCATGGCATCGTGGGCGGCGCAGGTTTTGCTTACCAGCTCGGCCAGTTTGGCGCCTTGCAACACATAAACCTTCCAGGGCTGGGTGTTGGTGCCGCTGGGCGCGCGGGCGGCCAACTCAAGCACCTCTTGCAACACGCTGCGGTCAACGGGCTTGTTTAAATAGGCCCGAGCCGAAAAGCGGCTCAATATGGCGGCATCCACACTGGCCGGATCGTTCACGCGGGTACTGACTTGGGGGCCAATCGAGGAAATAGTCATGTCAAAGTCTCCAGAAAAGTTTTGAGTTCAGAGGGCAAGGGCACGGGGCGGCGGTTGATCCGGTCCACGTACACATGTACAAAATGTCCGCGCGCGGCGGTCAGGTCAGCCCCTTGGGCAAACAGACCCACTTCGTAGCGCACGCTCGAATTGCCGAGCTTGGCCACGCGAATTCCAGCGTCGATGGTTTGCGGGAAAGCCAGCGGCGCAAAGTAAAAACATTGGGTTTCCACCACCAGGCCAATGGTCGAGCCGGCATGAATGTCCAGCACGCCTTGCTCGATCAGGGTGGCGTTCACGGCGGTGTCGAACCAGCTGTAATAAACCACGTTGTTAACATGGCCGTAAACATCGTTGTCCATCCAACGGGTGGTAATGGCGCGAAAGGCTTTGTAGCTGCTGCGTGCATCGGCCTGGGTTTTGGCGGGTGTCGTCATGGACAGATCGGGCGGGTTCATCGCCCGTGATTGTGCCAGTCTTGCCAACGCTGCCAGTGGTCCATGGCCACAGACCAAGTCTGCATTTGAACCTGCACCGTGGTTTCGATGTCGTGGCCATAGCCCCCGCCCATGCACAACACCACGGGCAGTTTGCGTTGCCAAGCCCAGTCCATGACCACCCGGTCGCGGGCTTGCATGCCATCGTCGGTGAGTTTCAGGCGCCCCAGCCGGTCACCCTCGTGGGGATCTGCTCCGGCCAAATAAATCACCAAATGGGGGTCAAAACGATCTTGCAGGGTTTGCAGCGCCAGATGCAGTGCCTCAATGTAAGGCGCGTCGGTGCAGCCATCCGGCAAGCCGACGTCCAGGTCGCTCGGCTCCTTGCGAAACGGGAAATTCTTCTCGCCATGCAGCGACAAGGTGAACACGCTGGGGTCTTTGGCAAAAATGTGGGCCGTGCCGTTGCCCTGATGCACATCCAGGTCGATCACGGCCACTTGCAGCTTGCGCCTTTCGTGACGCCAAACCTCGGCCTGCATCAAACGGGCGGTGACGGCGATGTCGTTGAAAACACAAAACCCACCCCCTTTGTGCGCGTAGGCATGGTGCGTTCCTCCTGCCAAGTTGCCCGCCACCCCCTTCGCCATGGCCGAGCGCGCAGCGGCCACCGTGGCCCCGACCGAGCGGCGGGCCCTCTCGGCCATGGCCAAACTCCAAGGAAAGCCTATTTCTCGTTGCAAGGCAGCATCCAGCTCACCCATGCTCACCCCTCTTATATAAGCGGGTGTATGGACCAAGGCCAGTTCGCCGTCACTGGCGGCAGGGGCTTCGCGCATCTGGACACCCGGCAATTCCTGCTGCAACCGATCCCGCAAGCGGCTGTACTTTTGCATGGGGAAACGGTGGCCTTCAGGCAAAGGCAAAACAAAGTGGTCAGCGTAATAAGCGTGCATGGGACCCATCTAGAAGATTAGGATTCTAGAAAACACTCTCTAAACTGACTTCAAAGCCGGTCAATCCCCTTGTAACCCACCGTGAAAACCCTATACTTCAAACCATGCTGCACTGCAACAAAGTTGTACGGCCCCGGCCAGTTACGGCGCAGTCACCCTGAAACCCTTTATATTTTTTAGATCTGGAGATCCTCATGATGACCGCTGAACAAATCGTCGCCTCGCACAAAGCCAACGTTGAAACCCTGTTTGGTTTGACCGCCAAAGCCTTCGAAGGCATGGAAAAGTTGGTTGAACTGAACCTGAGCGCTGCCAAGGCCGCTTTGGACGAGTCCGCCAGCAGCACACAAGCTGTTTTGAGCGTGAAAGACGCCCAAGATCTGGTGGCCATGCAAGCCAACCTGTTCCAGCCTTTGGCTGAAAAGACTGCCGCCTACAGCCGTCACCTGTATGACATCGCTTCGGGCACCAGCAGCGAATTCACCAAGGCTTTCGAAGCCCAAGCCGCCGCTGCTCAAAAGCAATTCTCCGGTTTGATCGACAGCGCTGCTCAAAACGCCCCAGCGGGCTCCGAGCAAGCCGTGGCCATGATGAAAGGTGCTGTCAGCGCCGCCAACACCGCCTTTGAATCCGTGCAAAAAGCGGTCAAGCAAGCCACCGATTTGGCCGAAGCCAATCTGGCATCGGTCACCCAAACTGCCGCACCTAAAGCTGCTAAAAAGAAGTAATTCTGTAACGGGCCGGGGTTTGATTCATCGCCCCGGACTCTTTTTGCACTCCAGTTGTCTCCTCGGATCCTTTTGAATTTCAACCTGGAAACAGGGATCCCTTCTAGGGCAGATCGCAAGATCAGCCCTTTTTTTGTGCCATCGTTTGCGCAAAAGTGTTCAATTAACAAGCATATTGTGGTCTTGACCTTGTCACCCCCGACCTGATCGGGGGTCCATGTCGTCAACGGCGATGGATACCCGGTCGAGCCGGGTATGACAAAAACAAGCTCAACCCGCCCCCCCCGAACCGCGATATGTCACCACCGACCCACTACTGCTGGGCAGATGAAGCCAACATCAAGTTCAGCGGCGTTAAAGGCCCGCTTCAAACTGGGCTAATTTGGCTTTCAGGCTGGGCAGCATGAGTCGCATGGCCGCTTTACCCGCTTCTATTGAGCGCATGCGTGCACCGAAATCGGCACTTTTAACGCCCGACAAAGCGGGTCGAACCACAAAATCGGCATCTTTAAGGGCCAATGTATTGATACTTTTGCCCATGATGGCAAAGGTTTGCATCAGGATTTGAAAGGTATCCCCCGACGGATTTCCCTCTGGATCGCTCGAAATATCGACCGCAATCACAAAATTGGCCCCCATATCGCGCGCCTGTCGAACCGGCACCGGGGCCACCAAACCACCATCGACGTATTCACGCTCACCGATTCGAACCGGTTGAAATACTGCCGGAACAGCGCTCGAAGCTCTGACTGCCGCCCCGGTATTGCCTCTGCGAAAGGTGATGGCTTCTCCATTGCCCAAATCGGTCGCCACTATGCCCAAGGGAATCTTCATTTGTTCCAGCGTCATACCACCCACTTGGGTGTTGACATATCTGGCCAGCGCCTCGCCTCTCAAAGCCCCCCGGTTCAGTATGGGCAGCATCCAGTCCGTGATGTCGGCCTCTTGCATGGTCTCTGCCAAACGGCTGAGTTCTGCCGTACTTTTGCCGCTGGCATACAAAGCGGCCACCAAACTGCCCGCCGATGTGCCCACCACATGGCTAGGGCGCAGACCCGCTTCTTCCAACACTTGGATTACGCCCAAATGCGCAAAACCCCGCGCCGCGCCCCCGCCCAATGCCAGCCCCAGCTTGATTTCCCGTGGTTTTGGGGAAGGCGCTTCCACTGTTTTTTCGGCCACGGGTGCCTTGGTCACACTGCCACACGCAGTCAACAGTCCGGCCATCAGCGCGGCAGTTAATGTCAGTACCAGGCGGTTTTTGATCTGCCCTATTTTCAAATTCATCTTTTCCCTCAAATCTTATTGATAATGATTCGCATTTGGATTACACTTTATACACAGACCATAATTAATGAAAACATGAAATTCTCCAAATCCGTCTTGAGTATCGCTTGCCTCTTCATTTCAGTTTCAAGCATGGCCCAAGACAAAGTCCTGAACATCTACTCAGCCCGCCATTACCCCACCGATGAGGTGATGTACAGCGATTTCAGCAAAACCACCGGCATCAAGATCAACCGAGTCGATGCAGACGATGCCGGTATTCTCGCCCGACTTAAGGCCGAGGGCTCGGCCTCCCCTGCCGATGTCATTTTGCTGGTGGATGCCTCCCGTCTGTGGCGCGCAGAAGTAGATGGCTTGTTTCTGCCCATCAAATCGATCACTTTGGCGGCGGCAATTCCTGCGAATTTACGCGCCAAACCCACCGACAAGGGCGAAACGGCTTGGTTTGGCTTGTCTACCCGCGCCCGCGTGGTTGTCTACGACAAAGCCCGCTTTAACAAAAACGATGTGGACAGCTACGAGAAACTGGCCGATGCCAAATTCAAAGGCAGTCTGTGCATCCGGTCTGGGTCGCACCCCTATAACCTGAGCTTGTTTGGCGCCATGACCGAACACTTAGGGCCGCAAAAAACCGAAATTTGGCTAAAAGGCTTGGTCGACAACATGGCCCGCAGCCCCAAAGGCGGTGACACCGACCAGATCAAAGGCGTGGCCTCGGGTGAATGTGGCGTGGCCCTGACCAACACCTATTACCTGGCCCGCATGATGCGTTCGTCCAACCCAGGTGACCGGGCCATTACCGAAAAAATCGGGGTCGTTTTCCCCAACCAAAACAGCTGGGGCACGCATGTGAATGTCGCCGGTGGTGCCGTGGCCCGCCATGCCAAGAACACCGAAAACGCCATCAAGTTTCTGGAATATCTGGCCAGTCCATCCGCCCAAAACCACTTTGCCAACGGCAACAACGAATGGCCGGCCGCCAAAGGCGTGAGCTTTGACAACCCGGCACTCAAGGCCATGACCGGCGGCAGCTTCAAGAGCGAACTGATCCCGATCAGCGCCGTGGGCATGAACCAGATCAAGGTGCAGCAGATGCTGGACCGCGTCGGCTTTAAATAAGGCTTGCAGGCGGCTTATCCGGCAGGGCTTCAACCGCCATCAACAGTTTGGCCCGTTAAACCGCTTCGAGCACTTGCTCAGGCAGCAACGCAGCAGGCAGGCGGATCAGATGGTCAAAGGCGCTTAAGGCGGCTTTGGCCCCCTCCCCCGCCGCGATCACAATTTGCTTGTAGGGCACCGTGGTGCAGTCACCCGCCGCAAACACACCCGGTACGTTGGTGTGCCCCTTGGCGTCCACCACGATTTCGCCAAACTTGCTCAACTCCAAGGTGCCTTTCAGGAACTCGGTGTTGGGCACCAAGCCAATTTGCACAAATACGCCTTGCAGCTCGACCCAGTGGTCATCGCCCGTGCTGCGATCTTTGTAGCGAATGCCGTTGACCTTGCCATCCGCACCGGTAATTTCAGTGGTCTGCGCATGGGTGTGAACGGTCACGTTGGGCAGGCTTTTGAGCTTGCTGACCAAAACCGCATCGGCTTTCAGTTGGTCGGCAAATTCAAATACCGTGACGTGGGCCACAATTCCGGCCAAATCAATCGCGGCTTCGATACCGGAATTACCCCCCCCGATGACCGCCGTGCGCTTGCCCTTGAACAAAGGACCATCGCAGTGCGGGCAATACGCCACGCCTTTGTTTTTGTATTCCTGTTCGCCGGGCACATTGACATTGCGCCAGCGGGCACCCGTTGACAAAATCACCGAGCGGGCTTTCAGGCTGCCGCCGTTGGCCATTTGCACTTCGATCAAACCGCCGGGTTCGCTGGCTGGGATGATTTTTTCGGCCCGCTGCAAATTCATGATGTCCACTTCGTAGTGGCGCACCTGTGCCTCTAAGGCTGCAGCAAACTTGGGGCCATCTGTTTCCAACACGGAAATATAGTTTTCAATGGCCATGGTGTCATTGGTCTGCCCACCAAAACGCTCGGCAGCCACCCCCACGCGAATGCCCTTGCGTGCGGCATACACGGCAGCGGCCGCGCCAGCAGGGCCACCGCCCACAATCAACACGTCAAACGGGTCTTTGGCGTCTAACTTGGCGGCGTCACGCCCCCCCGCATGGGTGTCCAGCTTGGCCACGATTTCTTCAACCGTCATGCGACCGGAACCAAAAACCTGACCATTCAAGAACACCATGGGCACAGCCATGATTTGACGGTCTTCAACTTCTTTCTGAAAGGCACCGCCCTCAATCACCACGGTTTTAACCTTGGGATTGACGATGGCCATCAGCGACAGGGCCTGAACCACATCAGGGCAGTTATGGCAACTGAGCGACATGTACACCTCAAAGTTGAAGTCGCCCTCCAATGCTTTGATGCTGTCGATCACGTCTGGCTCGACCTTGGGCGGATGCCCCCCCGTCCACAGCAGCGCCAAGACCAGCGAGGTGAATTCGTGGCCCAGCGGCAAACCGGCAAAACGCACGCCTGCGCTTTGGCCTTGGCGGGCCACCACAAAAGAGGGTTTGCGCACGTTGCCAACAGAGGTGTCCAAAGTCACTTTGTCAGACAAACCCACGATGGTGTTCAACAAGTCGCGCATCTGCACACCCGTCTCACTGTCATCGAGGGAGGCGATCAACTGAATGGGCTGGCGCAACAAGGCCAAATATTGCTGCAACTGGGCTTTGAGGGTGTCGTCGAGCATGAAAGTCTCCGGTTTTCAGTGGGTTCTGGAATGCATCCTGCGCTTGTGACGCAGGCCAGAGTGACAGGTTGGGTTGAGAGGTCGTTGGGCGCAACACACGCAGGCTTGTGACCCGCATGTGCTGAACTCAACGCCCTGCAAAGCAGGGCATCTTCAAAAGCAGCCCTGGGGTACAGGGCGTGGTCATGAAATCAGATCTTGCCGACCAGGTCCAGGGAAGGGGTCAGGGTCTTGGCGCCTTCTTTCCACTTGGCTGGGCACACTTGGCCTGGGTTAGCGGCGGTGTACTGAGCAGCCTTGAGCTTGCGCAAGGTTTCAGACACGTCACGAGCGATTTCGTTGGAGTGCACTTCGGCTGTCTTGATCATGCCCTCTGGGTTGATGATGAAAGTGCCGCGCAGTGCCAGACCTTCCTCTTCGATGTGCACGCCGAATGCGCGTGTCAACTGGTGCGTTGGGTCGCCCACCAAGGGGAACTTAGCCTTGCCGACCGCTGGCGAGGTCTCGTGCCAGACTTTGTGTGAAAAGTGGGTGTCGGTGGTCACGATGTAGACCTCAGCACCGGCTTTTTGGAACTCCGCATAGTTGTCAGCTGCGTCTTCGATTTCGGTGGGGCAGTTGAAAGTGAACGCGGCGGGCATGAAAATCAGCACCGACCACTCGCCCTTGAGGGTTTCGTTGGAGACCTGAACAAACTTGCCATTGTGGAAAGCTTGGGTTTTGAAGGGCTGAACTTGCGTATTGATCAAAGAGGACATGGTGTTTCCTTGGGTTGGTTTAAAAAAACTATCGAATGAAATTACTCATTGGTAGTAATGATAATCGATCCGAGGGTTATTACCGAGTCCACGCCCATGAATTGTTCCAATCGACTCGATTGGTAAAACCTTTAAATCAAGCCCGCCCGGGGTGATGTCTGGAACCGGCAAACGCAAAGGCCAAACTCAACCAAGCCAAAATCCAGGCACCTCCCCCCCAAGGAACACCGGCTCTGAAGGTGTCCACAGCCCAAATATTTCGCAGATACAGGTTGAAGCTGAAGAGCAGCAAACCGGCACACATCAGCCACCCCGCGGCCAACCACCAGCGTGAAGCACCACAGCGCGGCCCGGCCAGCCCGACCAAAATCAAACCCAGCGAGTGAAACTGCTGCTGCGTCAAAGCGGTTTGAACCATGACGGGAATCCCCGAGGCAAACACCGGCAAATGGGCAAAAGCGGCGCTGAAAACCACACTGAAACAGGCACTAAGAGCCCCCACAATCAGAAAAATGCGGGCTGGAAGAGGCCAGCCAAGCCCGTTTGAAGTCGGAGGCAACGGCGCAATTGAAGTCGTGGAGGGCATGAAAGACGAGGCGCATGGCCAATAAAAAGGACAAGCCGCATTGAAGCATGGCTTTGTACGCAGCCCCGGAAGAGCCAGCCTCAAACCGGGCATTTAAGTCGGGGATTTTTCAGCTTATATCAGGGGTCTGCGGTAATCCTCAGGATGACCTTGCGGCTTTAAAGCACAAATGCCAAGCCATCAAAAAACATAAACAAGGGCTCAGCTTGTGCATAATTGACGTTGACGTAACGTCAATCAAATTTTGGAGAAAAGCATGGACATTCAAGGCAAAGTTTTCATCGTCACCGGTGGCGCATCGGGACTGGGAGAGGGCACGGCCCGCATGTTGGTGGCCAGTGGGGCGAAAGTCGTCATTGCCGACATGCAAGCCGAAAAAGGCGAGGCTTTGGCCCAAGAAATCGGCGCGGCGTTTGTCAAATGCGATGTGAGCAACGAGGCCGATGGTCAGGCTGTGGTGGCCCAAGCCGTGGCCATGGGCAAACTGATGGGCTTGGTGAACTGCGCGGGCATTGCCCCGGCCGAAAAAACCGTGGGCAAAAATGGCGCACACAACCTGGCGCTTTACACCAAGACCATCATGGTCAATTTGGTGGGCAGCTTCAACATGATTCGCTTGGCCTCCGAGGCCATGTGCAAAAACGAACCCGAAGCCACAGGCGAACGCGGTGTGTTGATCAGCACCGCCAGCGTGGCTGCCTACGATGGCCAGATTGGCCAAGCCGCTTATGCCGCCTCCAAAGGCGGCATTGTCGGCATGACCCTGCCCATTGCCCGCGACTTGGCCCGCAACGGCATTCGCAACATGACCATCGCCCCGGGCATTTTTGGCACCCCCATGCTTTTCGGCATGCCCCAAGAAGTGCAAGACGCATTGGCTGCTGGTGTACCTTTTCCAAGCCGCCTGGGCACGCCACAAGACTACGCCAAACTGGCCAAACACATCATCGAAAACGACATGCTGAATGGCGAAGTGATCCGTCTTGACGGGGCGATCCGGTTGGCACCGAAGTGAGTTGCGCCTTTTGACTGGCTCACAAAACGTCTGAATTGAGGCAAGCAGGGGAAACCAGAGGTTAATTCAACAGGCGATAAAGATAGGATGGTCGTTTAGGGAGGTTGCATGCGCTTAAACCTGAACTTGATCACCCTGGCCTATGTGGCGCTTTTGAGCGCTTGCAGTTCCCCGCCATATGCCTCATGGCGTTACAGCATTCCTGAGCAGCCCGAGGCGGCCAGTGGCAACACGGACAAACCCGGTTGGGCTTACAACCGGCAAGCGGTGGCGGCGGCCAACCCTTTGGCCACCGATGCCGGACACCAGATATTGCGCGCCGGAGGCTCGGCGCTGGATGCGGCGATTGCGGTGCAACTGGTGCTGGGACTGGTGGAGCCGCAATCCAGCGGCATTGGCGGCGGGGCCTTTTTGTTGCACTTTGATGGTCAGAAAGTGTCTGCCCACGATGGCCGCGAAACCGCGCCCGCCGGTGCCAAAAGTGACATGTTTATCGGGCCGGATGGCAAAGCCCTGTCTTTTGACAATGCCGTTTTAAGCGGTCATTCGGTGGGGGTTCCCGGTGCCGTGCGCATGCTGGAGGCAGCCCATCGCCAACATGGCGTGCTGCCTTGGGCCAGATTGTTTGAGCCCGCCATGGTTCTCGCCGAGCAGGGTTTCAAGATCAGTCCACGCCTGAACACCTTGCTGATCTCTGATCCGCATTTGAAAAAAGACCCCTTAGCCCTGAAGTTTTTCTACAACGCGCAAGGCCAGGCTTGGCCAGTGGGCCATGTGCTGAAAAACCCGGAATACGCCCATGTGTTGCGACGCATGGCCACCGAGGGCAGCCGCGCCCTGCATGAGGGGCCCGTGGCGCAGGCCATCGTGCAACGCGCACAGGCGGAACCTCGGCCCGGCACCTTGAGCCTGCAAGATTTGCGTGATTACCAACCCCGCTCGCGCGAGGCCTTGTGTTTTGACCACACCGCTCAAGCACGGGCTTTCCGTGTTTGCGGCTTTCCTCCTCCTTCTTCAGGTCAGATTGCCATAGGTCAAATTTTGGGGCTGCTGGCCAACACCGCGCCTAAATCTGCCGAAATGGCCGAAGGCCTGCCCTCACCCGACTGGTTGCACCGGTATACAGAGGCCTCGCGACTGGCATTTGCCGACCGGGCGCAATACCTTGCTGACCCCGACTTTGTCGGCGCCCCTGCGGGCGACTGGCGCAGTTTGTTGGCTGCGCCCTACCTGCTGGAGCGCAGCAAGTTGATCGGCCAACAGTCCATGAAAGTGGCTGCGCCTGGGCAACCTGCTGGCACAAAAACATCATTTGCCCCCATGCCGCCCCAAGTGGAATATGGCACCAGCCATATCAGCGTGGTCGATGCCCAAGGTCGGGCAGTGGCCATGACCACCACAATTGAGGCCGCCTTTGGTTCCCGTCGCATGGTCACGACCGACCCCTCTCGGGCCGGTGGATTTTTGCTGAACAACGAATTGACCGATTTCAGCTTTACTGCCGCCGATGCGCAAGGCCGCCCCGTTGCCAACCGGGTGGAACCGGGCAAACGACCGCGCTCGTCCATGTCGCCCACCTTGGTGTTTGACAAGGCCACAGGCCAACTGGTCATGAGCGGTGGCAGCCCGGGTGGGGCACTCATCATTCACTACACGGCCAAACTGCTGACAGGCACTTTGCAGTGGGGACTGAATGCCCAGCAAGCGGTCAACCTGCCCAACTTTGGCTCGCTCAACGGCCCAACGCTGCTAGAAGCCAAGCGCTTTCCCGCCAGCACCATAGAGGCCCTGAAAGGTATGGGACATGAGGTGCGCGAAATGGAAATGACCAGTGGGCTGCAAGCCATCGAGCGAACGCCCAAGGGGTGGTTTGGCGGTGCCGACCCTAGGCGTGAAGGGGTCGTGTTGGGCGACTGAGGCATTTTTCGGCCACAAGGGAAGGCTCACCTGAATGTCAAGACCAGTCGCGCAAGCGACGACCCGTTGCCTCTTGCTCAGGTTTGCCCTCTTGCCACTTGAATCGTCTTGAATTTGAATGGGTTTCAGTCCTTTTAGGAGAGAGACATGAGTTCAAAAAATACCAGTCGCCGGACATTTGTGCAGTCCTCTGCTGCCACGGCTTTAACCTTGGCATTTCCCAAATTGGCCTCTGCGCAGGCCTTTCCGTCCAAGCCCATTAAATTAATTTGCCCGTGGCCCGCCGGCGGTTCTACCGATGCGGTCATGCGGGCTTTAGCCGAAAGCGCCAGCAAGGCCTTGGGCACACAGGTCGTGATTGAAAACAAACCCGGGGCCAGCGGCATGTTGGGCCCCAACGACTTGGTTCGCGCCGCACCCGATGGCTACACCTTGTCGCAAATCACCATCGGCGTGGCACGTTTGCCACACATGCAGAAAATGCAGTTTGACCCGCTGAAAGACTTCACCTACATAGCCTGCTTGACCGGTTACACCTTTGGCATCGTCGTGCGCGCCGACTCCCCCCTCAAGTCCATCAAAGACCTGGTGGAGTTTGCCAAAGCCAACCCCGGCAAATTCACTTATGGTTCAACCGGCACGGGCACCACACCACACTTGGCCTTTGCCGAATTTGCCACCAAAGCCAAGATCGATCTGACTCACGTCCCTTTCAAAGGCAGTTCGGACGGCATCCAAGCGCTGTTAGGCGGGCATGTCATGTCGCACAGCGATGCCACGGGCTGGGCACCTCATGTGGAGGCGGGCACACTCCGGCTACTGGCCACCTATGGCAGCAAGCGCACCAAGCGCTGGCCGCAAGTGGCTACTCTGAACGAACTGGGGTATGACACCGTTTCCGACTCGCCCTTCGGCATCGGTGGCCCCAAGGGCATGGACCCCGCCGTGGTCAAAAAACTGCACGATGCCTTCAAAAAGACGCTGGAAGACCCCGCTGTCATGGCCAGCTTTGACAAATACGACCAATCGGTGATTTACATGGGCACGGAGGAATACACCCAATTCATCCGCAACACCTTCCAGTCTGAAAAAGCCGTGATTGAGCGGCTGGGGCTTTCCATGAAGAGCTGATGGCGTTTCTGCCTGTCCACTTCCCTGGTGACGTGGATGGGTCAGATCACACGGGCAAATTCAACAAAAACGGCAGCCAAGGCTGCCGTTTTCAATTGCAAGCTGGGCACAGGGCCCAGCCCGTACAGATCAGTAAGCCTGACCGAGCTGACCCAAAATGGCGGGGTTCTCCAAAGTGGAGATGTCTTGCGTGATTTCTTCGCCTTTGGCCAACGAACGCAACAGGCGGCGCATGATCTTGCCGGAACGGGTTTTGGGCAAGTTTTCACCAAAACGGATGTCCTTTGGCTTGGCAATCGGGCCAATTTCTTTGGCAATGTGGTCGCGCAATTGCTTGGCAATGGCTTTGCCCTCTTCGGTGTTGGGCAACGAACGCTTGAGCACCACAAAAGCGCAAATGGCTTCTCCAGTGGTCTCGTCCGGACGCCCCACCACGGCGGCTTCGGCCACCAGTTCGGTGCAACTGACCAAGGCGGATTCAATTTCCATGGTGCCCATGCGGTGGCCGGACACGTTAAGCACGTCGTCAATGCGACCCGTGATGGTGAAATAACCGGTTTCGGCATCGCGAATCGCGCCATCGCCAGCCAAGTAATACTTACCCTTGAAGTCATCGGGGTAGTAGCTTTTCTTGAAGCGCTCAGGATCGCCCCAGATGTTGCGGATCATGGAGGGCCAAGGGCGCTTGACCACCAAAATACCGCCTTGCCCGTTGGGAGTGTCATCGCCGGTTTCGCTGACGATGGCCGCCTGGATACCGGGGAACGGCAGCGTGCAAGAGCCGGGAACCATGGGGGTCACACCCGGCAAAGGCGTGATCATGTGGCCGCCGGTTTCGGTTTGCCAGAAGGTGTCAACAATGGGGCAACGGCCGCCACCAACGTGCTGGTGATACCACTCCCAGGCCGCGGGGTTGATGGGCTCACCAACCGAACCCAACAAGCGCAAGCTGCTGAGGTTGTAACTCTTTGGGTGCACGGCATCGTTGGCCTCTGCCGCCTTGATGAGCGAGCGGATAGCCGTAGGTGCGGTGTAGAAAATGGAGACTTTATGGTCCTGGATCATTTTCCAGAAACGGCCAGCGTCGGGGTAAGTGGGCACGCCTTCAAACACGATTTCGGTGCCGCCCAGCGCCAAGGGGCCATAGGTGATGTAGGTGTGGCCCGTGACCCAGCCGATGTCGGCCGTGCACCAGAAAACATCGTCTTGCTTCAGGTCAAAGGTCCATTTGGTGGTCAATGCAGCATGCAACAAGTAGCCGCCCGTGCTGTGTTGCACGCCTTTTGGTTTGCCTGTGGAGCCAGAGGTGTAGAGCAAAAACAGGGGGTGCTCGGCCCCGACCCACTCCGGCTCGCAGGTCGTGGCTTGTTGGTCTGCCAACTCTGCCAGCCACTGGTCACGCCCAGAGGTCATGGCAATTGGGGAGCCCGAGCGCTTGACCACCAACACGTTTTGAATCGAGCCACAGCCGCCCAAAGCCAAAGCTTCGTCAACGATGGATTTGAGGGGCAACTGCTTGCCACCGCGCACTTGGTGGTCGGCAGTGATGACGGCAACGGCGCCAGTGTCTTCGATGCGGTCACGCAAAGACTGGGCCGAAAAGCCCCCGAAAACCACCGAGTGGGTGGCCCCAATGCGGGCACAGGCCTGCATGGCAGCGACACCGTCGATGGACATCGAGATGTAGATGACCACTCGGTCACCCTTTTTGACGCCCAAGCTCTTAAGGACGTTGGCATATTGGCAGGTCTTTGCCAGCAACTGGCTGTAGCTGACGCGGGTCACTTCACCGCCATCGGCCTCAAATATAAGGGCTGTTTTGTCGCCCAAACCTTTTTCGATGTTTCGGTCCAGGCAGTTGTAAGAGGCATTCAGGGTGCCGTCTTCAAACCATTTGAAAAATGGCGCATTGGACTCGTCAAGCACCTTGGTGAAAGGGGTCTTCCAAGTGATCAGCTCCTTGGCCAAGCGTCCCCAATAACCCTGGTAATCGGTTTCGGCCTCTTTGCACAGGGCTTGGTAGGCTGGCATGCCGGAAATGTGGGCATTTTTGACGAAATCGGCGCTGGGTTGGTAAATGTTGGAACTCATCAGATTTGTCTCCTCAATGACATGGCGATTTTTTAAACTGGTGCAAATGTCTGCTTTCGCTCTTACAAAGCACTGACTGACGCGAGTCTTGCATGGGCTTGGACTTAAATGGTACTTCTAACGCCTAAAATTCGATATGCCCTGAAATCTACAATTTCAGAAAATTTGCTACAGGTACCCCATGTCCAAACAAACGCCCCCAGCTAAAAGCTCTTTGAGCTCTTTGAACAATTTTATTTTTGCCAGCCGTTGGCTGCAACTCCCCTTGTATTTGGGCTTAATTGCCGCTCAAGCCGTCTACGTCTTCCATTTCTGGTTGGAACTGGTCCACTTGCTTGAAGCCGCGTTTGGCAACCAAACCGCGTTGCAGGCGCTGATCAGCAGCATTGGCTACAAGGCCGACGTAGAGATCAAATCCCTGAACGAGACCATCATCATGCTGGTGGTTTTGGGCCTGATCGATGTGGTGATGATCTCCAATTTGTTGATCATGGTCATCGTGGGGGGCTACGAAACCTTTGTCTCTAGGCTCAACCTAGAGGATCACCCCGATCAACCCGAGTGGCTCAACCATGTAAATGCCTCTGTGCTCAAAGTCAAGTTGGGTACGGCCATCATTGGCATCAGCTCCATTCACCTGCTCAAGACGTTCATCAATGCCGCAAATTACGATGAAAAAGTGTTGATGTGGCAAACCCTCATCCACATGGCATTCTTACTCAGTGCCATTGCCATCGCCTATGCCGACCGCTTGATGACCCACCACGACAAAGCCGACCACTGAATTCTTTGAAACCCTGTAGGAACCCTCCAACATGTCCACCGTGATCAAACAAGCCGATCTGATTGAGTCCGTTGCCGCTGCGCTGCAATACATCAGCTATTACCACCCAGCCGATTACATCTCTCACCTGGCCAAGGCTTATGAGCGCGAGCAAAGCGCGGCCGCCAAAGACGCCATTGCCCAAATTCTGACCAACAGCAAGATGAGCGCCATCGGGCATCGCCCCATCTGCCAGGACACCGGCATCGTCAACGTCTTCTTGAAAGTGGGCATGGACGTACGCTGGGACGGTTTTACTGGCAGTCTGGACGATGCCGTCAACGAAGGCGTGCGCCGGGGCTATAACCACCCCGACAACACCCTGCGTGCATCGGTGGTGGCCGACCCGCATTTCAACCGCAAAAACACCAAAGACAACACCCCCGCCGTGATCTTTACCGAGCTCGTGCCGGGCAACCAAGTCGAGGTGACGGTGGCCGCCAAAGGGGGCGGCAGTGAGAACAAATCCAAGATGATCATGCTCAACCCCGGGGACAGCGTGGTCGACTGGGTGCTGAAAACCGTGCCCACCATGGGTGCAGGCTGGTGCCCACCCGGCATGCTGGGCATCGGCATTGGCGGCACGGCAGAAAAAGCCGTGCTCATGGCCAAAGAAAGCCTGATGGACGATCTGGACATGTACCAGTTGCTCGAAAAATCCAGCCGGGGCGAGCAACTCAGCCAAGTCGATGAGATGCGACTGGAGATTTACCACAAGGTCAACGCCCTGGGCATTGGCGCGCAAGGTCTGGGGGGATTGACCACGGTACTCGATGTCAAGATCAAGATGTACCCCACGCACGCCGCCTCCAAGCCCGTAGCCATGATTCCCAACTGCGCGGCAACTCGCCATGCGCACTTTGTGTTGGATGGCTCAGGCCCGGTGTATCTGGAAGCTCCTTCGCTCGATTTGTGGCCCAACGTGAACTGGTCCCCCAACACCGAGAAAAGCAAACGCGTCGACCTGAACGCCCTCACACCCGAAGAAGTGGCCAGCTGGAAACCTGGTCAAACCTTGTTGCTCAACGGCAAGATGCTGACCGGCCGCGATGCCGCCCACAAACGGATCCAAGACCTGTTGGCCAAAGGCGAACCGCTTCCCGTGGACTTCAAGAACCGGGTCATTTACTACGTGGGCCCAGTTGACCCAGTGGGCAACGAAGCGGTAGGTCCGGCAGGTCCAACCACCGCCACTCGCATGGACGGCTTCACGGAAATGATGCTGGCAAAAACCGGTTTGATCGCCATGATCGGTAAAGCCGAGCGCGGGCCAGTGGCCATTGAGGCCATTAAAAAGCACAAATCAGCTTACCTCATGGCCGTAGGCGGCGCAGCTTATCTGGTGTCTAAAGCCATCAAGCACGCCAAGGTGCTGGGTTTTGCCGACATGGGGATGGAGGCCATTTATGAATTTGATGTGGTCGATATGCCCGTCACAGTGGCCGTGGACGCTGGCGGCACCAGCGCACACATCACTGGCCCAGCAGAATGGCAAAAGCGCATCGCCACGGGTGAGTTCAAAGGCATTGGCGTCGCTGCGGCCTGAAGATCACAAGGGGGGCATGTGCAACCCCCTTTGTATTGATTCATGAATGACTCCCCTATCGGTATTTTTGACAGTGGCATTGGCGGCTTGAGTGTCTTGCAATCCCTGCAAGACACCCTGCCCGCCGAACATTTTGTGTATTGGGCCGACAGTGGTCATGCGCCTTATGGGGAAAAAAGTGACTTGTTCGTGCGCGAGCGCAGCCTCGCCATTACCGAACACCTGCTACAGCAACACCACATCAAGGCCTTGGTGGTGGCTTGCAATACGGCCACAGCGGCCGCCATTCATGAGCTTAGATCGAAATATCCGCACCTGATTTTGATCGGGGTTGAACCCGCCTTGAAACCGGCTTTGCAAATCAGCAAGACCGGACACATTGGCGTCATCGGGACACGGGGAACGCTCGGCAGTGACAAATTTAATAAGCTTCTGGGCAGCTTGCAGGGACAAGCCCATTTCAGCGTTCAGCCTTGCAATGGGCTGGCCCTGGCGATAGAGCAATGCACCGATGTTGAATTGGGTGAGCAAGCCGCCATGCGCATCCATCAATTATTGGAAAAATACACCCGCGAAATGGGTGTATTTGGATCGTCTGCTGGACAAATGGACACCTTGGTTTTGGGTTGTACGCATTACGTTTTTGCAGAAAACGAATTGCGGTCTTTGCTGGGACCTGATGTGCATTTGGTCTCTACGGGCGAACCGGTGGCACGCCAGACCCGCCGACTTCTGGAGGCTGCCTCTTTGCTGCGCAATGGCCCAGAGCCTCGACCAACTTCTGACCGCATCCAGTTGCTGACGAATGGGGACTTGCCAGCCCTGCAATCGGCCGCGCAACGATGGTTGAATTTACCGCACCTGGTCTGTCACAAGGCAGACAGCCGGGTTTAGGGTTAAACCAGTCGTCAGTCGTCCGTTGACCCGTCTTGAGCCATGCGGTGCCCGCGCGCCACATTGACGGGAATCAAAAGCACCAAACCCAAAACAAAAAGCAAAGACGTTGCGCCGATGGCCAAACGCTGGTTGCCTCCGCTGAGCCAAGTGATCAGCCCGTAGCTCAATGGCCCCAAAATGCTGGCCAAACGAATGGCGAATGTCCAGAGGCCAAAAAATTCGCCCAGTCGGGCCGGGGGAATCATCATGCCCGCCATGGCACGACCAGACGACTGACTGGACCCCATGCAAAGCCCGGCAATGATGGCCGCCCACCAAAAAATCTCTTTGGTGCTTGAAAACGCAGCAATTAGACAAGTCAGTATCCAGCCGACCAAGGTCAAGGACAAAGAGAGTTTGTGGCCTATGCGGTCCTGTGCGTAACCAAAAGCAAAGGCCCCAAAAAATGCAGCAAAGTTCAAGACAAAAATCAGCACCATGGTTTCTTGCGGCTGAAACCCGATAACTTGTTCGGCATAAATTGCCGCCAACGTAATCGCGACGGCCACGCCCCCTTGGTAGGCCACGGCGCAGGCCATGAGCCGGGTAAAGTCTTTGTAGGGGCGGGCATCGCGCAAAGTTTGACGCAGCCTTTGCAGACTTTGCCAAATTCCGACAACGGGTGCGTCAGGCTGGGGTGCCGAATGTTCTTTTAAAAGTAAAAAGGTGACACAGGCGGCGGCTCCGTAAACCAAGGCGGTGATCAGCATGGTCACGGGGACAAACTGGCTGCCCGACTCGCCGCGAGCTTGTGCCGACAAAACGTAGGCCAGGCAAATGCCCAGCGTCATCATGCCCCCCACATAGCCCAGGGACCAGCCCCAACCACTGACCCGCCCCATGGCCTCTGGTTTGGCCAATTCGGGCAAAAAAGATGCCGTCAAGGACTCGCCGTAAGAAAAGAAGGCGTTCGAGATGACCAGCAAAAACAACCCCAGTGCGACTTGCCCCGGCCCTACCCAAGCCAAGGCAGCGGTGCTCAAAACACAGCCCACGGTGACGGTCATCAACAAACGTTTTTTGCCTGCCGTACGGTCTGCCCAAGCGCCCAAACCCGGCATGGTCAGCATGACAATGGCGTAGGAAATACTGAGCGCAAAAGTCCAGGCCAAAGTGGCCCAAGGCGCGCCACCCGCTACGCCCCCCACAAAATACGCCGCAAAGACGGCCGTGATGACCACGGTGGTGTAGCCCGAATTGGCGAAGTCGTACATGGCCCAGCCAAATACCTCACGGAATCGAACACCCGGATTAAGCGATTCCCGAGAGAAGATTGAAGCCATGTTTGCGGAATCAGTGGGGGTTCAGTGCAAGTGCCTTGGGCGACGTCCGCCACCATGGCCGCTGTTGCCACCAGAGCCTCGAGGTGGCTTGCCCAACTCGAGGGAGCTGACCAAATTGTCAAAGCGCTGACTGAACAATTTATCAATTTCTGACACCACACCCGACAACTCTGCCCCATCAAAGTGGCGCTCCATCATGTTGACCACGTCGTGCACCAGCAAATCTCGTTGGGCTTGCATGATGGCCCCAGGATCGGGCCCGACAAACAACATCACAAAATCGTCTCGCGACTCTGCGCCGTTGGCATCGTCTTCGTCTTCGAACTCGGTGTCGTAAAAAGTGACCTCAATTTGGGTGCCTGCCGAAGACAGTTCATTGAGGTTCATGCAAAGGTCGTCGAGGACCATTCTGAAATCGTCATCACCCCGAACGGTCCAACACATTTGCAGCCGCAAGGCGGTGGCATCAAACCGGATACCAGGCTCTTCTTCGTACAAACTGAGAGCGCCTTCACTCAGTGAACGCGCGCCCGCGTAATGCCAAAGTGGTTTGAGCGCTTCCTGAATCGCTTTGATGTCCGTGCCGGGCTTGATCGGCACATCACCATGCACATGGATTTCAAACGGTGCGTTGTCGTTTTTCATGATGGTGCTTATTTAACTTTGGTGCCCCGAGCCGGAATCGAACCGGCACGCCCGTTATTCACGAAGCAACGGATTTTAAGTCCGGTGTGTCTACCGATTTCACCACCGGGGCAGACCCTGTATTGTGCCTTGATAAATCAGCTTTTCAGGTTCAATCGAACTGCAAATTCAGCATCGAGAGAATAAAAAGAACCAGTACACAAAGATATCCAACCGACCAGAAAATAGAACGAAACAGCGCCTTGTCAGCCAAATAACAAGCGACATAAGCAATTCGCGCTGCGACGAAGAGTGCCGCCAACAAATCCACCACAAATGGATCTACGCCGGTCAAAAGCGCCAAAATGACGCCGACGGCAAAGAACGGAAAAGCCTCAAAACTGTTCAACTGAGCGGCGTTGGCCCTGGCCCTGAAGCCGCCCTGCTGGGAAATCCAGGCACGGGGGTCATGGTTGTCGTAGTCTTTGGCACCGCCTTTGGAAATGCCAGCACAAATCATGGGCATCAAACCCACCACCAAAATGGATGCATAGGAAATCAACATACAAATACCCTCCTGATCTTTGAAGCACGGATTTAAACCTGAAATTTCTGCGCTAACCAATAAAAAAGCCACTGAGTTTCAGTGGCTTTGCGCCAACCCGTGGGAATCGCCAAGGACCCCGCCCGGTTTAACCGCCTTTTTTGGAACGCTTGCCAGGATTTTTCTTGTTGCGAGTGGAAACACCGCGCTCCAAACTGACGCGTTGGCCACGACCATGGGTCGGCAAAGTCACGCCAGGCAATGGCGTAAGAGGCGCTGTGAATTTACGATCAGCTTCGGTAACGATTTTGTTGCCCATCTATGGCTCCAGATAAATAATGCAAAGCGTTATTAAGCCACAAGAATGGGCCATTTCCGTGCTGAAGTGCATTGACTTGAGGTCAGTTGATGAAGACTTTTCAGTGACGACTGGCGATAAACTGCCTCTATGGACTTTACAAACCTGCTGATTCTGGCTTATTTCGTCTTGCTGGCGGTGACGCTGCGCAAGCGCTGGGGAATCATTCAAGGACCGTGGCTGTTTTTCTTTCGCGCTTTTTTCCCCAATTGGAAGTTTTATCACGGCATCAACCCAGCTCCTCGTCTTTATGTGCGAGGCCAATCCGAATCCGGCACCTGGACAGACTGGTTTCTGATTTATCCCAGATTGCCCAGAAAGTTGATCCACTGGGTCCACAACCCCGCGGTGAATCTGGCCTTGACGCACCAAAATTTGGTTGACCATCTGGCCAACGACATCAATGACCTGCCTACCGAGAGTGATGTGCGCGACTTGATCACCTATCAATTGGTCTCGCGTCTGGCCCGGCAAGCCATGCAAGGGGACCGCTGGGGTGATCAAGCCATGATTGCCATTGAGCACCCCTCCACCTTGACTGCTTTTCAATACGAGGTGCGGATGGAACTGCCTGAAGGCGCAAGCAGCCAAACCATGCTTCAGTCGCCGGTGATGCCGCTATGGAACTGAATCTGGCCATCCGCGTTTTTGAGGTCCTGTTGGGCCTAAGCCTGCTGCTGCAAACCCTTGAGTACATGCGTCTGCCCTCCCTGGACAGGGTCGCCTTATGGCCCCTCATGCAGCACGAAATACCCGACCGACCGGCTTGGATCAAATCAGCTCTGAACCAAGTGTTTCGACCTGTGCCGTACCAATGCTTTCTGACTTTGCGCCTTGTTTTAGCCCTCGCCTTGATGGCGGGACAAGTGGGCCTGGTGGGCTCGTTGGTGCTGTTTTTGATGGCGCTGATGCTTCTTTTACGCTGGCGCGGCGCGTTCAATGGCGGCAGCGATTTCATGACCCTGGTGTGCCTGACAGGTTTGCTGATTTCGCATGTGCTGGGCGCAGCCACCACGCCAAGCTTCGGCTGGCAAGGGGGCTTTTGGTACATCACCCTGCAAACCGTGAGTTCTTATTTTGTGTCGGGCTGGGTCAAGTTACTTCGTCCCGAATGGCGAAAGGGGCAGGCCATGACCCTGTTTTTAAACACCGGGGTTTATGGTCCCCTGCCAAAAGTCAGCTGGTACCGATCACCCCGTGTGGCTTGGGCCAGCACCTGGACTTTTACCCTGCTCGAAGGTTGCTTTCCGCTGGCCTTGCTCGATGTCCGTCTTGCCATGGCATTTTGTGTATCCGCAGGCGTTTTCCATTTTTTGGTGTTTTGGTTTTTCGGTTTGAACCGGTTTTTCTGGGCTTGGCTGTCCACTTACCCTGCCATGCTATTTTGTGCCGGTGCCTGGTGATCGGCCTGATCAGGTTTTGTGGAACAGCAAAAAGCCCGCTCAAGCGGGCTTTTTGATGAAGAAAAAGGAGATTTGGAGGCGCGACCCAGAGTCGAACTGGGCTAGACGGATTTGCAATCCGTTGCATAACCGCTTTGCTATCGCGCCTTAACAAGACTGTTTTGATAAAAAAGGGAAGCTCAAGCTTCCCTTTTTTTGAAAGAGGTTGGCACATCTTTCTATATCTGGAGCGGGAAACGAGGCTCGAACTCGCGACCTCAACCTTGGCAAGGTTGCGCTCTACCAACTGAGCTATTCCCGCAGATTACAGCCTCTGATTATATATCCGAATTGTTGAAACTTTTCGAATTGATGAATCAAAAAAAGAACCAATTCAAATCTGTGGAGGCGCGGGCCGGAGTCGAACCGACCTACTCGGATTTGCAATCCGGTGCATAACCGCTTTGCTACCGCGCCCCGTGATCTTTAGAAAGTACAAGACAATAACAAAAAAGGGAAGCTGTTGCTTCCCTTTTGGGTGAAAGACGTTGGCACTTCTTTCAATGACTGGAGCGGGAAACGAGGCTCGAACTCGCGACCTCAACCTTGGCAAGGTTGCGCTCTACCAACTGAGCTATTCCCGCATTTAAGAGCGCTTTAAATGGTATTCAAAGCAATCTAAGAGGCCAAATTGTAATTCAAATTCAGGGCAACTTGGAGGCCCTGAACAAATTTTGCATCAATGTTTAACAGCCTCCGACTTGGCAGTGGCGACGACCGGAGGCACGCTGGCAGCGGCCACTTCTTCGTCGCTCAAGGGGACAGGCTTTGACTCCAACGCAATGTCCAACACTTGGTCAATCCATTTGACGGGAACTATTTCCAGCCCATTCTTAACATTCTCTGGGATGTCCTGAAGGTCTTTCACGTTGTCTTCGGGAATCAAGACCGTCTTGATACCGCCCCGCAAGGCCGCCAGCAACTTTTCCTTCAAGCCTCCAATGGCAGTCACTTCGCCGCGCAAAGTAATCTCACCCGTCATGGCAACATCAGCACGAACAGGGATACCGGTCATGGCTGAGACCATGGAGGTGGTCATGGCGGCACCCGCGCTCGGACCATCTTTGGGGGTTGCACCATCGGGCACATGAATATGCAGGTCTTTCTTCTCAAAGACATCGTCCTTGATGCCCAGCAGACGCGATCGGCTGCGCACCACGGTGCGTGCAGCCTCAACCGATTCTTTCATCACATCGCCAAGCGAACCGGTACGCGTGATGACCCCTTTGCCGGGCATCAAGGCCGCTTCAATGGTCAACAAATCGCCGCCCACTTCGGTCCAAGCCAAACCGACCACTTGACCGATCTGGTTCTTTTGCTCTGCACGCCCGTAAGAGTATTTACGGACACCCAGAAAGTCGTTCAAATTCTCAGAAGTTACCAGCACTTGAGGCTTCATTTGCTTCAAAAGCAAGGCTTTGACCACTTTGCGGCAAATTTTCCCCAATTCGCGCTCAAGTGAGCGGACGCCGGCCTCACGGGTGTAGTAACGCACCACGTCGCGAACAGCCTCTTCCGACACGCTCAACTCAGTTGCTTTGACACCGTTGTTGGCCAATTGCTTGGGCAACAAGTACTTCATGGCGATGCTGGTCTTTTCGTCTTCGGTGTATCCGGACAAACGAATCACTTCCATGCGGTCCAATAAAGCCGAGGGAATGTTCATTGAATTGGAGGTTGCCACAAACATGACATCGCTTAGGTCGAAGTCGACCTCAACGTAGTGGTCACCAAACGTGTGGTTTTGCTCGGGGTCAAGCACTTCAAGCAAAGCACTTGAAGGGTCACCACGGAAATCTGTACCGAGTTTGTCGATTTCATCCAGCAGGAACAAGGGGTTTTTGGTGCCCACCTTGTTCAGGTTTTGCAGGACTTTGCCTGGCAAAGCACCAATGTAGGTGCGTCTGTGGCCACGAATTTCGGCTTCATCGCGCATACCGCCCAAGGCCATGCGGACGTATTTGCGCCCTGTGGCCTTAGCAATCGATTGCCCGAGTGAGGTCTTGCCCACACCGGGAGGTCCCACCAGACACAAAATCGGGGCCTTGACTTTGTCCACGCGTTGTTGAACCGCAAGATATTCAAGAATCCGGTCCTTGACCTTGTCCAGCCCAAAATGGTCTTGGTTCAAAACATCTTCGGCATTGGTCAGATCGTGCTTGAGTTTGGTCTTTTTGCTCCAAGGCAAACTGGTCAATACATCGAGGTAGTTGCGAACCACAGAAGCTTCGGCCGACATGGGTGACATCAACTTGAGCTTTTTAAGCTCACCTTCTGCCTTTTTACGGGCTTCAGCAGACATCTTGGCTGACTTGATTTTCTTCTCGATTTCCTCGATGTCGGCCCCGTCTTCACCTTCTCCCAACTCCTTTTGAATGGCTTTGACCTGCTCATTCAAATAAAAGTCACGCTGGTTCTTTTCCATCTGACGCTTAACCCGGCCACGAATGCGTTTATCCACATTCAGGATGTCGACTTCGTGTTCGAGTTGTGCGTACAAGTTCTCCAGTCGGGCCTTGATGTTGGCCAAATCGAGGACTTGCTGTTTGTTCTCAAGCTTGAGTGGTAAGTGAGCCGCGATCGTATCGGCAAGGCGCCCGGCATCGTCAATGCTCGAAATAGAAGTCAAGATTTCTGGCGGAATCTTCTTATTGAGTTTGACGTACTGGTCAAACTGTTGCATAACGGCACGACGTAAAGCCTCAATTTCGCTGCTCGGTTCAGCCTGCTCGACGGAAGCCTCCACGGGGGTGACGGTGGCTACAAAGTGCGCCTCTCCATCGACAATGGACTTGACGAAGGCGCGCTGCTGGCCCTCGACCAAAACCTTGACTGTGCCATCAGGCAACTTGAGCATTTGCAATATGGTGGAGACACAGCCCACATCGAACATGTCGTCGATGGCGGGCTCATCTTTTGCGGCGGTCTTTTGCGCCACCAACATGATGCGTCGGTCGACGGCCATGGCCGACTCTAAAGCCTTGATGCTTTTTGGACGGCCGACAAACAAGGGGATCACCATGTGAGGGAACACAACCACATCGCGCAAAGGCAACATGGGCAGTTCTATGGGGGTGGGCGGCAACGGTGTGTGTCCAGACATGTGTATTCCTCAGATCAATTCAGCTTCACATGGGTGCTGCAGGTGATTTTTCAAGCCAGCGATTAGAAAGCTTATCCATCACATTGCAGCACTGTGGGTCAGGCCTGTTTGGCTGACTCGCGGTAAACCAGCAGTGGCGGTTTGTTGTCATCAATAACCGACTCGTCCACCACCACTTTTTCTACGTTCACAGCATTGGGCAACTCGAACATCGTGTCGATCAAGGCCTGCTCCATGATAGAGCGCAGTCCGCGAGCCCCGGTTTTACGTGCCAAGGCCTTGCGTGCGATAGCACTCAGTGCATTCGGGCGGACATCGAGTTCAACCCCTTCCATGGCCAACAACTTGGTGAATTGCTTCACAACAGCGTTTTTGGGCTCGGTCAAAATTTGAACCAAGGCTTCTTCGGTCAGCTCAGCCAAAGTCGCCACAACAGGTAAACGACCGACCAGCTCAGGAATCAGTCCAAATTTAATCAAGTCTTCGGGCTCAACTTCGGCAAAGACCTCGGTCAAAGAGCGTTGCTTCTTGCTTTTAACTGTCGCACCAAAGCCAATACCACCGGATTCAGTGCGGTTCTCGATGACTTTTTCAAGTCCGGCAAAAGCCCCGCCACAAATAAACAGAATGTTGGTGGTGTCGATCTGCAAAAAGTCTTGGTTGGGGTGCTTACGGCCACCCTGCGGGGGTACGCTGGCCATGGTGCCCTCAACCAATTTAAGCAATGCCTGTTGAACGCCCTCGCCTGAAACATCGCGGGTAATAGAGGGGTTATCCGACTTGCGAGTGATTTTGTCAATTTCGTCAATGTAGACAATTCCGCGCTGCGCACGGTCCACGTCGTAGTTACAGGTCTGCAAAAGTTTGGCCACGATGTTTTCAACGTCCTCACCCACATAACCGGCTTCGGTCAAGGTGGTCGCATCGGCCATGACAAATGGGACATCCAGCATGCGTGCCATGGTTTGGGCCAGCAAGGTTTTGCCGGAGCCCGTGGGACCAATCAACAAAATGTTGCTCTTGGCCAGTTCGACATCGTCTTTCTTGGCCCCCTCTTTGTGTTTGAGGCGTTTGTAGTGGTTGTAAACCGCCACAGCCAAACTGCGCTTGGCCTTCTCCTGGCCAATGACATAGCTGTCGAGATTGGTTTTGATGTCCAGAGGCGTCGGTAAACCCTCTTTTGCCCCCTCGCTCACCGTGGTGGTGGCCAGTTCATCGCGCACGATGTCATTGCATAAATCAATGCACTCATCACAAATGAATACCGACGGACCAGCGATCAGCTTTTTGACCTCGTGCTGGCTTTTGCCGCAAAAGGAGCAAAACAGGTTTTTCTCAGAAGTTGAGCCTTTTTTATCGGCCATAAAAGTCGCCTTGGAAACCGTAATGTGTGAATGATAACGAAAGAAAAACGGCGTTCACCTTGAGAGGTAAACGCCGTCTGTCAGGGTACCGGATGCAACAGGCGCCCTTAAGCGCGCTTGGATATCACTTCGTCGATCAAACCGTAGTCTTTCGACTCTGCTGCGGACAGGTAATAGTCGCGTTCTGTGTCGAGCTCAATTTTATCCAGCGGTTGGCCTGTATTTTCGGCCAATATGCGGTTCAGATGGGCGCGGGTCTTGATGATTTCACGGGCCGCGATCTCAATTTCAGTGGCCTGGCCTTGCGCACCACCCAAGGGTTGGTGAATCATGATCTTGGAGTTGGGCAGCGAAAAGCGCTTGCCTTTGGCCCCGGCGGACAGCAAAAAAGCCCCCATGCTGGCGGCCATACCGTTGCATAAAGTAGACACATCGGGCTTGATGAAGTTCATGGTGTCGTAAATAGCCATGCCGGCACTGACAGAACCGCCAGGAGAGTTGATATAGAGGGAAATGTCCTTTTCGGGGTTTTCGCTCTCCAAAAACAACAATTGCGCGACGATCAAATTGGCCATTTGGTCGTTGACCGGGCCTACCATGAAAATGACGCGCTCTTTGAGCAAGCGGGAATAGATGTCATAGGCGCGCTCACCGCGGCCCGACTGTTCGATAACCATGGGCACCATGCCCAAATTTGTGATTTCCAGTGCGCTCATCATTTCTCCAAGAATTTCAAGATGACTTTAACCAAGTTTTCATCCCCACCAAAGACATGGGGCTTGTCTGCCTGACTGCAAGCCGGCACAAGCCCCATTCTTCATGGATTCAAGACGCCATCAGGCCTGTTGTCCCATGAGCTCTTCAAAAGTGATGGCTTTTTCGACAACTTGGGCCTGTGCCAGCACGAAATCAGAGACATTGCTCTCAATGACCACAGCTTCCACCTCAGCCAAACGTTGGTTGTCACTGTTGTACCAGCGCACCACGTCATCAGGACGCTCGTAGCTGGAAGCCAACTCTTCGATATGGGCCTTGATTTGCTCAGGCTTGGCGTGCAAGGTATTGCCGCGCACGACTTCTGCCACCACCAAGCCCAAGCGCACGCGCTGCTCAGCTTGGGGTCGGAAGATGTCGTCAGGAATAGGGGCTTTGTCGGCATCTTTAACGCCACGCTGCTTCAAGTCAGCACGGGCACCCTCTTTCAGGCGCTCGATTTCGGACTGGACGATGGACTGGGGCAGGTCCAACTCGGCCTTGGCAACCAAAGCGTCCATGGCGGCCTGCTTGTTGCGTGCCAACAAACGGAACTTGACTTCGCGCTCGAGATTTTTACGGATATCGGCACGCAGACCTTCGACGGTCGCATCGGCAATGCCCAAGGATTTGGCCAAGGCTTCATTGACTTCAGGCAAGTTGGCGGCTTCAATTTTCTTGACGGTGACCATGAAGTCAGCCGTTTTGCCGGCCACATCCTGGCCATGGTAGTCGGCCGGGAAAGCCAAGGGGAAGGTTTTGCTCTCGCCTGACTTCATGCCGCGAACAGCCTCTTCGAACTCCTTGAGCATCTGGCCATCACCCAAAATAAACTGGAAATCTTCGGCTTTTCCGCCTGAGAAAACTTCGCCGTCAATCTTGCCTTCAAAGTCGATCGTGGCACGATCACCTTCTTGCGCGGCAGCATCCTGGGCGCGTTGGGCAAAGGTGCGGCGCTGTTTACGCAGGATGTCGACTGTTTTTTCGATGGCAGCATCGCTGACTTCAGCAGTTAACTTTTCCACTTGTGTGTCTGCCAAATTGCCCAGTTTGACCTCGGGATACACCTCGAAGATGGCCTCAAAGTTCAGGGAACCCTCTGGCGCACCTTCTTTTTCGGAAATTTTGGGCTGACCGGCGACGCGGACTTTGGCCTCGTTAGCAGCCACAGAGAACGCTTCACCCACTTTGTCATTCAAGACTTCGTACTGAACCGAGTAGCCATAACGCTGGGCCACCACGTTCATAGGCACTTTGCCTGGACGGAAGCCGTCCATTTTGACCGTACGGGCCATTTTCTTGAGACGGGCGTCAACCTCGGACTGAATGGCCATCACGGGCACAGTCAGGGTAATTTTGCGTTCCAGCTTTTCAAGGGTTTCAACAGTCACTGTCATCGTCGTTCTCGGTTAATGTGAATCTCTTTCTTGCATCAGGACTGGCCCGATCACATGAAAGTGGGGTTGGTGCGCGGGGCGGGACTCGAACCCGCACAGTGTTGCCACCGTCAGGACCTAAACCTGGTGCGTCTACCAATTTCGCCACCCGCGCAGGTCAAAACAAAAAGGGCGTCAGGCCCAATCAAACGCTGGAAAGCTGTTTGTTGCACCTGACTGCCCGGTTGAAATCGGTCAATACTCTATTTTAGCCAATTCGAAAGGCTAAATTTTGGCGGCTTCCTGATTTGGCCTCGGAATCCTGAACCAAGCCGCATACATGGCGGGCAAGGCCAACAAGGTCAAGGCGGTGGCCACGATCAAGCCCCCCATGATGGCAACCGCCATCGGGCCCCAAAAAATGCTGCGTGACAAAGGAATCATGGCCAAAACAGCGGCCGCTGCTGTCAGCACAATCGGGCGCAATCGGCGCACGGCAGACTCCACAATGGCCTGCCAAGGGGGCATACCGCTGGCGCGGTCTTTTTCAATCTGATCGATCAGAATGACTGAATTTCGCTGGATCATGCCCATCAAGGCGATCACACCCAGCAAGGCCACAAAACCGAATGGCCGGTTCAAGGCCAGCAATGAAGCCGCCACGCCAGCCATACCCAAGGGTCCGGTCAAAAACACCAACATGGCGCGGCTGAAGCTTTGCAACTGCAGCATCAACAGGGTAAAAGTGATGAACAACATGACCGGCACACCCGCAGCAATGGAGGATGAGCCCTTGGAACTTTCCTCTACTGCCCCGGCAACCTCTAAGCGATACCCTTGCAAGCCCTGACCTTGCCAACTTGCCTCAATCTTTTTCAAGGCCGGCAATAACTGCGCCGTGATGGTGGCGCCTTGAAAGCCTTCGGCAATGTCCGATTGCACCGTGATTGCGTATTGCCGCCCTTCGCGCCACATCACACCCGGCTCCCAGACAAAGACCGGTTTTGCGATTTGCAGCAATGGAATCAAGCGGCCTGTGGCGGTCGGAACATAAGCCTGCGACAAATCCGACAAAGCATCTCTTTCGGCCAAGGGTTGGCGCAACACGATGTCAATGATTTTGTCGTTTTCGCGGTATTGCCCCACGGGCGTGCCCGTGAGCATCGTGCGAGCGGCCTGCGCAATGGACTGGCTGGTCACCCCCAAAGCGCGGGCCTTGGCCTGGTCCACTTCTAGCCGAATGGCCTTGACAGACTCGTTCCAATTGTCGTTAACGCCCCGGGTATTGGCGTTTTTCTGCATCTCGGCTTTGATCTCGTCGGCTTTTAGGCGCAACACTTCAGGGTCGGGTCCCACCACCCGAAATTGCACGGGAAAAGGAACGGGTGGGCCATTGGGCAGCAATTTCACCCGAGCCCGTACCTCGGGAAACTCTTGTGCGAGCAGCGTGGGCAACTTGTCTCTCAACTGTTCACGGGTTTTCAGGTCTTTGGGCAGCACAATCAACTGTGAAACATTGCTTTGTGGAAAGATCTGATCCATGGGCAAATAAAAGCGAGGCACGCCGGAGCCAATCCAAGTGGTCACCGATTGGATGCCCTCCTCCTGCGCCAAGCGCTGCTCGACCCGCTGGGCCAAGGTCTCGCTGGCGACGAAAGGTGATCCCTCGGGCAACCACAGATCGAGGATGATCTCAGGGCGACTGGAGTCCGGGAAAAACTGTTGCTGGACTTTGCCCATGCCCAAAATGCCCATGACAAACAACACCACCGTGATGCCGATGGTTTTCCAACGGTGGGTGACACACCAAGTCACCCAAGCCCGAAAGTGACGGTAAAAAGGGGTGTCAAACATCTCTGCCGAATCGTGAGACTTGGCCGTGACCGCGTGTTTTGGCGACTTGAGCAACCACGCCCCCAAGTAAGGGACGAAGTACACCGATGCCACCCAACTGACCAGCAATGCCACCACCGTGACCGCAAAAATGGCAAAGGTGTATTCGCCCGTCATGGACTTGGCCATGCCAATGGGCAAAAAACCAGCGGCTGTGATCAGTGTGCCGGTCAACATGGGCATTGCGGTTAACTCGTAGGCAAAGGTCGCGGCACGTACTTTGTCGTAGCCCTCCTCCATCTTGCGCACCATCATTTCAACGGCAATGATGGCATCGTCCACCAATAAACCGAGGGCAATGATCAGAGAGCCCAATGAAATTTTGTGCAAGCCGATGCCAAAGTAATACATGGCTAAAAAGGTGACTGCCAGCACCAATGGAATCGTGATACCCACCACCAACCCGGGGCGAATATCCAACGTCCAACGCCGCCACAAAGGGTGTTGACCGGGTCGTTTGTGCAAACCCAAGGCCAGAAAACTTACGGCCAAAACAATCACCACGGCCTCAATCAAAACTTTGATGAATTCGTTGATGGAATGCGACACCGCCGCTGGCTGGTCCTGCACTTGCTTGAGCAACATGCCAGCAGGCAAGCTTTCCTCTAGGGTTTCAACTGCCGTGCGCAAGGATTTACCCAGGGCAATAATGTCTCCCCCCTTGGCCATGGAAACACCCAGCGCAATGACCTCTTCGCCCTGGTGATGAACTTTTACCGAGGGCGGATCCGCATAGCCTTTGGTCACTGTGGCGATGTCTGACAAGCGGAGTTGTGCCCCGGAAGACCCCCGAATTGGCATGGCCCTCAAGTCGTCCAAGCTCCGAAACTGACCGCCCACACGAATTTGGACCACATCCACGGGTGACTGCACATTGCCCGCTGACTCGACCGCATTTTGTTGGTTCAACTGGGCAATCACTGCCCCCATGTCCAGCCCTCTTTGGACCAAATTCTTTTGCGAGACCTCGACAATGACCTTCTCGTCCTGCACGCCAAAAAGCTCAACCTTGGCGACATCGGGCACGCGCAACAAAACTTGTCGCAAGTTGTCCGCCTCGAGCTTGATTTCTGCGGCGCTAAATCCCTGACCGCTCAAGGCGTAAATCACGCCATAGACCTCGCCAAACTCATCGTTAAAAAACGGACCTGAAACGCCCTGCGGCAAGCTGCCCCGCATGTCCCCAATTTTCTTGCGTACCGTGTACCAAACCTGCGGCACATCTGCAGGCTTGGAGTTGTCCTTGATCTGGAAAATGATCTGTGACTCACCCGGCTTGGAATAACTGCGGATTTTGTCAACAAATGGCACCTCTTGAAGGGTCCGCTCCAGCTTGTCGGTCAATTGCTCGGCCACTTGTTGGGCCGTCGCGCCCGGCCAATACGCCCGAACCACCATGGCCCGAAAGGTAAAAGGCGGGTCTTCGTCCTGGCCCAACTGAAAATAAGCGGCCATGCCCAGTACCATGAGCACCACCATGAGGTAACGGGTCAGGGCCGGGTGTTCCAGCGCCCAGCGCGAAAGGTTGAATCGCGTGTTGTCGGTACTACTCATGCCATCACCGTTGGTCAGACAAAGTCGGCACAGTTGTGGGCGACGCAGGGGCTTGGGCGTCTGTCGCGCGATAAACAGAGACTTTTTGCCCTGCAGTCAACACATGAACACCTGTGCTTACCACCTTCTGCCCAGGTTTCAAACCTGAAACGATGACCACCTCATTGCCGTCCAAAGGTCCCAATTGCACCACTTGGGTTTGGACGGTCATGCTGGATTCATCAAGCACCCAGACCACCGTGGCCTGCCCTTCCTTGAGAAGTGCACTGGTGGGTAACTTGATCACGACGGGCTGACTACCTTTCAAATTGGCCGCCAAAACATGCAAAGTGGCCCCCAATGGCAGACGATCCGAGGCCTCCAGCGCCAGCTTCACGGCATAGGTGCGCGTGATCGGGTCGGCACTGGCAGCCAATTCGCGGACTTTGCCCTTGAATACTTGACCTGTACTGGCCAGTTTGGCTTGCATCGGCTGACCCACTTGAAGGGCCATGGCGACGGCCTCGGACACAGCAAACACGGCGTCTCGCGGCCCCTCATGCGCTAATTTAAAGACCGGCTGCCCCGCTGAAAGAACCTGCCCCACTTCGGCATCGACGGCCGTAATCACCCCTGCGTGGGTCGCCAGCAATCGGGCATAGCCCGCTTGATTGCTTTGAACTTGGGCTTGAGCCTTGGCTTGACTCAGGGCTGCATCGGCTGCTTTAAGGGTGGCTTCGCGCCGCTCCAGCTCAGCTGCGCTGATGAAGTTCTGGCTTCTCAGGGTTTCAAAACGTTTGAAATCTGCGTCCGCCAAATCGCGCTGGCTTTGCGCTGCGCTGACCAGCGCCTTGGCAGCCTGAAGCGCCAATTGGTAATCATTGGCGTCAATTTGAGCCAACAATTGACCTGCGACGACCCGCTGCCCCTGATCCGCCTGGCGTTGCACCAACTTGCCCCCCACCTGAAAGCCCAAACGAGACTCCACACGAGCGCGGACTTCGGCCGAATATTCGCCCTCAATGTTCAAGGCAGTGCCCGACACCGTCAGCAACTTCACCGCGCGCAAAGGCTCTTTAGGTACTTCTGTTTTAGAACACGCAGATAAACCAATAAGGACAACCAGGAACGTGCAAAAACAGAAAACTCGCCGTGCGGCAAGCGAGAAACAAAAAAACATGAAGATCCCAGGAAAATAATGACCGACTGGTTAGTAATTTTATGAATGTCACCCAACGTGTCAAGCGACAATAGATTAACACCCTGCTTAAAAACCCAATTGATGAAGCCCCCCCCAAACGTGGTACTGAGCCCTGAACACCGCCAAATCCTGCGGAACGTGTCACGCTCGTTTGACCTGTCCATCCGCCTGTTGCCAAGCACTTTGCAAGCCCCAGTGGCCATAGGCTATCTGCTGGCCAGAGCCACCGATACCGTGGCGGACACCGGTGCGCTGGACCTGAACGAAAGACGGGTATTGCTCAATCTCATGACCCAGATCATCGCCTCGCCCGCACAGGACACCGCCCAAACCCAAGAGGTCAGCCGACTCAGCCAAGCCTTCGCTGCGCAACAAACCGACCCTCATGAACGCGCACTCATGCAAGCACTGCCACAGTGCCTGCCCCTGATACAGACCCTGCACGACGCCGACCAAACCAGCGTGCGCCAAGTTCTGGGGCACATTACCCGAGGTCAGCAATGGGACATGACCCGCTTTGGGCCCGGGCTTAACACCTTGCACACAGAAGCGGAGTTGGACGACTACACCTGGTGCGTGGCCGGTTCCGTGGGAGAGTTTTGGACCGAACTTTGTGAACGCCACTTACCCGGCTATGCGCAGTTGCCCCAAGCCGAGATGATGCAAATAGGGCGGGAATACGGCAAAGGCCTGCAACGACTGAACATCTTGCGCGATGCGGGTGCCGATCTGGCTGCTGGCCGCTGCTACTTTCCCCTAGAAACCCTGACCAGCTTTGGCCTGTCGCCCCAGCAATTGGCTGAAGCTGCGTGCCAAAACTCTGCCACGGGTTGGGCCACTTTGAAGTCATTTGAGCCTTTGTTTTCAGAGTGGCTGGACCACACCCAGACTCAATTGGCCGGTGGCATGCGCTATGCCACCGCCTTGAAACCCTTGCGGTTGCGCTTGGCCAGTGCCTTGCCTGCGCTCATTGGGGCACGCACCGTGGCGCTGCTCAGGCAAACCGGACCTGTCGCTTTGACCCAACGGATCAAAATGTCCCGCAGTGAAATGCGCACGATGATGTGGCAAGTTGCCCTGGGCTGGGGATCGTCAGCCACCTTAACCAAGCAATTCCAAAAAATGTCGGCCCACTGACAGGCTTGCCCCTCCTGATTTGGATGCGAAAATCAGCGCCCATGACACCGCAAGACTACGTTCAACAAAAAGCCGCCGCCTCAGGCAGCAGTTTCTATTACGCCTTTTTGTTTTTACCGACCGAACGCCGTGCCGCCATCACGGCCTTTTATGCGTTTTGCCGGGAAGTGGACGACGTGGTCGATGAAATCAGCGACCCCAGCGTCGCTGCCGCCAAACTGGGCTGGTGGCAAAAAGAAGTGACTCAAGCCTTTGCAGGCCAACCCAGCCACCCCGTCATGCATGCCCTGATGCCCCTTGCCCCGGCATTTGGCATTGAAAGCAGGCACCTTATGGCCGTTATTGAAGGTTGCCAGATGGACCTTAACCAGACCCGCTACCTCGATTTTCCGGGACTGTCTAAATACTGCCATTTGGTAGCGGGCGTCGTGGGCGAAGTGGCGGCCCGGATTTTTGGGCAGACCGACGAAGCCACCACCCTTTATGCCCACAAACTCGGGCTGGCCTTCCAGATGACCAACATCATCCGCGATGTCGGCGAAGATGCCCTGCGCGGACGAATTTACCTGCCCCTAGACGAACAGCAACGTTTTGATGTGAAAGCCCAAGACCTGTTGCAGCGCAACTACTCAGAACGCTTCACAGCGTTGATGAAATTTCAGACCGAGCGGGCCCACGCCTTGTACGACCAAGCCTTGGCCCTGCTGCCAGCCGCAGACCACCGCACCCAAAAACCGGGCCTGATGATGGCCAGCATTTACCGCACCCTGCTGCGCGAAATCGAAGCCTCAGGCTTTCAGGTGCTGCACCAGCGTATTGCGCTAACGCCGTTGAGAAAGCTGTGGCTGGCTTGGAAGATGCAGGCGCTGGGGCGGTTTTAAAAGCTCAAACGCGGCCAGTCCGATCACCTCATCCCCCGCGCCTGCTTGTACGCGGGACGCTCAAGGCAGCGACTCAACCACGCCTGCAAAGCCGGATACTGCGGCACCAAACCCGCAGCCGGCAGAATCCATCCGGCCACACTCGCCACGCACACATCGACCACAGTGAACCTGTTCGCCGCAAGATAGCCCTCGCCCCGGGTATTTTGAGCCGTCAGGTGTTGCTCCAAAACGGTCAGCGGTACCTTTAAAAGGTTTTCGGCTTGCTCTGCCAAATCAGGCTTACGCTGGTCTGCGGGCATGGCCATCCGGTGCATCAGCACGGTCAGCGCGTCTTTTTCCAATTCGGTCACCGCCCAAAAGCTCCAGCGCAAAGATTCGGCCTCTTCGCGGGCATTGGCTGGCGAGATGGATTGGCCATCGGGCTGGCCATGGATGCGCGCAATGTAGAGGGCGCAAGCCATACTTTCCCAAACTGTGACGGCACCCTCTGGCCGTTCATCCACAACCACGGGAATGTGTCCGTTCGGGTTAAGGGCCAAAAACTCGGAGGTTCGGGTGGCCCCGCCGGTGTAGGGCATGGCGATGTGCTCAAAGGGAGTGCCCAGTTCCAAGGCGGTCCAAAGAGGGCGAGCGGCACGGGAGGGTCCAATGCCGTAAATTTTCAGAGTCATCCATTTTTCCTCAAGGTTTTGTCAAATTGTGCAGCTCAAATGCCGCTGGATTTATGAAAACTCTGGCCAGCAAGCACAAATACCGCGCAGGTCTTGGACCTCCAGATGCGGACGGTTTTCACCGTGGCTCCAAGTGTGCCCCTCCCGGTTGATCCATGCCACTTGCATGCCTGCGGCCAAACCGCCCACGCAGTCCATGTGGGCGTCGTCACCAATGTGCAGCACCTGGTGCGGGGCCACACCCGCCGCTTGGGCTGCGGCCTCAAAGATCCGCACATCCGGCTTGGCCACCCCCAGAGATTGGGCGCTGACGCTGGCATGAAAGTGTTGCCCAATGCCCACCCGATGCACATCGGCATTGCCATTGGACAGCGCCACCACAGGATAGCGATGGCTCCAAAAGGCCAGTGCGGGCAGCGCATCGTCGTACAAGTCAACCCGTTGGCGCTCGGCAAAAAACACCTCAAATGCGGGTTCCGCCAAGTGCTCGGGGTCTCCGGCTTGCCTTAACAAGGCACGGATGGACTGGAGCCTTAAAAATGACAAGTCGTGCGCTTGGTCGGCATGGCGTGCATTGATCTCGGCACGCACGGCATTTTTAACCCCCGGTTGGCTGGCCAGCGCCTCTGTTGCCGGGGCGTGGCGAGCCAGCCAGTCGGTTAAAACCTGCTCGGCACGGTGAATGGTCGGCCAGACGGGCCACAAAGTGTCGTCAAGATCGAGGGTAATGGCTTTGATTCGTGAAATGTCAATCATGGTGGTGGGAGAATAACGCATGGCATTTCAACAAGAACCCCCCTTCCAGCACGGAACCCCCTCCGGCCCAGCGGCTCGCACGGCGATCCTTTATTGCAATTTGGGCACACCCAGTGCCCCCACTGCCCCTGCACTGCGCACCTATTTGGCCGAATTTTTGGGTGACAGCCGTGTGGTCGAAATCCCCAAACCCATCTGGTGGCTGATCCTGCACGGGATCATCTTGCGCGTGCGTCCCGCCAAATCGGCGGCCAAATACGCCAGCATCTGGACCGAGCAAGGCTCACCACTGAAAGCTTTCACCGAACTGCAAGCCCAATCGCTGGATGCGGCCATGCAGCAGCGCGGCCACAGCGTGTCGGTGCGCTATGCCATGCGCTATGGCCAACCCTCAGTTGCGGCGCAATTGAGCGCCCTGAAAGCTGAAGGTGTGCAGCGCGTTCTGATCGTGCCCGCCTATCCCCAATACAGCGGCACCACCACGGCCAGTGTTTTTGATGCTGTGTACCGCTGGGGACTGAAAACCCGCTTGATTCCAGAAATGCGCTTCGTCAACCGCTACCACGACGACCCGCGTTACATCCATGCCCTGGCCCAAACCGTGCGCCAGCATTGGGCTAAAAACGGCCAGGCCGAACAATTGGTGATGAGTTTTCATGGAGTCCCAGAACGCACCCTGCAACTTGGCGACCCCTATCACTGTGAATGCATGAAAACCGGCCGCTTGTTGGCCGAGGCCCTCGGCTTGAGCAAAGACCAATACAAACTGACCTTTCAGTCCCGCTTCGGCAAGGCCAAGTGGCTGGAGCCGTACACCGAACCCACTTTGGTGGCGATGGCGGGCCAAGGGGTAAAAAAGGTGGATGTGATCTGCCCCGGCTTTACCAGCGACTGCCTAGAAACCCTTGAAGAAATCCAACAAGAAGCCCAGGAGGCTTTTATTCATGCAGGTGGCGAAAGTTTCAGTTATGTCCCTTGCCTGAACAACCACCCCGTCTGGATAGAGGCCCTGGCAGCCATCAGCTTGGACCACATGCAAGGCTGGCAACTGACAACCCCCGACCCCAAAGCCTTGGCTGAAAGCCGCGCAAGGGCTTTGGCACATGGCGCAAAAGCCTGAGCCGCCCTCAGCTAAGCATTTCCCAGTGCCCTAAAAACGGGCTAAAGCCTGCCTGACAAACAAGGGCGATGCTCGGGTGGGCGTTGCCTTATCGGATTCCTCATGGGTTCCCTATGGGTTCGCTATGTGTTCCTGAGGGGCTTACTGATTGTTTTGCTCACGTTTTTCTTTGATTTTCGCTGAGCACATCGATCCAATAATTTAAATAACATTAAAGTATTAATTTATTTAAATATCCCCGTATTCACCGTTACGTTGGTGGGTTCACGCAAATCAGAAATTGCTAACTAAAACTAAAAAAGGCTCATTACTACAAAAATATATTTTATTTTTAAAAATACTAAAATACAATGTTTAAAAACATTTAATGTATTTTTTTGTATTAATTTAAAAATATGCTCAATACACTGCCAGAAATTTATCAAACGCATGCTTGGATTCGCCCCATGACGGTGGCTTTTTTACCGCAAGCAATGACCCCGGCCCTGAAACTGGCCACCGACGCGGTTATCAACTGGCTTCGTGACAATGGCAGCACCGTTCAAGATACGCCCGACAACGCCACCGAACTGCTCATGACCACCGGCCTGTTTGGTCAAAAAGTTGACCGCAATGACGCCTTGATGTTTCATGCCAAGCGCAGATACCCCATGATGCATCGCCCCCCGCTCATCACATTTGTAGATGTCTCCGAAGATGACTACCAAAAATGGTTGAAGCACTTTGCAGAATTGGCACTTCTACCCCCAGAAACAGTGCAAACCATCGATGTGGCTGCGTATCCCGGCTTGGGTCCGGAAGGTTTAGAGGTTTTGGCCTTGCAAGCACGCCGGGGCGGGCCTGAGGTGGCGCTGGGTCGGTTTTTACAAACCCAATTGATCAGTTTGCGGGTGTTGGCTTTGCGCACAAGCCACGACCGGCCCCATAAAGTGGTTAATTTCGATCTGGCAGGGGCCCATCCAACCCTGCAGGCAGAGAACTTGGACACACTGGGAAGGGAACTGGGCCTTCGCCTGCTGGCGGCTACCTGTGCGCGAGAAGCTGAAAACCACAAGTATTTAACCGACCGCTTTCCAAAAAAGCAGTGGGATTTGCTGAGCACCCCCGACGCCATGATCCAGGCGGGTCAAACATTTGCGGCTTATGGCTTCTTCACGGTCCCGATTCAAGTTAAAAAACTCTTCGGTTACCGGGGCCTGAGCAACGCTTTGAGCTCGCAATACAGCGAGGGTTGCTACGGAATTTTTGATCCCGATATTCCCGGACTCATCACCACCGCGACAGGAAGCGCCAAGTTGGTCGACAAACGCTCGATCACGCGCTATGACCAAGCGATCGTAGTGGGCATCAAGCCAGAGCGGGACGGGGCTGTGGTCTTGCCCTTAGAGGGCAATGAAGATTTGTGCCCCTCAATAGAAGCCATGGAAATGATGGGCATTTGCAAAGCCGCAGGCACCCATTCCCGTCTTAACTCACGCGGCGAAACTGTCGAAGTGTCCAATGTGCGCTGCATATTGCACGGGCACCTCGGAATTGCCGATTACGACCCTGCGTTCGTCGAAAGCGTTCGACTGGATGCCCCTTATTACCAACAATTGGTGTCTTGTGGTACCGACGCTCTGGCCAATGGCACCTGTGCTGCCTTCAGCAGGTCGGCCTCACTGCAGGACCCCATGGACCCCAGATTGGTGATTTTTTTAGAACAACCCGGCCACGGCATCATGGTCATTGAAAAGTGGGACCCTCAAAGCCCCGGCAAAGCCCCCTTCGAGACCCTGAGGGCCTATCTGGAAGCTGGCCACATCAAGGTCACCATGGATGTGCCTCAATCAGAGATTAAATGGATCGAAACGCATCAAGCCGGTACACCCCGCATGGAAAAAGCATTTTAAAAATCTGATGATTTTTTAAATGACTCTTTACTGTTTTTATTAATACATAATAATTAATTTATGACATTATCTAATAAAAGTGCAAGTATCCGTTTTCATTAAAATTGTGATTAACTTTGCAATATTTGTGCATGAACCGAAATTCATCCGTTCTAACAACTTTAACTATTCTTTGATAATAAGACCATGACGATTCGAGCTATTCTTAAAATGGGCGATACCCGACTGCTGCGCAAGGCAGAGCCCATGCAGTCGTTTGACTCCCCCGAGCTTCACACTTTGATCGCTGACATGCGCGAGACCATGGCGGCAGTCAACGGCGCAGGCTTGGCTGCACCGCAAATCGGCGTCAACCTGCAATTGGTGATTTTTGGTGGAACAGCTGTCAATCCCCGATACCCCGATCGCCCAGTGGTGCCCAGCACCGTGCTCATCAACCCCGTGATCACGCCCTTGGGAACCGAAGAAGATCTCGACTGGGAGGGTTGTCTGTCCGTGCCTGGCTTAAGAGGCGTGGTGCCACGCTGGTCGCGCATTCGGTACACGGGTTTTGATGAAAAAGGCCAGGTCATTGACCGCACGGTCGACGGATTCCACGCCCGGGTGGTGCAGCATGAATGTGACCACTTGGTGGGGGTGCTCTATCCAATGCGAATACGCGACTACAGCCGCTTTGGATTTACCGAGGTGCTGTTTCCCGAGATCGGCGCAGCAGAAGACGATTGAGCCCTGATTGTTGTTAGGGTTTCAGGCCTGCCAACAACACGGCCAAACCCTCGTCGTCCAAAACCGGAACGCCCAATTCGCGGGCTTTATCGAGCTTACTGCCCGCTTCAGCGCCCGCCACCACGTAATGGGTCTTTTTGCTGACCGAACCCGCCACTTTGGCCCCCAAGGCTTCGAGTTTTTCTTTGGCTTCATCCCGGCCCATGCTTTGCAAGGTCCCGGTCAGGACCACCGTCACACCCGCTAAAGGCATTTCTGTGGGCGCCAGGGCATCACCTTCGACCCAGCTGAGGCCCGCATCGCGCAATGCTTGCACCACTTCGCGGTTGTGCACTTGGTCAAAAAAGCTGCGGATGCTGTGCGCCACCACCGGCCCAACATCGGCCACTTGAAGCAGCGCTTCTTCACTGGCCACCATGATGGCCTCGAGTTGTCCAAAATGGCGCGCCAATTCTTTGGCCGTGGCCTCGCCTACATGCCGGATGCCCAGGGCAAACAAAAAACGCCCCAGGGTGGTATTTTTGGATTTTTCAAGCGCTTCAAGCAAGTTGACCGCTGACTTTTCGGCCATGCGGTCCATCGCCGAAAGTGTCGACTGCTCAAGGTGGTAAAGATCTGCCAGCGTTTTGACTTGGCCCGAATCGACCAATTGATCCACCAATTTGTCGCCCAAACCCTCAATGTCCATGGCGCGTCGGTGCGCAAAATGCCAAATAGCCTGTTTGCGCTGGGCGCTGCAAAACAGCCCCCCCGTGCAGCGGTGGTCAGCTTCGCCCTCTTCCCGTTCGGCCAGAGTGCCGCAAACGGGGCAATGCTCGGTCATGGTGAACTGGGCTGAATCGGCAGGCCTGCGCTCCAAGACCACCGATACCACCTCGGGAATTACATCTCCGGCACGGCGAACGATCACGGTATCGCCCACCCGAACGTCCTTGCGCCGCGCTTCAAGCTCGTTGTGCAGCGTAGCGTTGGTCACGGTCACGCCGCCCACGAACACGGGAGCCAACTTAGCCACGGGGGTCAGTTTGCCGGTTCGGCCCACTTGCACATCAATCGCCAGCACGGTGGTCATTTCTTCTTGCGCAGGGTATTTGTGGGCCACCGCCCAGCGGGGCTCGCGTGTCACAAATCCCAGCCTGGCTTGCAGCGCCAGGTCATTCACCTTGTAAACCACACCATCAATGTCATAAGGCAAGGCATCACGCTCGGCAGCCATGCGCTGGTGAAAAGCCACCAAACCAGCTGCGCCGTTGACGCAAGAGGTTTGTTCGGCCACAGGAAAGCCCCAAGCCTTGAGTTGCTGGAGCATTTCATAGTGGGAGGTCCACTGTGGCCCCCCTTCAGCGGCGGGTGTCATGTCACCCAAGCCATAGGCAAAAAAACTTAACGGTCGCTCGGCGGCAATACTGGAATCCAACTGACGCACAGCGCCAGCGGCTGCATTGCGCGGGTTAACGAAGGTTTTTTCACCCTTTATGCCAGCTGCAATCCGGTCCCGCTGGCGGGCGTTCAGCGCTTCAAAGTCACCCCGTCGCATATAGACTTCGCCACGCACCTCTAGCACGGCCGGGGCATCTTGCGGCAAGCGCAGCGGAATTTGCCCGATGGTGCGAATATTGGCTGTAACCTCTTCCCCGGTTTCGCCATCCCCCCGGGTCGCGGCTTGCACCAAAACGCCGTTTTCATAGCGCAGGCTCATGGCCAGACCGTCGAACTTCAGTTCGGCCACATAAACAACGGGCGGATCGGTTTCAAGCAGGCCCAATTCTTTGCGAATTCGGGCATCAAAGGCTTCTGCACCTGCGGCTTCGTTGTCGGTTTCGGTGCGAATACTCAGCATGGGCACCCGGTGCGTGACCGATGCGAACGCATCGAGCACCTTGCCCCCCACTCGCCGGGTGGGCGAATCCGGTGTTAACAGCTCAGGGTGGGCTGATTCCAGTGCTTGTAACTCACGAAAAAGACGGTCGTATTCGGCATCCGGAATTTCAGGCGCATCCAGCGTGTAATAACAATGCGCATGGTGGTGCAGCAAGGCACGCAGTCTGGCCGCCTGTTGTGCGGGAGTTTGTGTAGCAGCTTCGGTAGAAACGGGGGGGTTTGTCTCAGCAGCTTCATCCGCTGGCGGATCGCCAAACAAGTCCGGGTGGGACATGGTGCAATCAGGCCCGGTCAAGAGAAAAGCCGACGGGCTTGCTGAGAGCCCGCCGACAGTTCACGCGCATCAAGGGCGTTGTAAAGCTGTTGCAAATCCATGGCAATTTGGTCTAACACCTCGTGCCCCAAAATTTGGCCATTTCCGTCGGTCACAACACCGTCCATGTGTTCGGACAGCAAACGTGCCGCTTCTCGCAGGCGCTCAAAGGGTTGGTCTTCTCGCGCAATTTGGGGCACATCCAAACTGAGCGAAAACTCACGAATGGCTGACAAAGCAGGATCATCGGCCATGGCGGCCTGCGTATCAAATGCCAAAGACAAAATGGGCGGCAACCCCACCACGGGGGACGGCAAGACCATGCGACCGGGAATCACCCCCGCCACAAACCCCAGGCGAGCCGCATGCTGCTGTATGTAACCAGGACTCCAGGCCGAGGCTTTGGCACACAAGGTGAAGCTCAGCTGCGCATCATGGTCATTGGCAAACTGATCCAGTTCTCGCGCACGGGCCACCTCATCCAGCATGTCGCTGAAGTTGGCGGCACCGCCCACTGCGTCGGCAAAAGCCTGGGTTTTGGCCACAAACTCTGAAAACTCAATGTTGTTCAGTGCCCCCATGCGATTGGCCAATTGAACCCCCGCTTGAAAACCCGAATAGCGTCGGCCTGCCACCAAGGCTTCCCACTCACCGTTGAGCTCGCTGCAGCCTTCGACATGAAACGGCTTGGTGCCCACACGTCGCGTCGCAGGCAGGGCGGCCAAGGCGGCATCCCCCGAGACGGGTTGGTCCACTTCGATGGTGGCAATCACATCAATCAGTGCGTCCAGTTGGGGCTTGCGCTCAGGCTGGGGCAAGTTGGAAAAGTCGTCCGACAAAACAGGCTCTGTGGGCGCCATGTTGTCCGGACTGACATCAGCAGAACCCGAAGGATCCAATTGAGGCTCGGCCTGCCGGGGTTCATTTTTGCGAGACATCCAATAGTTGTAGAGCATCACCGCCACCAGGGTCAGGGCCCCGATAGCGACCAAACTCATCTGCAGAGGGCTCATAGAATCCAACATAGACTAAACCTCAGGCCACATCGGCCAATGACACTGCGGACTCCATGTCCACAGCCACAATGCGTGAAACACCCTGCTCCTGCATGGTCACACCGATCAACTGTTCGGCCATTTCCATGGCGATCTTGTTGTGGCTGATGAACAGGAACTGGGTCTCTTTGCCCATGCCTTTGACCAATTTGGCGTAACGTTCGGTGTTGGCATCGTCCAGCGGCGCATCCACCTCATCCAGCAGGCAAAACGGGGCGGGGTTGAGTTGAAAAATGGCAAAGACCAAAGCAATGGCGGTCAGGGCTTTTTCGCCCCCCGACAAAAGATGAATGGTCTGGTTTTTCTTGCCCGGTGGCTGCGCGAGCACTTGCACACCTGCGTCCAAAATCTCATCTCCGGTCATCACCAAGCGGGCGTTTCCTCCCCCGAACAACTCGGGGAACATGCGACTGAAATGCTCGTTCACGATCTTGAAAGTGCCTCCCAACAGATCGCGGGTTTCGGCGTCAATCTTCTTGATCGCGTCTTCCAGCGTGTTCATGGCATCGGTCAAGTCAGCGCACTGGGCATCCAGGAAAATTTTGCGCTCACGGGAGGTGGTCAATTCATCCAATGCGGCCAGGTTCACCGGCCCCAATGCCGTAATTTCTCGGTGGATGCGATCAATTTCGTTTTGCAGACCCGCCAAACGCACTTGACCCGTTTCGATGGACTGGGCCACGATCTCCAAGTCGGCCTGGGCATCGGCCAGCAGCTGGCTGTATTGCTCCAGTCCCAAACGTGCCGCTTGCTCTTTGAGTTGTAAATCGGTGATGCGTTGGCGCAATGGGTCCAGCTCGCGCTCAAAACCCACCCGGCGCTCATCGCTGGCACGCAGCTTGGCGGTCAGGTCGTCGTAGGCGCTGCGCCGGGCACCCAGGGTCTGCTCACGCTCCATTTTGATGGCCAGCACGTCTTGCAAACCGGCTTGCGCTGCGGCATCGGTCAATCGGCTGAGCTCGTCCCGGGCACGCTGCATTTCTGCATCGATGCTGGTGACCTGCTGTTGTGCCGTTTCAATGGTACGGTTCAACTCTGCACGTCGGGCATCCAGGCTGCGTTGCGAGAACTGGGCTTCTTGGGCGCGACGCTCCAAGCTGCGTTGTTGCTCTCGGCATTCCGCCAGTTTGCGTTCAGCCTCGATCACGCGCTCGTCCAACTGAGCGTGGCGCTCTTGGGTATCGGCCAATTGCATGTCCAGCTCTTCAAAACGGGCTTCGGCCGTCACCCTGCGCTCTTGCAAATCGTCTAGCAAAGCCTCGACTTCGGCTAAATCGTTGTTGATTTGGTCGCTGCGGGCACGGGTTTGCGCCACCAATTGGGACAAACGAAGCGTCTCCACTTGCAATTCATGCGTGCGGGACTGGCTGTCGCTGGCCTCGCGCCGCACGCTGATCAAGCGCTGCGCCGCGTCGGCATAAGCCGCATCGGCCCGTACCAAAGCGCTTCGGCTGTCTTCGGAGATCAAGGTTTGGGCGCGTTGCTGCTTTTCGAGATTTTCGATGTCCTGGGCGCGGCCCAGCAATCCGGCTTGCTCTGAATCTTGGGCATAAAACACCACGCTATTCAGGTCCACCGCGTGGCCTGCTTGAACAAAAAGGGTTTCACCCGCCTGCAACTGACCACGCCAAGCCAACGCATCTTCCAGCGTGGGGGCGGTCCAGCAGCCTTGCAACCAATCCGTCAACAGTGCCAACAGGCCGGCATCGGCAATTCGCAGGTAATCCGACAAGGGCCGGCAAGCGCCGGGCAAGCCGCTACGTTGATTGGCAACAGATGTCAAAGGTGGGCTGAAAAACGACAGTTTGGCTGGCGGTGCATCGGCGGCAAAGGCGCGCACCATGTCCAGGCGGGAAACTTCCAAAGCCGAAAGTCGCTCGCGCAAGGCAGATTCAAGGGCGTTTTCCCAACCTGACTCAATGTGAATTCGGCTCCACAGGCCCTGCAAACCCTCCATGCCGTGCTTGGACAGCCAGGGGATCAGCTTGCCGTCGGTGCGGACTTTTTCTTGCAAGGCCTTGAGCGCCTCAATGCGGGCACTCAAATCGGCCAGACGACCGGATTCTTCGTTTACCGCTTTTTGGCGTTCGCGCCGGTCTTCGTCCAGCGCAGGCACTTGCTCTTGCAACTCGTGCAGCCGGGTCTCGGCTTCTACAGACAAAGCTTGCGCCTCGGCCAATTGCTCTTGGAGCATGTGCAAACGGGTCTCATCCGGCGCCACCAGCGCATTGCGATCGGTCAGCAGGCGCTCACGGCGCTGCTCGATTTGGCGCGACTGCTCTTCAACGTTGCGCTGGTCCGCGGCCAGCACGCCAATTTGCTGCTGAACCTGGACCACGCTGGCCCGTTGGGCATTGGCATCGTTTTGGGCTTTGCGCAGCGCATCTTCTAAATCAGGCAAGGCCGTGGCCTGGTCTTCCACTTGGGCGGCCAAGGTCAAGCTCTGGTCTTCGGCCATGGCGGCTTGTTCGGCCAGGGTTTCCAATTCGGTTTGCGCGTCTTGACTGCGGGTACCCCATTGGGCAGTTTGCTCAACCAGTTGCTGCAAACGCTGCTCGGCGCGTTGGCGACCTTCCACCACAAAGCGGATTTCGGCCTCTAGGCGCCCCACCTCGGCACTGGCCTCGTACAAAGCGCCTTGCGCCTGATTGACCTGATCACCCGCCGCGTAATGGGCCTGGCGAATGGTCTCCAGATCGGCCTCTACATGGCGCAAATCAGCCATGCGCGACTCCAGGTCGTTCACGGCCTTGTCCACATCGGACTTCATACGGACTTGGTCACCCTCGGCGTCGCGCCGCTTCAAAAACCACAACTGGTGTTGTTTGAGTGTGCTGTCGGCCTGCAATGCGTTGTAACGCTGGGCCACTTCGGCTTGTTTTTCGAGCTTTTCGAGGTTGGCGTTCAACTCTCGCAAGATGTCATCCACCCGGGTCAGGTTCTCGCGGGTGTCGGACAAGCGATTTTCGGTTTCACGGCGGCGCTCCTTGTATTTGGAGACGCCTGCAGCTTCCTCTAGGAAGAGCCGCAACTCTTCAGGGCGCGACTCAATGATGCGGCTGATGGTGCCCTGCCCGATGATTGCGTAGGCGCGAGGGCCCAAACCCGTGCCCAAAAATACATCTTGCACGTCACGGCGGCGCACCGGCTGGTTGTTGATGTAGTAACTGCTGCTGCCATCTCGGGTGAGCACGCGTTTGACCGCGATTTCGGCAAACTGGCCCCACTGGCCGCCCGCTCGGTGGTCGGCGTTGTCAAACACCAGTTCCACACTGGCCCGACTGGCCGGTTTGCGGGTGTTGGTGCCATTGAAAATCACATCCTGCATGGACTCGCCACGCAATTCAGAGGCTTTGGACTCCCCCAACACCCAACGCACGGCGTCCATGATGTTGGATTTGCCACAACCGTTGGGGCCCACCACCCCCACCAATTGCCCGGGCAGCAAGAAGTTGGTCGGCTCGGCGAACGATTTAAAGCCTGAAAGCTTGATGGAGTTGAGACGCACGGTGGTCTGGTCAATCTATAAAGAGAAAACAAAATGACGACACCGGGGCATCGCCACCCTGATCTGTGGGCCTGAACCCAAGCGCACAAAAGAGTCTTCAATATTAACCCAGCCGATCCCCCCGGATGTTCCCGGATAATTAGGGAATGAATCCTCTTCTTGCCAAGCTCCAGCCCTACCCCTTTGAACGACTGAAACAATTGTTTTCAGCGGTCATCCCCAACCCGGCCCTCAAACCCATCAGTTTGGGCATTGGTGAGCCCAAGCACGCGACGCCCGCCTTTATTCAAGAGGCCTTGAAGGCTGCGGTGGCCACAGGTTTGTCGGCCTACCCTGCCACGGCGGGTGAACCCGCGCTGCGCCAGGCCTGTGCGGCTTGGCTGAAAACCCGCTATAACTTGACGCTTGATGCCGCCACGCAAGTGCTGACCGTCAACGGCTCACGCGAAGCCTTGTTTGCCTTGACACAAACCTTGATCGACCCGACCCGCCCCGGCGCCACCGTGGTCAGCCCCAATCCGTTCTATCAAATTTACGAAGGTGCCGCCCTGCTCTCAGGAGCCACACCTTATTACGTGCCGAGCGACCCTGCCCGCAACTTTGCCAATGACTGGGACAGCGTCCCAGCGGAGGTTTGGGCCCGCACGCAACTGCTGTTTGTGTGCTCCCCCGGCAACCCCACGGGCGCAGTCATGCCCCTGTCAGAATGGGAAAAGCTGTTTGCCCTGTCAGACCAACACGGTTTTGTGATCGCCTCGGACGAGTGTTACAGCGAAATTTACTTCCGCGAAGAACCCCCTTTGAGTGGCCTTGAGGCAGCCCACCAATTAGGCCGAACCGACTTCAACCGCTTGATATCCTTCACCAGCCTCAGCAAGCGAAGCAATGTGCCCGGTTTGCGCAGTGGTTTTGTGGCGGGCGATGCGGCCATCATCAAGCCGTTTTTGCTCTACCGCACCTATCACGGCAGCGCCATGAGCCCGGTGGTGCAAGCCGCCAGCATTGCAGCCTGGGGTGACGAAGCCCATGTGCTGGACAACCGCAACCAATACCGCACCAAATTTTCCCAAGTCACCCCGGTATTGGCCGAAGTACTGGATGTGGCCCTGCCGGACGCCAGTTTCTACCTGTGGGCCGGCGTTCCAGCCGGTTGGCACCAAGACGACGCCGCTTTTGCCAAAGCCCTGTACCAGGCTGAAAGCGTGACGGTACTGCCCGGCAGCTACTTGGCGCGTGAATTTCAGGGCAAAAACCCTGGTCAAGGCCGCATCCGCATGGCTTTGGTAGCCGAAACCGCCGAATGCCTTGAAGCTGCACAACGAATTGCCCGATTTGTTCGCCAACACCCCACCGCCTGAACTCTGAACGCTCACTCATGACCACCTGTCACAACACCCTGCGTCTGGCCGAACAACTCATCTCCAAGCCATCGGTCACGCCCGATGACGCGGGCTGCCTAGACCTGATCGTGGAGACCTTGAAGCCCCTGGGCTTCGTGTGCGAATTCATGGACTCAGGGCCCGACAACTTTCGGGTGCGCAACCTCTGGGCCAAAAGAGCTGGTCAATCTGCCCACACTTTGGCCTTTGCGGGCCACACCGACGTGGTGCCCACAGGCCCCCTGACCCAATGGGACAGCGACCCGTTCACCCCCACACACCGCGATGGCAAATTGTTTGGCCGGGGGGCCAGCGACATGAAAACATCCATTGCAGCCATGCTTGTGGCCGTGCAAGAGTTTTTAACCCACCAGCCCGACCCCCATTTGGGCATTGCCTTTTTGCTGACCAGCGACGAAGAAGGACCCGCCTTAGATGGCACCGTGGTCATGTGCCAACAACTGGTGGCCCGAGGCGAGGCCCCGCAGTTTTGCATCGTGGGTGAACCCACATCGGTGCAACAAACCGGCGACATGATCAAAAACGGCCGACGCGGCACCCTGAGCGGCAAACTCACGGTCAAAGGCGTGCAAGGCCACATTGCCTACCCCCACCTGGCCGACAACCCGATTCACCGCCTAGCCCCTGCAATGGCCGATTTGGTGGCGATTCGCTGGGACGAAGGCAATGCTTTCTTTCCACCCACCAGCTGGCAGGTGAGCAACATTCATGCAGGCACGGGGGCCAGCAACGTGATCCCAGGCGATTGTGTGGTGGACTTCAATTTCAGGTTTTGCACCGAATCCACCCCCGAAAGCCTGCAGCAAAGGCTGGCGGCAGTGCTCAACGCACACGGTTTGCAATACGACCTGAAATGGACCTTGGGCGGCTTGCCGTTTTTGACCACACCCGGCACTTTGGTTGCCGCTATTCAAACCGCCATCCGCGACGAAACGGGCCTGAACACCGAGTTGTCCACAACTGGCGGTACCAGCGACGGCCGCTTTATTGCCCAAATTTGCCCCCAAGTGATTGAGTTCGGCCCCCCAAACGCCACCATCCACAAGGTCAACGAGCATGTAGCAGTAGCGGATATGGCCCCGTTAAAGAACATTTACCGGCGCGTTTTAGAGCAACTGGAAGCGTCTGACGAACTGCAAATGTCGAAAAAGAAAAAGGGCCTGCCAACGCAGGGGGGATGAGCGCGAACAAGCCATGGAATGGGCGGGCAAACAGAATTTTTACGAAAATGATCCCACGTAAAGAATCGGCCACTGCATGCTGACTCCCCCTCGAATTCACATCATTGCAGGCCCCAATGGTGCCGGTAAAACCACGTTTGCTAGGGTTTATTTGCCAATTGCCGTGAATTGCCTGTATTTTGTCAACGCCGATTTGATCGCAGCCGGACTTTCCCCATTTGCCCCTGAAACTGCAGCGATCAGGGCTGGCCGTTTGATGCTGCAAGAAATCGATGCCCATGTCACCGCTGAGCGCAGTTTTGCGTTTGAAACCACCCTGGCGGGTCTGGCTTACGCCCGAAAAATCAAGGCATGGCAAAAGCAGGGTTATAAAATTGATCTGCATTTTCTGGCCTTACCCAGTGCTGATTTGGCGCAAGAGCGTGTGGCGATTCGCGTCACACAAGGGGGGCACAACATTCCTTCAGACGTGATCAAGCGGCGCTTTGCCTCTGGTCTGCATAACCTGAACACGATTTACAAACCTCTTGTGAATCAATGGTTCTATTACGATGCATCCAACAGTCCACCGTTGCTTATTGAAAAAAAGGTACGTGCATGAATGATTCAGTCCCATCCGATGCTGTCGAGCAGCGTATTCGGGCATCGATGATTGAGGCGACTTTGCAGGCGATCAGGACTGCGGTGTTTCACAATTCCAACATGGTCATTCGGATCGATGGCCAAATCCAAACCATCCGCCCTGAACAGCATCCGCTCTACACCCAAGCCATGCAAAAAGATACACTGCCCTCCCCTTAAGCCCTTGGCCTCCATGAATCTGACTCAACTGATCGACCAAGCGGCGCAACGCCTGACCTTGGCGGGCGTGGCTTTTGGCCATGGCACCACCCATGCCCAGGACGAAGCCGCTTGGCTGGTGTTGTGGCGGCTGGGCTTGCCACTGGACACCGATACCACCGACCCGGCGCTGCACCAAGACTTGCGCCTTGACCATGTGAAGCTGGTTCAGGACTTGGTTGAACAGCGCATCAGCACCCGAAAACCTGCCGCTTATTTGACTCAGGAGGCGTGGTTGCAGGGCGTGTCGTTTTACGTTGACGAGCGGGCCATCGTGCCACGCAGCCTGATCGCTGAAGTGCTGGCAGACGGCACCATCGATGCTTGGCTTTCTGACCAAACCCGCCAGGTTCTGGACTTGTGCACCGGCAATGGCAGCTTGGCCGTGTTGGCGGCTCTGGCCTGGCCCGAGGTACAGGTCAGCGGGGCTGATATTTCGCAAGATGCCCTTGCCGTTGCGGCCATCAACACCGAGCGCCATGGTCTGCAATCGCGCATACAACTGATCCACAGCGACGGCCTGTCAGCATTGCCCGGTCCGTTTGATTTGATCCTATGCAACCCGCCCTATGTGTGCCAAGCCAGCATGGATGTTTTGCCCGCCGAATTTCGCGCTGAGCCGGCACTGGCGCTGGCCGGGGGCAGCGATGGCATGGATTTTGTGCGCCAACTGCTGCAAGACGCCCCCGCCCGGATGAGCGAGAACGCGGTGCTGGTGCTTGAAATTGGCAACGAATACGAGCACTTTGAAGCGGCTTTTCCTGAACTCGAAGTGGCATGGCTAGACACCAGCGC
>Ga0315903_10000278_pt1 | contig 76725 bp, 90 predicted proteins | sample LakEriMetagenome_7_FD_203524 | JGI IMG/M metagenome (GOLD analysis project Ga0315903, IMG submission 203524) | Freshwater fungal communities from buoy surface, Lake Erie, Ohio, United States - Buoy 2 MA119 | ecosystem: Environmental > Aquatic > Freshwater > Lake | place: USA: Lake Erie, Ohio... | reverse complement strand
CCGAACAAAGGTATCAATTGTATATGACCGATGAGAAGATGGAATGGACTGAACGGATGTGGTTAAATGATGATGATGTAAAGGATTATAAATATTTTTTAGCTCTTATAGAAGGAGTATTGGAAAAATATTATGGACATGCTTGAGATAGTAAACATAGAAAAACTTTATAAGAAAGATGTAGGTGGATGGCGGATAAGTAGAGTTGAAACCATACCAAGCGCATATATCATTCACCTATTAAAACCAGGTGGAGAAAGGCACCAATTGAATATAGAAAGGAATCCAATTGGTGATGAATACGAAATGTGGTGTTGGAAACCTGTTGGTACAATTGGGCCTTTACCCAATTCGGTGGCGGAACGATTGATGGTAAGTAAAGGAAACTTGAGTACAATGGATAGGGCATTGACAACAATAAACCTATTATTAATGTAACATAAAACAAATTTGCGGACATGCAAACCTTATTACAACTACAACTATGGCAAGTATCCCTATCACTAGTATGGGGAGTACTATCTATCATCTCAGCAAACATACTACTACACATATGGAAGTATGAAGGTAAGCTGACACTCCTATCATACTTAGGAGCATGGATATTTGGTACATTCCTAGCACCAATAGTATCCACAATATTCTTTTTAGGATGGTTAGGTACAATCACTCCATACCAAGCCCGTAATTGGATTAGAGAAAGGGTACAATCCATCAAAGCCCGTTGGAAACCGAAGCCAGCCCAACCAAACGTATCATTTGGTAATACTCAAATATATGTAAACCCAAACCCACCGGCTATACATACTACGAGCGGTGGCCCGTACATAAACGATATGATGAACGGTTATCCAAAGCACCCTATACCTAATATGGGAAGGGGAACACGTAGTGGACCGAATAGGATGACAAGGTTGAGTAATGGAAGTTCCGCACCAAATTGGTATGTACCACCACCACAACCGGCGGTGAGGGCTAAGAAGGCAGCTAAGTAACTATCAATATAAACAAACCAAAAAAATTTATAAAATCAAAAAACCGACTCCGATGAACAAATTAGAAATTAGTGGTATCCATAACTTAAAAGGATACGAAGTGAATGGATGGGAAATCTATCACATTGAAGAAAATGAAACAACGTATTTCTTTAAGTTAAGACCTGAAAGGGATTGGGAAGATGCCAAACACGCTGGTGTAATATTTGAAAAAGAAATGATTGATGCACCTGCTATGGGTGAATATGGTGGTAAGTGTATTAAGACGAGTATAATGTACGAAACGCTTTCCAACACTATCCATTTAGAAGAAGTATATCTAAACCTATTCAAAACAAAAGATATATTGTGGCAAGGTATAGTTAATATCATTAAAGAAAAAGGAGTTCAAAAATATGGAAGCTAGTAAAACCCTAGTGATAGAGAATTACCAAAAGATGGTTGGTCAAATATTTTGGAACGCTCGGTTTGTATGTTCACAAGCACATGAAACCGAAGTGAACTACCGATTCCAATTTAAGGATACTGAATCACCATCCGTTAGAATAATATGGATTGAAGTTGGTAAGTTTGCTAAATGGGATGTAGAGGACCAAAAGTGGTATTACCGAATTCAAGATAATAGACACTTTGTATCTGCGGATTATTTCACATTTGATAATGCCGTAAAATCGTTTGGGGAGAGATTAAAAGAATATATGTAATGCTAACAATACAAAATTTTAAGAAGATACAAAATCAATGGTATGGTGATTGGCAGATTGGTAGAACTGATGAGGGTAAACAACACTATGCTCTGCAAGCACGGCATAAAAACGGAAAAGATACGGTAACATTGGTAATAATCAGAGAGGGTATATTTGATACGGAATGGGGTGAGATTACTTATAATATAAAAGTTTCAAAAGATGCCACTGGTGAGACAATAGATGATATTGTTTATAAAAACACCTTAGAAGATATGCAATTATTTGGTGAATCTTTAGTACATTATTTGAATACAATATAATTATAAAAAAGACTATATGGAAAACTTAATACCTAAAGCAGAAAGATATTTTGAACTATTCGCATCTAAAAACGTAAAAGGTTTGGAGAACGAAATCTATTCGGATAACATCCATCTAAGGGATTGGAATGGTGAATGGAAGGGGAAACAAGCCGTTTTAGAAATGAATGAAAATTTATTTGTGAACGAATTTAAGATTGATAATATCGAAATAAAACAGGCGGATGTTACCACAATTGTACAATTTGATTTACATATTTCTGATACCATTCTAAAAGTTGTAGACCTAATAGATTGGAATGATGATGGTAAGATTGAAAGAATATTAGCCTATAATGGATAATATAGAAATCTATTAATCAGATATTTATAAAAAAATAATTATAAATGAGTAATAATATTAGAGTAGCAACTTTATCAGATGCCGAATCTCTTAGAGATATTTATCAAGCTGCAATTACTGATATTCCACAAAGGGCGGATATAAATCCTAAACAAAAAAACTTTTGGTTGGAGAGTGGTTCTAAAATTGAATCTTGGGAATGGGTAATTGAAAATTACAACGTTTTTGTTTATCTTAAAAATGAGCAAATAGTAGGATTTGTTGGATTATTTAATTCTAATATCAAATATGTTTATGTTCATCCAAACCATAAAGGTAATGGTATTGCATTTGAAATGTTAGATTTCATTGAAAAATTTGCCAAAGATCGTGGTGTTGTAGAACTATTTTCCGAAGTGACTGGTGTAGCTGCACATATGTTTGTTTCCAGAGGTTTTGAAAAAGTAAAAGAAGTTACTGTACCAATACCAAATACCGCTCCTTTTGTTTTTCATAAAATGGTGAAAAATTTGAATACAGCGTTGGCAGTTAATAAGGCTCAAATTGAAAATCAACCTGATGCTACTGTTTTAGTAGAACCTAATTAATCTTTTAATATAATTTCTTATAAAAAGAAAGGGAGTTATTACACTCCCTTTTTCTTTTGAATACCTTGTGATTTATTATAACTTATTAGAATTTATTTCCGCAGTGTGGGCAGAACTTAAAAGATGATTTCTTTCTCTTAGCTCCACAATTTCCACAATAGTTTACACCTACTTCTTCTGCTGTATATTGTTTTTGTGATGTTGGTAGAATTTGCCAAGCCACATTCCAAAACGAAAACGAATTGAATGTTTTGTTTGTATGTTTGAATGTTTGGTCCGAATTACTACCCATTTCAGTTGTACCTGTTTCTACATGTCTTTTTACGGATTTTAATTGTTTATCCGAATATGCTCTAATGTTTGGACCTTCAACTGTATTAGAAGTTAAACTAACATTATAGAATGTATTGGTACATGTAGATGATGTAAAAGTAGCTCCACCCGATGATGTAGTGGTAAAATTTACCGGATTACCATTAATGGTGTGCATATTGGTTGTTCCTGTTGTAAGGAATCCACTATTCCAAGTTGGTTTGTATTCTGAATAGAACTCAATCTCTACATATCCGTTATTTACAATCGCATCCTGAACTTCTGTATTGTTTCCATTAACTACATAGGTTGAGAACTTAAACTTGTTAGGCGAGTCCAAAAAGCGTTCCAAAAACACTCTTTCACCCCTTCTAAGAACTATACCACCGCCGGCAATATAATCCCCATCAATTTTAATTTTTGCTAATACTACGTCTTGTGTAGGATTGAATAATTCAATTTCGTATTCATCTCCATCGGAGAGATATACTTGTCCATCAAATTGTTTGATTCTTTTTTTACCTTTCGTAATGAAGGCTTCTGGTCTTTTAATAGCAGACCATGTGTGCGTAATGTTTGTGTACATAATTGTCTTGTTTTTGTTTGTTTATTTAAGCCTTTATTCGTTGAGGGTTTTAATTTCAACTCAAATGTTTCTAAGAACACTAAAGGATTAACCACAAGGTTTCTATAATATATATTATGAAAAATAAAAAAACCCCCATATTTCTATGAGGGTGTTTGTAAATCTTTGGGCTTAATTCTAATTTACTTTTTAAGGAATCCCTTTACAAAATTTACTAAGTAAGGGAGTACGAAGTATCCAACTGCTGCACCTACTAAGAAGTGAAGATTGAATACGAAATCTACAATAGCTTGCATTTTCTTTTATTTTAAGTTAATCAATTATAACGTTATAAAGAAACGGGCGCCGATTGTTATTATAATTATCTTCAATAATTGTATTAACTTAATTTCTATTCACAATTTATCACCCCTAAAATATTATGATACCCTATTATTTATATTGTTCTATATTAGAGATATTATAATATTAGCAGTATCATTATTGATTGGTACTTTGAAATATTCAACTTCATATCTTTCCAGCATAGAAACAATTTCTCTATCAATCTCCATACTTTCTTCTAAGTTTTGGAATCTACCATCAGCTTGATACATTGATGGTTCTCTTTCTAATACTATATTAAGAGAATCATATTGTTTGTGTAAATCAACAATAAATTCATCAAACTTATATCCATAAAACATTGAAGGATATTCTGGTTCTTCGTTGTACCTATCCTTATAGATTAATCCAAATAGAATTGGTGAATCAACAATGATGTAATCAACCTGTCCATAAAGACGAGAAATGTTACGATGTTGATTAGCCGTAATATAAAATTGGTCTTTAACCGCATATACATTTCTTTCCCATGCTTGTAATTTAGGAAACTCATAAGGCATCTCAACATTGTATCCTGCTTTTTTCATTTCATAATATAATCCTGCTGCTTGAGTGGATTTACCTATTGATGGTCCGCCAAATAAATTTATTATCTTACTCACTTAGAAATCTTTTTATAAATGTAATGTCCTTTTGAACTTCCCCAAACTTGAATATCTTTATCATTCCATCCCCTTTCCCAACTATGAACAGCATCTTCATATACTAGAAAATCAGTTGTTGTATAAGTAGAACCTCTAAAAGTTGCCACACATTTTTTATCATCAGTTTGTCCACCATATACTCCATCACCTCTTGAAATTATATTCAAATCACAACCGGGTTTTAATTTAATATCAGCAAGTGTAATATTCTTAATTGTTTCTGGTTTGAAGAAAGAATGTTTTGTAATATCATTTAGATAATATATTCTTAGTTTAATATAATCTTCAACCAATGCAATTTGATAAACTCTTTGACGATATGGTACATAGTTTTTAGCTTCACCTTGCTCAGTATAAACCCAATAGATACCATTTACATCTTTACGAATTAACTTTGTATAAACTCTAACATCATCAAATGTAGAATCAGTTTTGTGTTGTTCGTAAGTTGAGAATGTACCTGTAATTCTTTTTACATACTCTTTCAAATCTTTTTTATCCATCTGTCCAAAAGAGTTAATGGACAGGAATACGAATAGTATTAATAGTAATTTTTTCATAACACAAATATACGATTTTTTTACGATAAGGCAAAATAAAAGGGAGTATTTCTACTCCCAATTATTTCGTTTGTTTATAAGGATTATTTGCCAAATGTGTAACGAATACCTAACTGAGCTGTCCACACATCAAATACTGAAGAATTGAATTGATATGTATCTTTAATCAAATAAGTACCGCTTGCATCTCTTTGAGTTGCTAATCTATATGTTGGAACGTTGTTAGCATCTCTACTTACAAAGTTCAACAATTGTGGGTTAGTTGCTCTTTGAGAAACACCCCATTTGTTATTCAACATATTTCCGAAGTTAAGAATATCTGCTCTGATTTGGAAAGCATTTCTCTTTCCACCAATCTTTACAAATACATCTTGTGCGATAGATAAATCAAATCTATGTAACATTGGTAAATCCAATGCGTTTCTTTCAGCGTATTGACCTCTACGAGTTGATAGGTAAGGGTCTTGAGCGATGAACTTATCAAAAGCCTCTTGTTGTTGAGCTTCAGTATAAGTTACCGCTGTTGCTCCACTACCTACGGTCAATGGTGAGAAACGAATATCAGAACCTTTGTTTGGTACGAATACTAATTCATTGTTAGATACTCTATCACCATTCAAGTCACCAGCTACGATGTAAGAGAATGGATTATTTTGAGAACCTACATAACCTAAAGTGAATGTAGTTGCTCCACCATATTTCTTACCATAATCTAAACGATAACCCAATAAACCTACAATACGATTTCTTACTAAGTTTGAAGAAATTGATAATCCTAAATCATTGTTGTTAGTTGTAGATAATGCTGATTGCCAGCTACCACTTGCGATAGAACCTGCATCCATAAAGTCTTCAGCTTTTGCAGCCGTATAAGCTACATAACCCCAAAAACCTTTAGAGATTGGTTTTTCTAATTTGAATGTTGCTGAACGATTATAAGCCCCATTTCTATTAGTTAATACCGCAGCCATTGATACGTTATCGTTTACTCTTACACCAGCATCAGTACCAGCGTAACGAGGTCTTGCATCAACACCACCTAATGTACCAACAGGTGCATCTAAGTTAGCGTTATAATAATGAACTGCGTTAATTGTTTTGTTGTATAAAAATTCAGCACTAGCTACTAATCCAAACCAAGGTAATTTTTGGTCAATTGCTAAGTTTGATTTCCAAACTTGTGGCATTTTGTAATTAGGGTCAGTTAATGCTAAATCAAATGTTGATGGTAACGTTGGAGTTGAAGGAATGAAATATTTGTTAGGGTCTGCAGTGAAACCATATTGTGCCGCTGCTGCACCACTCACATCAATAAATCCTGTCAACACACCATTGTTTCCAATTTGATTAGAAAGGAACACATATGGAGGTCTACCAGTAAAGATACCACTACCACCTCTGATTTGTGTTTTCTTCTCACCTTTTACATCATAGTTAAATCCGAAACGAGGTTCAAATAACAATTGATTTTTAGGAAGTACACTTGTATTCCACTTCTCACCACCAGCAAAAGTCATAGCTGAAATTGCTTTGTTTTCTAATGCTGTGTTTTCAATTGAAATAATGTTTGCTCTTAAACCAAAAGTTAATTTAAGGTTTTGAGTTGCATTATATTCGTCTTGAACATATAAATCTAAACGATTTGTTTTCAACACTTGCATTGGTTCAACTGCGCCAGTCAAAGCTGAATAACGGAATTGGAAACGAGCCGGTACAAATGTTGAAGGTGCACCACCATTTGCCAATGATTGATTAGCTGCAGTGTAGAAATCTGCCAAGCTATTAAAGATGTAAACACCATTAGAAGCTGGGTAGAATAAGTTGTTTGATTGATATTTTTGGAAGTTAAAACCACCAACTAAAGTGTGTTTCTCCAAATATTTTGTAACGTTGTTTGTTACATTGAATGTCCAATAGTTCAACTTATTTGATGGAGTAAATGGGTCAAAACCTACCGAAGTATAAGTTGCTGAACCATCTCTAATATCAATAGTTGGGAACATTTGACTCATATAAGCTCTATCTTCAATTTGCTTATCGTAAGAAACGATTAAGTTGTTAAATAAAGTGCTAGATAAATTTGAGTTCAATTCCAATACTGCTGAACGAGTATTATCTTGAATAATATAACCACTGTTCTTAAATGACATTGCATTAAATTGAGTAGTTCTATTACCAGCTCCTGCTGATTGAGAGTTTGAAATATTAATCTCCGCTTCAGAATTATGGTGAACATAACGAGCAGTTAATTTGTTCTTATCGTTAATGTTCCAGTCAGTTCTAAGCAAAAACTTCTTAGAAGCATTTGTGTTAGAATAACCTTCCCAAGGGCCAGTCACATAATTGAATTTCTCTTTCATAAAATCAGAAAGAGCTTTCATATCAGCATATTTTACTCTACTGATTTGTGTACCCGTCAATGGTGAACCTTCTGAAATCCAGTTAGTACCCGGCTCAGTTCTTTCTATACTTTCGTAGTTACCAAAAATGAATAATTTGTTTTTGATAATTGGCGCACCTAATCTAAAACCTTGTACTTTCTCATCAAACTTAGCCGCAGTTACGGTAGTTCCTCTTGCGTTATCACCAACATAAGTTGATGAATTGTTTCTTTGAGTTTGATAAACACTACCTTCAATTTCATTTGAACCGGAACGAGTTACCGCATTGATACCTGCGCCTGTGAAACCACTTTGGCGAATATCAAATGGTGCAACGTTCACCTGCAATTGGTCAATCGCATCTAATGAAATGGCTGAAGCACCAGTTCTACCACCCGCTTGTGCGGAAGAACCTAAACCGAAATTGTTATTGAATTGAGAACCATCAATTGTGAAGTTATTCAAACGAGAGTCTTGTGCTCCGAAAGAGTTACCACTACCAAATGGATTGTACTTTGTGATACCATCAATAGTTCTAGCTCCTGTAATCGGAATTGTAGTTAATTCTCTACGTCCGAATTGTTGTGCAGCACCAGTTTTTTCTTTTGAGAAAATACCATACTTGTTTGCTGATACAACTACTTCTTTCAATTGTACTGCTTCTTCAACCAATACAAATTCTACGTTTTCGGTTAAACCTAAAGATGTATTAATTTCTTTAAGTTCACCTTTCTTAAATCCTACGAATGAAGCGTGGATTGTGTAAGGTCCACCAACCCTAACCGCTGGAATCACAAACACACCACTCTTATTGGTAACTGAATAATAATTCGTACCAGTTGGGTTGTGTGTTGCATGAATCGAAGCGCCAGGGATAGTTTCTCCCTTCTGGTTTTTAACCACACCAGAAATGTTTGAGGTTGTGATTTGCGCAAACCCCATAAACGCTGTTGTCATAAATAACAACATCATTAACATTGCTTTTTTCATGTGCATTTGTTTTTGTTTAATATGTAACCAAATAAAAAAGGGTGTTCAGTTTATCTGACACCCTTTCCTTTACCTAAAATTGAGGTAAATACGTTATATGTAGCAAGAATATTGTTTTTTCCAAAACTATCCGCTTTAGTTCTATACTGTAACATAATATTATAACCCATCATTATCGTAACTCCCAAATCTTTGGTAAAATTTTCACAAATATATAGAAAGTTTTTGAATTTTCCAAAAAAATATTAAAAAAAATTCGTATGTCTAATTAATCCGAAATATATTATAATAGTGTTTCAACAATTTTAGCAAAAAATGTGTAAAAATACCAAAAAATAGGATTTTTAAGGAAAAATTAAAGGTTTAACTAATTGAAAATCAACGTTTTATAAAAAAATTTGGTAGTTTCAGGAAAATTTACTACCTTTAGGTAGTAATAAAAATTGTATTTGTATGAAAAAGTATGAAAATCAGTTAAAACGCCAAGAAATGGTGAAAGCTGGAGCTTACGATGGAAGATTTCGTGAGAAAATCGTTGTTGACAAGAAAAAGAAGGAGAGCAAAAATTGGGCTCGTAACAAATTTTCGTTTAATTTATTAAAAAATCAATAAAAATTAAAAAATATGAGACAAACTGACCAAAAAGCCTTAGATTACCTAAAAAGTAACCCTATTGTAGCTAAATTTATTGAAAAATTGGATAAAGAACGTAAAGAGTATTACGAAAAAGCCAATATGCCGAATCAATACAAACCGGTAGTGGTTGAAATTGGTACAAAATTCATCAGAATATGGCATGGTACATCTTGTTGGGGATTTATCAGCCGAGTTGATGGTGATTTGAAAGGTTCACCAATTAAAAAGGGTGATTTGTTGAAAGCAGCTACTTGGAAAGCTCCAGCAAAGCACGCTAGAGGTAACATTATTGATGGAACTGCTCAATATGGTGTGTATGGGCCGGAATATCTTAAATAATTAAATGGAATTAAGACCGAATCAAATAGAACCTGTAAAAAAGGGTGTGGAATTCTTTCAAAGTAAGAAGCCGCACCCTTCTATCATTGTTGCTCCTACCGCATTTGGTAAAAGTATCGTTATTGCTGAAATAGCTCATCGTTTAGGTGAGAAAATATTAGTTATTCAGCCTTCAAAAGAATTATTGGAGCAAAACTACAACAAATTCATCAATTTAGGCGGAAAAGCATCAATTTACTCCGCATCTATGAATGAAAAGGAGATTGGTGATGTAACTTATGCTACAATTGGTTCAATTGTTAATATAGCTTGGAAATTTTACGAATTAGGTATCAGAAAAGTGATTATAGATGAGTGTGACCGTTTTCCAAGGGAGCCGGATGGTATGTTAAGGAGATTTTTAACGGCAGCTAAGATAACTCACGTATTAGGATTAACCGCAACTCCACTTAAACTACAAGCTAACTTAGACCAATGGGGCCAACCTTTCTCAAAATTGGTAATGCTTACTTCAAAGAGTAAAAAAGGTAATTTCTTTAGAGATATTATTCACGTTGCCCAAATTAAGGAGATGTGTGATATGGGATTTTGGTCACCATTGAAATATGAATCATACGATTTTGAAACTGGTGATTTAGTTTACAATTCTAATAAGGCGGATTATACGGATGATAGTATTAAGAGGGCTTACAAGCAGCAAGATATTGGTGGAAAGATAATTAAAAGGATTTCCGAATTACCCGAAAGAAAATCTATTCTAATTGCCGTACCTTCTATTGATGAAGCAAAAGAATTGTCCACTCGCTTACCAAGTTGTGAAGCAATCTTTAGCGGAATGCCAGATGCGGACAGAGATAGGATTATTTCAGATTTCAAAAGTGGCAAATTGAGAATAGTTGTTCAGGTTACTATTCTTTCGGTAGGATTTGACCATCCGCAGTTAGATTGTATCATTACGGGAAGACCTACGGCATCTTTAAGTTGGTGGTATCAGTTTGTGGGTAGAGTAACTCGTATCCATCCTGAGAAGCTAAATGGGCTTGTAATTGATTTTGTGGGTAGTGTACCAAAGTTCGGAAAGGTAGAAGATTTATACTTTGATTACGAAGAACCACTATGGAAATTATACGGAGAAGGTAAAAAGTTATTAACAGGAATTCCACTTCACGAAATAGGATTGCATAAACAAGGACAACCAGACCCACATACATTAGCCGCTCAAGGGCCTGTTATTAAAATGAGTTTTGGAAAGTACAAAGATGTGGAAGTTCGTAAAATACCGGGCTATTATCGTAATTGGTTGTTGGATAATATAAAATGGAACGCCTACAATAAACATATACAAACCGAATTACAAAGGTTGAAGAATATAGGAATCTAATCCTATTTTATATTTATGTCTAATGAAACCTTCTTATAGACATACCAAGGAGGGTTGGAGATAATATGTGGACTCCAATCACCATATCGAAAGTATTGAATTTATTTTTATTGGTGTTTGGATTCGTATCGTTTTTCTTTCTTAATCAAAAGTGGAAATATCGTTATTATCAATGGGCCGGCCTAAAAAGTGTATGGATTAAAAAGGTACTATTCAAAAAATTAATAAAATAATGTATTACGTTCATAAACAGCTTATTCCAGTTGATACAAATCAAGGTGACCCAAATTGGGCAAAAAGACAGATTTGGGTTCTTAAATTAAATCCAAACGATACAATTGATGAATTTGAAAATTTATCCGATGCAGAAGCTAAAAGAGATGAATTGATGAATTCAGACCCAACAGGCCGTATTTACAAAGTTTCCTTAAAAAATGAGGATGGGAGTTTTTCAGACATTTAGACCTGCTTTCCTGGTTATTGTCTAAGTTTTTATTTATACTGCTTCAAGTATCCCAGTGTCCAGTGTCCGTAAATATATATGCTAACAGCTGATAAAAAAGCTGAAAATGTGGAAAAATTTTTCAAAAAAATAAATAAACATGATTTTGTTTGGAAAATCCAAGAAATATTCATATCTTTGTATATAAATTAATTATATGCAAGAAGAAACAGCTATCCAATATTGTGAAAGAGTATATCCAGAAATGATGCAAGAATTCAAAAAGATTCAAGCGGAAATGTATGAAACATTTTGTAAGAAACAAAGAAATTATGGACCTGGTAACATTTCAGTTGGAACTTCCCTTCAAACAAAAGAAGATGTTAAGCTATCCCTAACTGGATTATGGTTTAGAATTAACGATAAGGTTCAGAGATTAAAACAATTAGTTGTATTAGGTCAGCCCGATGAAGTAGGTGAATCAGTACAAGATACCTACCAAGATCTTTCCGTTTATGGAATTATCGCTCAGTTAGTACAAAGAGATAAGTGGGCTAAGTAGAGGAATTTTATAGGGATATATTTATCCTTATGGAGTATAGAAAATTAATACAATTAGATAACAAATATCCAAATCTAAGAAATTATAAACCGAGTGTAATTAAAAATGAAATTATACTTGATGGTGTATATCCGGAACTTAATAGAATACAATTTAAGTATCCGGATATTAAAAACATAAGCCCAATATCGGAAACTTCATTTAGATTTATATTAGGTGTTAAAAAAAATAAAGATGATAAAGAGCCTAAATATTTCACATCCGTTCCTTTCTATAATGATTTTTTAGCAACAATAGATGAATCAAATCCATATCTTTTACAATCTGCTTTAGATATAAGACTTTTCGTAAACATTGATATAAGTGAATTATTAAAAATTGTAGAAGATAATAAAAAACCAGAAGAAATAGATTTGGTTTTTATGAACAAAAATTTATTTGTAAACGATAAAGGAGAAATTGATTACGAATCATTGATTAAATATATTGATTCTTGTTTATTACCACCCAATCCAAATGATTTTGAAAATGGTGGTGTTACCAAAGCAGAACTTTTAGGAACATGGACTGTATTAGAAGTAGACCCAACAACAGGAAAAGCTAAAGCTAAAAGTGAAGTTGAAGCAGCTAGAAGTTTAGAAAATTATGAAACTGAACTTAAAAATTTAGAAAAAGAATTAAAAGAAGTTAATGGTTTAATTAAACAAGCTGAAACTGAATTAAACTCTAAAAATTTTGGAAATACAAATTTATGGAGAACTTTAGGTTTGGTAGTATTTTTCCCACTTAGTTTATTATCATTAATAGGAAGTAAAAAAAGAAAAGAAGAAGCAAAGGCTAAATTAAAAGAAAAAATAGATGAATTAAAAGTTAAAAAAGCTGATATAGAAAAACAAATTGTTGATTTGAAAAATAAAAAACCAGCATCAACACCAGCAACGGGTTCATCTTCATTAAATACACAAACACCACAAACTACAAATCCAATAGGCTCAACACCAACTGAAGCACAATCAAACTATCCTAACGGTCCAAGAAGATTTGGATTCTCTACACAAATAGGAAATATTGGAAATCCAAGAGGTATGAATTAATAGATAAGTTTTGTTATATTTATATGTAATAAAAGGTAGCCTATGGTTAATCCAAATGTTGCATGGCAGAAGTACCTTAATAGTTCCAACACTGCTATTAATAAGTATCTCAGCGATTATGGGGATGAGATTCTTCACCAAACATTTCAGCGATTAACATCAGCAATTAAATCTAAAAAATCTCACATTATTTTATTTCGTTTCAAAGAATCTGATATAGTTTCTAAGATATATCAGAAGGATTATATGTCCGCTTTAGAAATGCTTCTTAATCTTTGTATTAAATTAGAAAAATATGAAATGTGTAGAGATATACATAATCAAATAAAAATCTTCAAATTAAAAGCGGCCAGAGGGAAACCGAAAGCAAAAGTTATGATAGTAAAAACCTAAAAAATCAATTGGTATGGCTAAGAAAAGAGTTTCCGAAGAAGAAGTAGAAAAAGTTGTAGTTAAAGAGTATAAGTTATCTTATCCAAAAGTTATAAAGAAAATAAAATTCAAAACATTTAATCAAAAAAGATTTTACAAAGCAATTGAGCACCCCAATCATAATATCATAATGGGACATGCTTTAGCAGGAGCAGGAAAAACATACATATCAATTCAAAAAGGTTTAGAGTTATTATTACATCGTTTATCACATATTGAAAAATTAATAATCATAAATCCAACCGTTGATGTTGGTAACGAAGATAAGTTAGGACATTTGCCTGGCGATTTGATGGAGAAGATTGCCGTACATAATGAATCATCTCTTTTTATAATGCACAAAATTATAGGACCGGTTGAAACTAAAAAGTTAATAGAACAAGGTAAAATTGAATTCAGAGTATTAAACTTCCTTAGAGGTATAAACTTTGAAAAGAGTTATGTAATTTTAGATGAAGCACAAAACGCATCACCACATCAATTAAAAACTTTAATCACTCGTATTTCAGATGATACTAAATTAATCATAGAAGGTGACCTTTCTCAATGTGATAAGTACCGAACTAACGGCTCACCAGCTTATACAAAAAGTGGATTCTTTGATGTATGGAAACGATTGGGTAAACTAAAAGGTGTTTATCAAATAGAATTTACTAAGGATGATTGTATTCGTTCTGGTATTGTTAAAAGAGTGCTTGAAAGATATGAATTAGAAGAACAAATTTTATTAGGTGAAAATAACCCCTATGAATTGGACTTTAACTTTAAGCCCTTTCCAGATGAAGAAGAAACGATTGAAAATGAAGGATTTATAACTCATTGATTTTCAATTACTTATAAAAAGGGTATAACTTGTTGATTTTCAATAGGTTATACCCCTTTTTTTATTTGGTAATATCAGATATTTTTCGTATCTTTATTATGTAATAAAAGTGATAGATATGCTTAATAGAAAGAAAAGGTCTGACCGTAACCACATTATTTACGAAATTTTCAATACCTTCAATGGTAAAAGTTATTTGGGTATTACGGCCTGTATTGGTAGAAGAACAAATTATTCAGTTGTTAATCGTTTTAACAAACATTGTTCAAGAGCTAAAATGGAAGATAAAGATTGGGCTCTTTATAGAGATATGAAAAAATTTAACAAAGATGTTTACGAACTTTATATTGTTGAAGTTGTTAGAGGTAAAGCTCTAGCTCACCAAAAAGAAGTTGAATATCTTAAAGAATATAATTACGAACTTAATTCAACACATTAATTATGAATGATAAAAAAATAGTATGGATTGATATGGATGGTGTGCTTGTTGATTTCAATGGGCACGTTGAAGAAACTATATCAAAGAATGAATTTCTAAAAACAGCTTATAAAGGAAGGTATGACCACATACCGGGTATTTTCAGAAACCCTAAACCAATTGAAGGAGCTGTTGAAGCAATTAAGAAATTAGCAGAAAGTGGAAAGTATAATTTGTATATCGCTACCGCAGCACCTTGGGGTAATCCGATGGCGGCTATGGATAAAAGATTTTGGATTGAAGAACACTTTGGTAGATTGTTCCATAAGAAAATGGCAATCACTCACCTTAAAGGATTATTAATTGGTGATTATCTTATTGATGATAGAACCGCAAATGGTGCTGGTGAATTCAAAGGTGAACTATTAAGATTCGGATGGTCTTACGAAACAAAAGAATTTAACGAATACCCAACTTGGGATTCTATACTTAAAAAACTCCTATAATGAAAAAGTTATTAACCCCTATCGCTTTATTATTTGTATTAGTATCTTGTGAGAAAAGAGATTACTATGAGCCAATTAAAGAGTACACATTCACAATTGATTCGGTACTAACAAGAGATGGATTACGTTCCTTACCAAAAGATACCAATGGATTGTATCATCTTAAAATTGTTGTAAATGGTACTCCGCAATCACATAGAGTTGTTGGTAGAATAAAAGTGAATGGTAGAGAGCCAATACCGGCTGAATTAGTAGCTTGGGAAAGTAATATGTATTGGTGGTTGAGGCGTGGTGATACTACGGCAACTATTACACAAGCTTATGTAAATTATTTTACAGGCCAATATACAATAGTACAATTACCACCAATGATTGCTAGTAAAGATGAGTTAGTACCAACAATAAATAAATCAAGCTACAGTGGTACTAATGGTGAAATTAATACTATAATATCTCCTATAAGAGAAATGATTGGTGATACTATGGTTGTTAAGGCATACAATTGGAATTCAAATAAAACTTTATTTACAAAAATAGTCATTGAATAATGAGAAAGAAAGAAGTTAAATTACCTATGACTCCTATAACTGAAAAAACCTTTGAAAGACAAGGTTGGAGAAAAGTAAATGCAGATGATGGTATGGATGAAGATGGAAACGAACAAAGTGGACATTACTATTATACACTTCCGATTCCAAAATATAGAGATGATGAATTCGCACCTATGTTGGTATCAAACTCAACTGATGAGCAATTACTCCTAAAAGAGATTGGTATAAAGCAAGGTCAATTTTTTATAGAGATTGGTGATATGGATGGATTGGGATTTTGTAGTAGTGAAGAAGAATTGGATGTATTATATTCAGCCCTATGCGGTGAGGATATTGAAGAAAATTTGGAAAATCAAGAATAAATTTGTATATTTGTAATTATGAGAAATTATACTGAAAAACAATTGAAGGAAAATTACGATAAGTTCATATCCTTCGTAAAGAAAGCATTCGCTAATCAACCTGAGAGATTAGAGAAATTATTGTATATGTACTCCGAAGACCAATTAGGAATGGAGTTGTTGATGGCACCTGCAAGTGGTAAAGCGCATTTCCATTCAGCATACACTGGTGGTTACATTGACCATGTTATGAATGTATGTAAGAATTCAATTGGAATGATGAAGCAATACAAAGAGAATGGTGGTATCATTGATTTTGAAGTAGAAGAATTATTGTTTGCAGCATTACATCACGACTTAGGTAAGTTGGGTGATTTGGGTAAACCTTATTATGTTGAGCAGGAGAGCGATTGGCATCGTAAAAATCAAGGTTCTTTATTCAAACAAAACCCTGATATTCATTATATGGATGTAACACATAGAGCATTGTGGACATTGCAACATTATGGTATATCTTTTACTCAAAAAGAAATGTTAGGTATTATGTTAGCAGATGGATTATATAATGAATCAAACAAAAAGTATTTTGTATCATACGATGAGAACTTTCAGTTAAAGACTGAATTACCTTACTTATTACATTGGGCAGACCATATGAGTTGCCGAATTGAAAATAGTGAATATAGAAATGGCGTGAAATTTTAATTTACGCTATATTTATATAACGATAGTACCCGGCCGGTATATCAAACCCTAAATCGCTCAAAAGAGGATTTAGATTTAACGCTTAAAAAAGGTAAAAAAATGAAAAATCAAATTCAAAGGGGATTCCCTACCCCATTTAACAGGGACGAGTTTTTCTCGCCATTCGATACTCTTTTAGATAGAGTATTTTCTGAAAATTTTCCTGAATTATCAAAAGAAGTAGGTATCACACCTTTCGCAGCTTCGGCATATCCAAAATGTGATATTGTTGATTTCGCTGACCGTATTGAGATTATTGCGGAAATTCCTGGTCTAAGTAAAGACCAAATAACCATTGATGTAGAAGATTCAATCATTACATTGAAGGGTGAAAAAAATACCAAAGTTGAAGAAAAAGAAGGTGGTACATACCTTCGTAGAGAAGTGAAACGTTCTTCATTCCAAAGAACATTCACAGCCGATACAAAAATCTTCAATTTGGATAAGCTAAAAGCTAAGTTCGAAGATGGTGTGTTAGAACTAACAGTACCAAAAAGAGAAAAGGAACAACCTAAGAAAAGAACAATTTCAATAGGTTAATCCTATCAAAATAACGAAAGGGTGGGTATCAAAATCCACCCTTTTTATTTTTAATCAATATTTATATAGAAACAAATAATAGTTTTATGAAACCTGAATACAAAATGAGAGCTCAAGAAAACTTAGAAGCAATTGCTAAGAGAGCAAAAGTTATTTCTGAAATGTTAAAAGGCGAAAGACCAGCTAATCCTGCTGAGGCTACAAAATTAACAGTAGAAATTGAAAGATTAGTTGAGTTGACACAAAATATAGTAGACTTATCATAAGAAAATGAATTGGTTAAAAATATTGGTTGGATTATCAGCAGTTATTGTTGCTGGTTGTGCAGCTTACTTCTCCGTAACGGGATTGGGTGTTCTATTTGCAGGAGCATCTATATCAGTAATGGTAATGGCAGGTTCTTTAGAGGCTGCAAAATTAGTTGCCGCAACTTATCTAAAGCAAGAATGGGATACACTTAAAGGATTTAATAAATGGTATCTAACGATAGCAGTAGCAACTTTAATGCTTATTACATCGGCTGGTATCTTTGGTTACCTTTCTAATGCCTTCCAACAACAAAATCTTTCCTTACAAAAAGTGGAAAGAGATATTGCAGTATATCAAACTCAAATTGAAAAGAACGATAAGGAAATTGAAAGATATACTAATCAATTAAACAATCAACAAAACATTCGTAACTCACAAGAGGCAAATTTATCTAAACAAATTGATAAAGATAAATCAACAGCAAGAGTATCACAAATGATTCGTAATGCTGATAAAGAGATTAGTTCTATATCCAAACGTATTGATGAACTAACAAAACAAAATAATGTTTCTTTAGATTCAATAAATTCAATTAAAAATAATAATATTGAATTAGAAAGAGAAGTTGGTGGATTCCGTTTCGTAGCAGATGCGTTTGGTGTTCCACTTAATGATGTTGTTAAATTCTTTATCCTTATTATCGTATTAGTATTTGACCCATTGGCAGTAGCATTGATTATTGCGTTTAATGGTTTGATTATGAAACGTAGAGAAGAAAAGATAATGGAAAAAATTGAGAGTAAAGATTATGAAGTATATGGTGATAAAGAAAAGCAAAAAGAAGCTTTAGTTGAGATGATGAAGAATGACCAAGAATTGGGATTGTATGATGAACCAATGGAATTATCAGAAAATGATAAAAAAACATTTTTTGATAATATAGAAAATCCACCGGCTCCAAACGAAGAATTAAAAGAAGCGGCTTCTCAATACAACGAAGAAGTAAAAAAAAACGAAATTAATTCCACTACAACAAATGTGGAAACGAATGAGATAATTAGTGAAGAAATAACTGATGCTGATTTGTTAAAACTTGAACCTGATTATTCTCCAAGATATATTGATATTGATGGGGATGGATCTGTTGATGGAATTGATACAGATGGAGATGGTATAATAAATGAAGTAACTGCACATCCTAATAGAGCAATGGAAATACGAAATGCACTACCTTATTATGCTAGAGCAACTTTTGATTGGAATGACCGTAAGAGTTGGATAAATGACCAAAATGCGGTTAATTATTGGATAAAACATATCAAACCTTCACAATATCCAACCGATTTTTCAAGTAAATCATATTAATATTTGGTAAATCCAAACATTTTTTGTATATTTGTATTACAACAAATAATACTAAAATGATGAATTTAGGATATGCTTGTATCAATATGAGTATGGGTAAAAAAGTTACTACTAACCGAGCTATGGTTAAGAGGACTTTTCAAACTAAAGGATTGGATTATGTATCTGAATTAGCATTAGCAAATGCAAAAGATATAATCAAAATATTAGAGTGGAATAGAATGAATGGGATTAAACTATTCAGATTATCTTCCGCTATCGTACCTTGGGGTGACCATATTGATTTAACCCAACTAAAAGATTACAAAGAGATTAAGAGTGAGTTAAAGAAAGCAGGTGATTTTGCTAAGTTCCATAACATGCGTATTAATTCGCATCCTGGTCCATTCGTTGTATTAACTTCACCAAATGAAGAAGTTGTTAAGAACGCAATAGCAGATTTGGAATTGCATGGTAAGATATTTGATATGATGGGATTATCTAAAACACCATTCAATAATATTAATATTCATTGTAACGGAGTTTACGGAGATAAGAAATCAGCAATGGATAGATTTTGTAACAACTTCAAACGTTTATCTAAATCAGTTCGTAGCCGATTGACGGTTGAGAATGATGACAAGGCTACAATGTATTCCGTATTAGATTTGATGTATATTCATAATAAGATTAAAATTCCAATTGTGTTTGATTATCACCATCACACATTTTGTACAGGCGGATTAACCGAAGAAGAAGCACTTAAATTAGCCGCAACAACTTGGCCTGATGGAATTACGCAAGAAGTTCATTACTCAGAACCAAAAGAAGGAACAAAACCACAGGCTCACGCTGATTACATAAAACAATTACCCGAAACATACGGATTAGATATTGATATTATGGTTGAGGCAAAAGCAAAAGAATTAGCAATATTACCTTTTATTAAATGATGAATTACATAGCAATATTAACCTTTCAAATAATGTTCAATATCTTTAAGGTATTGGAGATTAAATTTACTTATGAGAATCAACTAAATAGGTTACTTATTAATTCAGTTTGGATTAATTTGGTATCACTTGCTTCAGTTTATTTTTCATTGGATAGTTTGTTAAAAGGAGATATGTGGGTACTACCATTTTATATTGGAGGTAGTGTATTAGGTAAATGGATAGCAATGACTCAAATGGATAACTTAGAATCTAAATTATTTATATTTTTCAAAACAAAAGAAGATGGCAAAAGGAATACTAGAGTTTGACCTTAATGAACCAGATGATATATTGGCACATAAACGTGCAGTTAAAGCAACTGATATGGCTATTGCATTATTTCAATTTGCACATAATACTAAAAAAGGATTTGAATGGAAATTGGACAAATACGAATCTAAAGAAGATTTGTTAGATGCGGTATATGAGCAGTTTTGGGATATAATGGAAGAACATAATATAAGATTGGATGATATAATAAACTAATTATGGCTAACGAAATAGATAGACAATATAAAGAATTATTAGAACACATTATCAGATTTGGTGTTGATAAAACTGATAGAACCGGTACAGGTACTAAATCTATTTTTGGATGGCAAATACGTCACAATATGCAGAATGGGTTTCCAGCATTAACAACGAAGAAATTAGCATGGAAGCAAGTATGTTCAGAACTACTTTGGTTCTTAACAGGCCAAACTAATATTGCTTTCTTACACAAATATAACAATCATATATGGGATGGTGATTATGCTAAGAGTGGAAGAACTGATGGTGAGTTAGGACCTATCTATGGTAAACAATGGAGAAAGTGGGATGGTAAGAATGGAAGAATTGACCAAATAGATGATTTAGTGAGAACCATAAAAGAAAATCCAGATAGTAGAAGATTGATGGTATCTGCTTGGAATGTAGGTGAATTAGACCAAATGGTTTTACCACCTTGTCATTATGGATTTCAATGTTACGTTAGAGAAGGTAAGTATCTTTCCTTAATGTGGAATCAACGTTCAGTGGATACATTCTTAGGATTACCTTTTAATATTGCTTCTTATGGGTTATTACTTCATATATTAGCAAATGAATGTGGTATGATACCTGATGAATTGATTGGTAATTTAGGGGATGTACATTTATACTCTAATCATATTGAGCAGGCTAAAGAACAACTAAGCCGAACTCCATATGAACTACCAACACTAAAAACCGAAGTGAAAATAGATGGTATATGTTGTGCTACACCTGATGATTTTATATTAGAAGGTTATCAACACCACCCAACAATTAAAGCACCTTTAAGTAATTAATTATGGCAAATTTTGATGTAAAAATACAACACCCAAAAAGAGTAGAAAAAAAATGGGGATATGAATTGTGGATACATAATGATAAAGATTATTGTGGAAAGTTATTAGTGTTCAATAATAGTGGTGATAAATTTTCAATGCACTATCATATGATTAAAGATGAAACGTGGTATGTACAAGAAGGAGCATTTCAGTTTGATTGGCTAGATACTGAAAATGGTGAAAGACTTTACACACAAATCCAAAAAGGTGATGTGATTGAAATTAAAAAAGGATTACCACATCAACTAACCGCATTAACTGATGGAGCAACTATCTTTGAAGTTAGTACACAACACTTTGATGAAGATAGTTATAGAATTTACCGAAACCAACCAAGTGATTTAGAATAATGACAAAGATAACAAAATATTTGAGAAATTTAGAAGAACTAAAAAAAGAATTGGAAGAAAATCCTGAAAACATAAAATACTATATAGGTTATATGGGATTTAATTCTGAAGATGACCGTTCAATAGATTTCATAAACGAAAAAATAAAAGAATATAAAAATAAACAAAATGAAAGTACAAAAAATTAAAGAATCTATTATAAGCACAGATGATTATAATGAATACAAATCTTTAATATCTAACCTAGATGGATTTGTATTTAATGGTGCCGATGTTGGTATAGATAAAAGAATTATTACAATTCGTTTGGGTAATAAAGAAGATGAATTAAATTTGATTAATCCTAAAATATTACAAGTTTCTGATAAACCATTGGTTTACTTTGAAAAAGATAGTATTAAAAAGAATAAAGTTAGAAAAACAATTCGTTATCCTTGGATTGTTTTACAAACTGATAATTTAGGAAAAGTTGAATTCAAAGCAGAAAAAACTGATTGGAAAAACGCTGATGAGTTTTTTGGTGATGTTGGGTTGTTAGAGTGTGTTTTAGTACAAAGAGCAATAGATGCAATTGATGGTATTGATATTACACACCCATCAAGATCTTATTCAGAAACTATTGTAAAGGATAAAGAACCTGGACGCAACGAAAGAGTTATGTTGCAGGGACCAAATGGTGAGATGGAATTTGTTAAGAGTAAAAAGATTGATTCCTATCTCGAAAAGGGTTGGCAATTAATCTAAACTCTAAAAAAATGGCAAGATTTATATTTATCACTACCAACGAAGAAAATAGAGAAGCTTCTAAAATTGAGTTTACTGTTCCTGATGATTTGGATATTTGGGAGTATAAAAGAATATGTATGAGAATGGCAGGGGCAATGGGTTATACAAATATATCTATTAAGAAGGCTTTTGGGCACGAATATAAAAGAGAATTAGATTACGAATTAACACAAAACCTACAAGCCTTATATTCAGGCTCCTATGTATAATATGGAAGCAAAAACAATAGCAGAAATACTAACACATCAGCAAGAAAATATACTTGCACTTAAAATTACTTTGGATTCTCTTATTGAAGAATTGAATGAATTGGAAGTAATTGATTATGGTAAGTTAGAAAAGAAAGTACAAAGAAGAATTAAAAAACTTCACAATTTAGCAAAAAAAGCACAAAAAGAACATACAGAAATGGATATTCCATTTAACCTTTTTGGTAATCCAATTGCTGAGGCTTAAATTTGGAATTATCAAAAAATTGTTGTATATTTGTATAATAACTAAAAATTTATGGATTATTTAATAGGTTTTTTATTAATAATATTATTACCAGCTTCAATAATATTCAATATATTACTTCTTATCAGAGGTATTAATTTTGTAAAACAAAATGAACAATTAAAAGATGTAATTAATGTTTATGAAGATAAACAATTACAAACTCAAGAAAAATTAGAAACTATGTTGCAAATGATGAGAGATATTGATATTAGAGGTTCATTTGAATCAGATGACGAAGTTGGAGCTGTGTTCTCTGAATTAAAGAACACAATTGAAACTTACAAAAATGAAATCTAATCATGCCAAGAAAAAAGAAAGACAGAGTTTATTTTACAATAGATACTGAAAAAGCAATTATTGAATATAATAAAACAACCGATATAAAAATCAGAAATAAAATTTACGAAGAAAGTATAAAATATCCATTTGAGAAATTAGCAGAAAATATTCTTAATACTTTCAAATTTTCTTATTTTGATGTAAGTAAGGAAGATGTACAAATGGAAGTGGTATCTACACTAATTGAAAAAATACATATGTTCCAAGAAGGTAAGGGTAAAGCATTCTCTTATTTTTCTATTGTTGCTAAAAACCATTTGATTCTAAAAAATAATAGCAACTACAAACGTTTCAAAAAAACAGCACTACTTTCTGAAATGCCCGAAAGCTGGAATCCAGAAGATGATTTTAGAGAAGTAGAACAAGGAAATGAGTTTGTAGAATTCAAAGAATTAATGTTAAAATATTGGGACCAAAATTTGACAAGAGTTTTTACAAAGAAAAGAGATATTCAAATTGCAGATGCTGTTTTAGAATTATTCCGTAGAAGTAGGTATATAGAAAATTTTAATAAGAAACACCTATATTTACTAATCCGAGAAATGACAGATTGTAAGACTCACTACATTACAAAAGTGGTAAACGAAATGAAAAAACATCAGGTAAAGATGTTAAACGATTACTTAGACCACGGAATGATTAAATCTCCAAATAACGATTTTTGGGAAGAAGAATATTTATAATCTATAAAGGATTATATTATGACAGATTTAGCTTCAATGTTATTACACAGCCGTACACAGGCTCACGTATTCCATTTAAGGGTATCTCCTAATGGATTAGCTCCGCATCTTGCTTTAGAAGGGTACTACGATGGTATTGTAGGGATGATAGATGGTTTGGTAGAGGGTTATCAAGGAATGGCTGGTTTGATTGAATTCAAAGCAGTAAAAGGAATTGACAATGATGCATCTATTGAGAACATCATCGCTTATTTTGAAGACCTGTTAAAATTTGTACAAACTAATAGAAAATCAGAAGAATTATCAGCTAGCTGGATTCAGAACGAAGTTGATAATGTTGAAAAATTAATATATTCTACACTCTATAAGTTGAAAAATTTATAGTAATTTTACTTAAAAAAGTTAGTAATTAATGGGTATCTAATATTTATGCTTAGATACCCATTTTAGTATCTAATTGTTTTGCTTTAGTACGTTATTTCCTATTTGTTCCGTTTATTGGTTTCCGCAAGTGTTATCTAACTTGTTATACTAACATAATAAGCTGATATACTCATGCAATACATTAAATCTCAGGTTTTGAACTTAAAAGAGTTTTTGTTCAAAGCGTTTCTTACTGGTGTGCTTACCTTCATAGGTTTAGCATTCCTGTTCCAAGTTTTTATGGTGTTCTTAACCTTCTCAGGTAATGAACAACTAATTGACAAAATTACACACGAACTAACAATTCGTTTTGATGGCAGGTTTTCCGATAATCCTGCGAACATTAATTACCAAGCCGAAGACCACATTTGGGTTGAAGGTGTAGACAACCAAGTTAAAATTGGTAAGCTAGCCGGCAATAGAAATTTGGCATTTGGTGTTAAAAATATCTTAGAGGAATTCCTTCAAGAAAAAGGATATGACCTAAATGAAAATGCACAATATAAATTAAAAGTTAATATTGTGTATTTGGATGTTCTATCTACAAAGACAAACATTTCAGTATTCCATAAAGGAGAAGAAGAAGTGGTTGTTCGTTTACAGGGAATACTTTACAAAGATGGCAAAAAAGAAAAAGAAGTTGTAGTTGAAGAATCTTCATCTGAAATATCAATGTCCACACTTATTGTAGACCAGGGTGGTAAATTCAATCAAACTTCATTATCTAACGCACTTAAAAAAGCATCGGATAAGTTGATTACTAAGCTATTCGGTGGAAAAGCAAAATAATATGAAAAGAATATTAACCTTAGTAGCGGCAGTTTTAATAAGCTTTGCAGCAAAAGCTCAAATAATTGTCAACCAATCAGTTTCAGCAGGACCTTATAGAGTAGGGGATACAATCACTGTAACTTATACGGTAGATAAGGGAACAACTAAGCCACGTTATTTTTGGTTAAGATATGACTACAATAATAAGGCTTTAACTTATGTTTCCACAACCTTCTCACAGGGTAATCAATCACAAACTTATTACACAAGTTGGAACAACTATAAGTTTACTGCAGCTGCAAACATCGCAGATACATCTTTATATGCACAATATGGCTCTACACCTTGGGGATATGCTGTAAACAACGATTGGAATGTTGGACAGATTGCAGTTCAAAGAGTAGACCAAAGCGTAAATGGTGTAGTGGCAACTCAAAAGTATATTCTTAAAGACCAAAACACTTATGCTGGTATTTTTAAGTTAAACCTATCTTACGCAACTGATAGTGCTAGTGGAGCAAATATTCCATTCATTAGAACAACAGCTGGTCCAACAACAATAACTGGTGTAACTGGTAATACTTCTTATTTCAAAGTAAGAGTTCTATTCCCTTCTGGATATAACATTGGTGACCATAACGTTCAATTAATGAGATTAAAAACCGATGGTACTGGTGATATAGATTGGTCACAACAACCTATTGCACAAAGAGCATTAGATGGTAGTGGTGAAGCAATATTTACATCAGGTATCAGAGTTGGTGATAGTTTAGGCGTATTTGTAGCAAATGCATCATCTAAGACTTGGATGAATAATGTGGTGACTGTATCTGATGCATATAAATCATTCTTAGGTATTTCACAAACTGATTTAAGTGGTAACACTACTTACTTCACAAGACCAAACTTAGAAAAGAAAGTTGGTAATATTACTAAGAACGATGCCGTATTTACTGAAGCAGATGCATACTATTCATTTGCGCATGTAATGGGAGTTGATGTATCAGCAAACGCTTTCATTCCAACTTCTACCGCAACTTCTTGGAGATGGCATAGTGGTTTATTAAATCAAAGTTGGTTAGATGGTACTTCAAAATATAGAGTTTATGTGACACAACCTACACAAACTGTAGATGCTGTATTCGCATGGGGTGGTGACTTAGATTGGTCACATTCATCTCATCCTGATACAATCGCATCAAGAATAGCAGCTGGTATCTTTACTAATAAATCAAACGATTTAACAATTGGTGAAATTAAAACTATGGCTATGACATCTAATATGAGTAACTCTTATAATGAGTCTGTATTAGAAGAAGTTAAATTGGGTGTAGCATCTACAATACAAAATGGTAAAGTAGTTCTTACCACAAACTTAACTAAAGAAGGTTTAGCAGGTTTGCAAGTTATTATGAACTACGATTCAACAAAATTAGATTTGGAAAATATCATATTTGATTCTGGTTCAACTATCACAAACTTCTCAACAAAGGATAATGGTAGATTGACATTTGGTTCTATTGACCAACAAAAGACAGCTAGAATCAAAACTGGTACTCCATATAAATTAATATTTAATCCAAAAGTTCCATTAAGCAACACTGCAGGTTTATTCTTCTTTGTGTTAGCCGATGCGGTAGATGCTAATGGAAAGAAAGTAGAACTTGTAATTGAATAATGAGAATATTATTAACACTATTATTATCTTTAATTGTATCTTTAGGGTTTGGTCAGCAGGTAAATGCACCAGACCCTAAAGAGTTTACGGTAAACACATCTGCACAAAATGCAAGCGGTTTTAGTTTAAGTGGATTTAATTCTACTGATGTTTTACTATGTGCTATTGGTTTACCTGTTGCTCCAACTGGAACTACGTTTTACATAACAACTACAACGGGTCTTACCGCATCCATTGGATATACTTTGACCGGTAATAAAACTCGTTTAACTTTTACGGGTACTCAAGCTAACATTAACAACGCATTAGCATCTCTAAAAGTAAACACAACAGGTACCGCAGGTAATGTTCAAATATCGGTATCTGCAACTGTAAACCCAACTGGATATTTTTATCTTCCAACAAATGGACACTTTTATAGACCAATATCAACCGGTGTGTTTTATTCACAATCTAAAATAAACGCAGCTGCAACAACATTCAAAGGGCAAAGAGGGTATTTGGTAACTATAACTTCTTCAGATGAGGATTTATTTATTTTTAATAATGTACCACAATCTAACATATGGTTTGCATTAACGGATTCAATAACCGAAGGAACTTGGAGAATAGATGATGGACCTGAAAAAGGTACTATCGTAAGAATAGGTACAACAAATCAGCAAGGTGTTTATAACAATTGGGCAGGTGGTGAACCAAATAACTGGGGTGGAAACGAAGATTATGCGGTAACTAAATGGGGTGGTTCTCAATGGAACGATTTGAATTCTAACTATAATAATCCGTATGTAATTGAGTATGGAACATGGACAAATCCTGATGACCAAACTTTTACTGAATTCTACAATAATAGTGTTATTAATACAAATGGACCTAACTTAAATTTGGTAGGTCAATTTAATTTTAACTTTGGTGGTAATATTGATGAAACTAAATTTTTAGGAACGATATTCAAAAGAAACAACTCCACATCGGCATGGACGGGAAATACATATAAAACATTAAATGGTTTAGGTAGAGTAACTCTTTCTGAACAATTAGATACTGCAAAACTATTTTCATCTGCAATATCAATAGCAACCGCAAATGATATGACTGCATATAGTGAAACCGATATAGGTAAGATATACAAAATGACCATAACAGGTAATACAGGTGGTACAATTTGGGGAACAAACATATACACAAACGATTCATATATTCCAAAAGCAGCTGTGCATGCTGGGGTAATAACTGCCGGACAAACAAAAGATGTTTACATTAAAATAGTTGAGGGATTAAATGATTATCCAGCATCAACACAAAATGGTGTAACATCAGATAGTTGGGGAGCATGGGGATTGAGTTATCAATTTGTAAACGAACCATCATCCTACAAAGCAACCATAACAACTGGACAAGCAGAATTTTCTTATGTTAATATTTCAAATGGTGTTACAACTCTTTATATTGATTTAACTAGATTTGGAAGTACACAACCATCAACAATATCTAAAGTTAAAATATTGGATTGTTATGATGGGCCTGTAACATATCAACAAACATCTGCATATTGGGCACATTATGTTGTTCCATCAACACTTACAAAAGTTACCGATGGAACTTCGGCATTTAATTCATCAATAAGAAATGCTGGAAATAATAATTGGGCTTTTATGTCTAATATTTCTTTTGCACAAAATGGTACTTACAAACAACATAAATTCCAATTTCAAAATTATGATTCAGTACAACTTAAAACACTTTACAATAGTATAGTTACTGTATCGGATGTTTATTTAGCATTTAAGGAATTGGCAGAAGCTGGTGGTATATTTGGTGGTGGTAGTGGAACGCAATTCACTTATGGTATGCAATTCAAAAATGCGGATATTGATGATAATGGTGTATTCAATGAAGCGGATTGTTTTAGATTATTACAAAACTTAACAGGTGCTAAAAACTTAGTGGATAACTACACATTGGATAATACAATGAAAATAGTTTTAGATTCAACTTATGCAACTATTGGTAAATCTAATTGGAAAGATTTTCCATCTTATTTAGGTAAAGAGTATGGATTCAGTTTATTGGATGGTAAAATAAATTACACATACAATTTAGCAGTAACTTGGAAAGGTGATGTAAACTTATCACACTCAGCAACTCCACCTTCAAATGGTATAACAACAATGTCAGCAAACTTTGGTGAAAGAAGTATGAGTGTAAATGGTGAACCAACTGCATATATTATCTCGCAAATAGTTGGAGATAGTTTAATTGCAACTATTAAATTCAATCCAAATATAAATTCTATTGTTGGTACTCAATTCCAAATAAATTATGATAACTCTTTAATTACGTTATCTTCAACAAAATACAAAACAACAGGCTCACCTATAAACTTCGCAAATGATAGAGGAACATTTATTAATTTAGGTTCTCTTAATACTGGTGGTGAATTATTAGATGGTACTACCGAATATCAACTTACGTTCAAATTAAAACAACAATTGGATAACTCTTTAGGTTTGGTTTCTATTGCTGGAAACGAAGCGGTAAATAAAGATGGTAAAACTATTAAAATAAGAATACAATAATGAGATACCTTTTAACGATATTATTTTTAATTTCAATATGGGGATGTAGAAAATTAGATGTAGTCCCAACCCCACCACCTGCTCCATCTGATATATTCTCTGTTAAAGAAACATCTATTGGAAATGGTGAACAAATCAAGTTCAATCTAAAGACCGAAGGGGTCTATACACTTACTTTATTTGATTCAGTTGGCCAGCAAGTTGTGGCCCGAGAAAGAATAATTGGAAAAACTGGATTAAATACACTAAAACTTTATACTAAATCACTACCTATTAAATATTTATATCTGACCTTAGAGGACCAGAATAGTGTTGAAGTAGGTAAAACGTTACTGATAATTAATTAAAAACAAACAAAAAATGAAAAAATTATTATTAGTATTGTTTGGAGCACTATTAATTGTTGGCTGTAGAAAATTAGATATTTATCCACAACCACCAGTTGTAAATCCAAATGAGGAACTAAAAATGGCAGCGGCTTCTGGTTTGAAACTACAATCAGTATTCGTAACTTCAGAAGTGGCTATTAACGTAAAGTTAGAAGCTGGACAAAACGTAACAATTAAAATCTTTGATATTGCAAATAGAGTAGTATCTAAAGAAACAATGTACGCAAACACCGGTGATAATATATTAAAGGTTTATACTAATGCATTTCCAGCATCAGCATATAGAATAGCTCTATACGATGCAAATGGTAAAATGTTAGGTATTACCGATTTTAATAAGTTATAAAATTTGTAACAATAAAATAAAAACAAAATGTCAGAAGAAGTAGAAAGCACAAATGATGGTACTTGGTCTGGTTTGAAGAAAACAATAATCGGTGTTGCAACAACAGCGGTTATGGGCTTAGGTACTTGGGGTGTAACAAAAATCACAGGCGGTGGAGATGAAGCAGCTCCTGCACCTGCAGCAGCACCCGTAATCAACATCACAAATTCTAACCAGCAATCTCAATCAGCAGGTGGAACAACTAAAATCATTGAAAGAGAAAAAGTTGTAGAAAAACCAGCTGCAGCTCCAGCACCTAAAAAGAAAGATGGTGATGAGTTCAAAGAGAAACCAGCTGAGTGGTAATATATGGGATATAAAATTGGGGTTACATTATTTTTCATAGCCTTCTTATTATGGGCTATGAATCATGCAAATAACGAAAGAATACGAAAAGAAAATGGCAGAGAATAATCAACAACCACCAAGCGGCTTTAAGGACCTTCTTAATTCAATGATGAAAAGAAGATGGTGGATTACCGCATTGGTATTAGGTGGGTTTATGTTTATAATGGCAGGAATGTTCGGGGCTATATTTATGAAATCCGAAATTGCAGGTGAATGGAAAGAACTTCTTTTATTATTATTAGGTGCTTTCATTGGTAGTTATGGTAAAATCATAGATTACTGGTTTAGTGATACCGATAAAGATAAGATGTTAGTTCAGAAAATGGATGAGGAAGATGGAACTTCACTTTCACATACAAACGATATGAAGGAAAGTAACAAACCTACAACTCCACTTATTCCAGATGCATTTGTCCAAGCTGCAAATCATGCACATGAAATCAATCTAATAGAAGCTAACAAACCAAAAGAAGAAAAAGTTGAATCACAAATTACAGACGCTGTAACCGCTCCAACTCCAAAAGCAGGTAGAACTGGTGTAGAAGTTGATGAAGATGGTGATGGTGTAATGGATGGTATTGACTTTGATGGTGATGGTAAGATTGATGTTTATTTCGCACATAGACAGTGTGAACACATTTGGGGTGATAAAGATGGTGATGGTGATGAAGAATGTTTGAAATGTGGAAAGATAAAAGACGAAGATGCTGAACAAGCAGGGTAATATAAATCAGTTACGCATAGGTTACATTAATAAACTAAATAAGTAAACTATGGGATGGTTAAAAGAACTATTCAGCGATGACAATCACATCAATGAAAAATCAGTAGTAGGTTTCGGTGCATTCATAATGATGGTTATTACTCTTTCAGTTGATATTATCACTGGTGTAATGGGTAAAGAAATGCCAATCCACGAATTTGTATTTGATGGATTTATGGTAATCACATTGGGAGCATTCGGTATCGCTTCAGTTGATAAATTCATCAACGCTAAGAAGGGAAAGAAAGTTGAAGAAGAAGAATTAGGATAATATAAAGGGAGAACATAGTTTCTCCCTTTTTTATATTTATACTAAATAAAATGTTATGGCACTACCTTGTCCCGCTTGCAAACAACCTTTGGGATTAACTTTAGAATTTATATTCAAACATCCAGTTTCAGCCTGTCCACATTGTGAGACAGTTTTGGATTTTACAGTTAATGATGAAATAAAGGAAAAATATAAGGAAGCACTTGTTGAAATAGAAAAAATCAAAAAAGAGTACCAAGGAGTAGTAAAATTTGGATAATTGGGGTGTTTTATACTTTTTGGGATATTTATGTTCAAACAAGTTACAAAAATTAATTATAAAAACTTAAATTTATGGCAGGTATCGCAGACCAATTCGCAGGTCTTCCTATTGAAGATTTGATTGTTTCACCTATTGTTGGTATGGCAAAAGGTCAAGCAAAATTAAACGAAGTAACTTGGAAATATATTTCTGAAGTAGCATTCGTAACGGACGAGAAAACTAAAAAAACTAAAGCACGTGCTTTAGATGTTGAAATGAACAGAGTTGTAACCGATGGTGCAACAGGTGAACAAAAACTACAAAAAATTTATAGTAAAGTTCCTATGTTACCATTAGTACCACTTCCTTCATTAGCAATTACTTCAGCAGATATTGAATTTGCTATGGAAGTAAAAACTTCAGAGACAGAAAAAAGTGATGTAAAAACTGAAAGCAGTGTTGAAGTATCAGCTGGTGGTAGATTTTGGGGTATGAGCTGGAATGCAAAAATTTCTGGTAAAGTAGCTACAAACAAAGAGAACACTAGAAGCACTGACAACTCAGCTAAATACAATGTAAAAGTACACGCTGAACAATTACCAGCAACTGAAGGTATGTTGAAATTATCAGATTACCTAACTCAAATGTTAGAACCATCTTTAATTCCACTTACTGAAGACCCAGCAACTGGTGGTGGTAAGAAGTAATAGATAAAAATAAAATAAAGGTTATATTATGGCAAGATTAAATGTAGAGGAACTTGTTGGCGGTCTCTTAGAGGCCGCCATGGTTTCTCAAGGTATAAGTGAAAGACAGCATATTAATGCTATCCGAAACTATTTCAATGAAGATGGTACACCCAAAACCACTACCTTTAATATAGGTGGTAAGGATTTGGTTGTACCTCTTTATATTTTGGCGGACCATTCATCTATTGGATTGGATGAGCTAGATATTGAGTTTACTTGTAGACTTATATTTGGTGACGAAGAAAAAGAAGTATCCAGTCTTAAAAAATCTCTATTAGGTTTATTTAAGAAAAAAGGATACGAACACAATATCAAAGGTATTGAAGTTGATTCAGGTTACAATCCAACTGAAGCTGGTATGGCTAAAATAAAGGTTAAGTTTAAGGCTGATGAAAAGCCCGAAGCTGTAAGTAGATTGATTGATGAATATATCAAAAATCTTGAAGACCCAAATGTAAAGTAAATAAATTAAGGGAGAACATCGTTTCTCCCTTTTTTTATATTTATAAGAAATTATCTATGTATGAAAAAATTATTCGTATTATTAAGTATATTGTTGATTACGAGTGGTGTGGGTGTCCTACATGCTCAAACAATAGGAAAAACTAAAACTGAAGATTTCAAAGCAGATTTTGAAAAGAAAAAAGATATATCTGCATATTTGGATTATGAAGGTCCAAAGAAAAATATCCAAATCCTTAAATGTGGTATTGGTGAAGAAGTGTACGAAATGTACCCTGAATTAAAAGAAAAGAGAGTAGGATTGGGTGTTGCAAATATCGTATTAGAATATTTGGATAACCTTAATCGTTTTGAATTTACCGAAGATAAGACTGAAATTAAAAATAGAATGGTGCAACAATTCAAAGCATCAAACGCTGGTATTTCCGAAAACAAAATTGAAGGTAGAGGAAAGATTAAATTGGCACATTACTTTGTAGAGATTGAAGTATATGATTATTCAGTATCAGAAGATGAAACTATTAACTTAAAAGATGGTATCAAAGATAACTTAGTAACTCGTTTAGGTTTACAGGTTAGATTTACAAATGCTGAGAATGGTTCAATCATCGCAGCATCTGGTTTGGGTGAAGCTAAAACAAATAGAGAACTTACTTTACTTTCTGATGCAACTGTGGACCCAATTAAATTCAACCAATCTACAATTAGTATTTCAACTAAGAAAGCATTGGATATAGCTTGTGCAAACATTTTGGACAAGATGATTAAAAAGGGTGTATTTGAAAAATAATGATTAGCTTAAAAACTATATTATCAGAATCAACCAAAACCGAATATATTGTTTGGGGTATTCCTCCTGGTAAAAGAGATGAGGAAATTTTATACACAAAAGCTAAATCAAGTGGTGAAGCTAAAAAAGTAATAGATATATTAACACAAAAGCATGGATGTAAAAAGTGTAGAGTTCAGGTCTTAAATTTATCGCAAGATACCGATTTCTCACAAGAATTTGGAAACACTGTAAAACGTTAAGATATGGCAAAAGCAAAACCAAAACCAGTACCTATGAGAAGTAGGAGAAGCGGTTTGAAAAAAATGAAGTTAATTAAACAAAATTTAGAAGTATTAAAAAGATTAGAGAATGATAAAGTTAAGTAATATACTAAAAGAAAACTACTCTCATATCAGATATTTAGTATCTGACCTTAAGAATCTATACTATGAAGTTAATGATAAAAAGTTAAAACAAATAATATTGGATTTAATTCCTTCAGGAACACAATACACATATACTCCACAAAAATCAGATTTTTATATTAAAAAATTTAATGAGTTAGAAACATTAAGTAAAAAAGTATTAAAACCAAACAACCCAGCTCTTAAAACAATACAAAAAGTAGTTAAGGGTGGTATGGATTTTTGGAATCAGAAAGAGAATATCAAAGAAATAGAAGTAGGACAGGGACACGAAAACGATAGAGATATGGTTGTGGGTGTTGCTGAAATTATTCGTATGGTAGATGATATGAACAATAGAAAGGAAATAGCAGATGCTATGTTAAGAAAGTTCAAATCAGAAGATGTAATACACAATGCAAAGGAGTTCCTAACATTATGTGGAATTTCTTCATAATTTCTTAATATTAAAATAACCAATTTAGAGAAACGCTTTCATAGTTATTGGGGAACTAACCTAAAATAACTTTATGAGAGCGTTTCTTTTATTTCTGTTACTACCTTTATCAACATTTTCGCAAGATACATTATTTAACAAAGTCCTTTCAGAAGTGACTGTAAAATCTGCCGGTCAAAGGATAACCGAAGCATCCATTGTAAGAAGTATTCGTAATTCAAATGTAGTATCCGATGGATTATCAGTTGAGTTTATTAAAAAAACACCCGATAGAACCGTTGGTGATGCACTTAAAAGAGTAAGCGGTGTTACTATTCAAAACGATAAGTTTGTATTGGTAAGAGGATTAGCAGACCGTTACAATTCTGCTATGTTAAATAAAACTCTACTGCCATCAACCGAACCAGATAGGAGAGCATTTTCATTTGATATAATTCCTACATCCCTAATTGATAATATAATCATAGCTAAATCAGCTTCAGCAAATCTACCTGGTGATTGGAGTGGTGGATTGGTGCAAGTTTCTACAAAAGAAGTTTCCAACAATTTTTTCAATATCTCATTGGGAAGTGGTTGGGGTTCGGTTTCATCTCTTAAAGATTTTAAGTTAGTTCAAGCTACTGAATTTCCTTCCACATTCCCATCCACTTATCGTTTCCGAATAAGCCCAAACATTGAAAGGAGAGCATTTACAAAGTTAATAGGTTCACCAACAACCGAAGGGTTTACATCTCCACTTAATACAAATGGAGCACTTTCATTTGGATATAAGAAGGGTAAGTTTAATGCTTTACTTAGTTCTACAATACGAAACTCATTCAATCTAAACTATATTGAAAGAACTGATTATCAATCTTCAACTGAATTGGCATACGATTACAAAGATACACTTTACTCAAAAAGATTTCAAGCAAATGGATTACTTAACTTAACTTATTTGGGTGAAAACCGATATAGTTGGAAAACATTAGTAAGTTATCAAACTGATGACTCGTATATGAATAGAGTTGGTGAGAACTATGATAATGTTCAGAATGTATTAAGTAATTCTTCTAATCATATCCGCAACTTTGTTCTTAATTCACAATTAGACGGTAAGATTAAGACATGGGATTTTAATGTAGGATATAATTTTATTTTTAGAGAACAACCTGATTATAGAGTTAATCCAATTACAAAATCATTGGGTGTAAACGAACCATATGCAACCGCATGGAGAGACACATATCGTTTCTGGTCAATTATGGATGAGAACGGAATGAATGGTAACATTAACAAAGATTTTGGTAAGATAAAAGTTGGTGGTGGTTATCTAAAAAAGATTAGAGGATTTAACGCAAGAGTTTTTAGATATACCGCAGTTGATATGTTGGATGAAATAACAAACAACACCGATAGATACACCGCAGATTTTGATTTAGGTAATGGTTATGTAATGTATGATGGTGAGTGGGGTAAATGGAAATTGAATAGTGGATTGAGAACTGAATATAATATCTTTAGAGTTAATACATCTGATTTTAGCGGAATACAAATAAATGTAGATAGAGAGTATTTGGATTTGTTACCTTCATTAAATCTTTCATACAACGAAGAAAAAAGTAAGTATAGATTTTCAATGAGTAAAACATTAGCAAGACCTGAATTTAGAGAAGTGGCTAATTTTGCTTATTATGATTTTGTAAGAAACGCACAATTATTGGGTAATTCAAATCTTAAAAAATCTGACATCTATAATGTAGACCTTAAATGGGAATACTATCCATCAAATAAAGAAAGTATATTCATTTCTGCGTTTGGTAAAAACTTTGTAAATCCAATTGAACAAATAGTAGCGGATGGTTCAGTTCCTTCCAATCTTCTTTTAACTTACACAAATCCAAAACAAGCAACAATATATGGTGTAGAATTGGAAATCAGAAAAAAGATAAATGGTTGGTTTGATTTTTATACAAACACTTCGGTAATGAATTCGCAAGTAAATGCAAATGGAATTAGAAGACAATTGCAAGGACAATCAAACTATGTTATTAATTCTGGTATAAACATACATAAGAAAAATGAAACATTAAATATTTCATATAATAGAGTTGGAGATAGAATATCAGCAGTTGGTTTCCAAGGTTACTCTGATATTTTTGAAAACGCTAGAGATGTAATAGATATTGTGTTTCTACATAAATTAAAAAAAGGAGAACTTAAATTTGCGGTAGCAGATATACTTGCACAACCATCGGTTTATTATCAAAAGTTACAAACAAAACGAAATTTGATAAAAACAAACAACGAACAAACAATTTCATTAACATTAAATTTAACACTATGAGAAAATTATTAGGACTTATTTTAATCTTAGGATTATTCAGTTGCGAAAAAAATTTAGGTGGATATGAACCGCCTGTAAATGTTCCCCTTTCAACAACATTAAGTGGAACATACAAAGAAACTATCACACTAACCGCAGATAAAGTGTGGATATTAAAAGGATATGTTTATATCACAAATGGTTCACAATTAAGAATTCAACCGGGTACAAAGATTGTATCTGATGTTGCTGAAAAGGGTGCATTGTGTATCGAAAGAGGTGCACAAATAATTGCGGAAGGAACTGCACAAAAGCCAATCGTATTTACATCAGGAAAACCAGATGGTGAGAAAGCACCTGGTGATTGGGGTGGTATTGTAATATTGGGTATAGCTCCAACTAATAGAACATCAGAACCAACTATTGAAGGTGGTATTGGTAGACCTTATGGTGGTACACTACCTGCTGATAATAGTGGTGTTCTAAAATATGTAAGAATTGAATACGCTGGAATCGCAGCAATGCCAAACTCCGAAATTAACGCACTAACATTGGGTGGTGTTGGTAGTGGAACAATCATTGAGAATGTTCAAACTATTTACGCTAACGATGATGCATTTGAATTTTTTGGTGGAACTGTAAATGCTAAAAACTTATATGCATTCGCAACCGCAGATGATGATTTTGACTTTGATTTTGGATATACTGGAACTATTACAAATGGTGTGGCAAAGAGAGACCCACAATTTGTAGATAACGGAGATGCTGGAAATGGTATTGAGTGTGATAACGATGGAACAGGTTCAACCGCAACTCCATATACACATCCAAAACTATTCAATATGATTTTAGTTGGACCTAATACCTCAACTGCATTAGCAAACCATAACTTAGGTTTAAGATTTAGGAGAGGGACTCAATTCACAATGAAGAATAGTGTAATTTGGGGATGGATGAAAGGTGGATTGAGTTTAGAAAGTAATGAAACAGCACAATTCGTAAAAGATGGTGTTTCTGTATTTGAAAACAATTCAGTAGGAACATTTAATCCTACCCTAAACTTTATCAGTAGAGCAACCACAATTTTAACAAATGAACAACTTAAAACTTTAGCATTAGGTAAAGGTAATAAGGAAATAGATGTGGTAATACCTGAATTAGATAAACCAATATGGGTTAATGGATGGACTAGATTTCCAACAAAAGGTAATTAAAACGAAAGGGAGTACTAAACTCCCTTTTTTTATATTTATAGGTACAAAAAGGAGGACCTATGAAAAAACTATTATTCTTAATAATGTTACTACCATTAGTTGCATTATCTCAAGTCTCCTCTTGGAGAACTAATCCACCACAACCTAGAGTATCAACTCCATCTGTTCAAGGACAGAGAAGTGATATGAGTATGTGGAGAAACCAATCACCTAGAGAGTTTAATAGACCACAAACAAAGCCTGGCTCAAACATCATCATCAACAACAATCCTTGGGGTTGGAACAATTGGGGATGGGGTTGGAATAGATGGGATATGTGGGGAGCACCTGGTTTCGGTTGGAACTTCTATACTCCTATGTGGTATTGGAATGATTGGGGATACCGTCAACCTGCAAGAGTATATGTTTACAATGATGGTAGGAAAGATACTATAAGAGGTAAAAAACCTATCATAAATTTTGGTTTACACAAAACAACAAACGAACAAATCGGTGGTTATTTCGCAGTTGGTAACAAAGGATATTTCATAATGGATTTTGTTTCAACTTATGCAACTGACCGTTCTACTTTCTTTCCTTATGGTACAATTGGTAGAGTAGATTTCCCACTAATTTCAGACCTTAAAAAAGAAAGAACGTTTTATGTTGGTGGTGGTATCCGATACAAAAGAACCGGCTTCCATACAATGATAGGTGCTGGTAGAGAGATAGTAAGATGGAGAGGTAAAGATGCTTTGGGTGAAATAACTTTCCCTAAGTACAATTCAAATTTTGTTACAGCGAAGGTCGGTGTTATGTATGACATTAAAAACTTTACAATCAAGTTTGACACTGACCCTATTAGAGATTATGTCCAATTTGGTTTAGGACTTAATTTCTAAAATGGTAAAATATCTAAGTATTTTTTTATTGGTATTAAGTTGCCTGTTCACACAAAATGTGAGCGGGCAAACTTATACCCAATCCTATGTGGACAAGTGTACTGGTGAATTAAAGCTAGTTACAACACAAATGGTGAATGGTAACTATGTGGTATCATTCTATAATCAGGTCAGAACATTTACTGCAACTGAAGTAATGAGTGGTGTTACACAGGCTTGGTTGACAACCGTTTACGCACAATATTCTACAATGGGTTGTCCTACTAATCAGGTGGTGCAACAAACTGTAAACCAAACTGTAAATCAGGCAACATCCCAAGCAGCATCAGCAGCGGCATCGGCAGCAAGTTCAGCTGCATCATCTGCTGCTAGTTCAGCCGCTTCATCATCAGCAAGTTCAGCAGCAAGCAGTTCCGCATCAGCGGCAGCATCTTCATCGGCTAGTTCTACACCACCACCTACATCTTCATCATCAGGAAGCACTACTTCTGGAAGTTCTAGCAGTAGTTCTGGTTCATCTTCATCCAGCTCAAGCAGCTCATCATCTTCATCTTCTGAAACTAAATCGGAGAGTAGTAGTTCATCATCTTCATCAGAACAAAAGAGTGAACAAAAATCTGAGCAGAAGCAGGAAGAGCAAAAGAGTGAAAGTAAATCGGAAGAAAAGAAAGAAGAATCTAAATCCGAAGAAAAAAAGGAAGAAAAGAAAGAGGAGAAAAAAGAGGAAAAGAAGGATGATAAAAAGAAAGGAAAGAATGCAGTAAATCCTATGTTAGTTTCAGCAGATTTAGCAGGAACTCAAGATATGGAAGGAAAATATGCAGCATTGGCAAGTGTTGGTATATCTAAATCATCTCTTATGGGTGATAAATCTTATTCTGCTACCGCACTTATTTGGAGTACGTTAGACCAATACGCAGTTAGTGGTGGTATGACAAAGATGGATTTTGAAGAAGGTAAATTAAATGGTATTCATTCATATTCAGTAACCGCAGCGTATCTGAAAGGAACTTGGATGCAAATGTTAGGATATACCTATGTAAAACCACATCCTAAATGGGGAACTTATGGATACAATGTTGGTGTTATTGCATTACAAATTAAAAATCCAATGACTCAAAAATATAATTTGAATTTGTTGACATCATTTGTGGGATTTTGGACTAAACCTTACCAAATCAATCGTAAAACCACAATTTCACCACAAATATTCTATATGAATTCACCAATTAGTTACAATCCATCAACAAAGGGAACATTGGTGACAAGAATACCTGGTTTTGTTGTGGGAAGTGGATATGATTTCAGACTTAGTAAAAGATTCGCATTTTCAGCAGCTTATAGGGCTGTATTATCTTTAGAACCTAAGTTTACTATTATGAACAACTTCCAAATTGGTTCTAAATTGGTTTTGTAAATATTTATACACAAAAATAATACCTTATGAAAAAATTTGTTAATTTCAAAAACATTGCCATTGCCGCATTGGTAATTTGGATTTTATTACAATGGTTTAACCCAGGTGGAGTTATGCCAGGCGGAAGAACTATCAGAATTGATGGTAAAAAATACGAAGTTATAAAACATACGATAGATACTGTTGAAGTAGAGAAAGTAAAAGTAGTTACTAAGAAAGGAAAAGATATTGTACATGAAGTAATTGATGTAGATACTTTAGTACTTAAAGAAATGATAAATGTAGATAGTGCAGCAATCCTTAAAGATTACTTAGCAAAGATTGTTTACAAAGATACCCTAACTTTAGATGGTGGATTGGGAACTATTGCATTAACGGATACTATCACAAAGAATAGAATATTAGGTAGAACTTGGGATGCTAAAGTAAAAGAAAGAATCATCAAAGAAGAACTTATTGTTAAAGAACCTGCAAAAGCACAACTTTATTATGGTTTGAATGCTGGGTTTAACAAAGAAGATTATGTATCTGCAGTTGGAGCTGGTTTAATCTTAAAAACTAAAAAAGATAAAATTTATCAATTTGGTTTAGGTGTAAACAATAGAACTACTGATGGAACTAATGGTTCATTCTCACCTTATGTTGGATTTGGTACTTATTGGAAAATTAAAGTTAAAAAATAATGATAAAGCTAACACAAATTAACGAAGCATCGGAAGTGATGTATAAAGAATTGAAACCAGTTCATCAAAAGCAGGTTCAAGCATTTGAAAAAATCATAGGTGGAAAGCACTCTCAAATATTTGATGGTATTCACGGAATGATTGTTGATATAGAAGCAAGTGGTAACTTTGGTAGCGGATATAGATTTGATGCTAATACACTAAAAAAGTTATTAGCACTTAAAGTTCGTTGGATAGAAGCTGATGGTGATTTAGTAACAATAGCATTTTAATATGATAAAGTTAAAAGATTTAATAACAGAAGCAAAATCAGATTATCAAGTATATCATAAAACATACTCAGCAGCAATAGCTACAGCTAAAGCATATGCGGAGAAAAAAGGATATGAAGTTGATGATGAAGATTCTTTTAGAAAAATAGGAATGGGCCCTAGAAAACCATCTGCTGGTAAGACAAATAGATTTTCAATTGAATTAACTAAAGATGGAAAACCACAAAAGAAAATGCTACATATTCAAGTTTATAATATGGGTACTTTCAAAAGAGATTCTGATGGTTCTTTAGTTAGAAGTATGTATGGTGGGCAAAACGAATATGAACTAAACGCTTACATCAACTAATGATATTACTTAAAGACATATTAGGAGAAGACCTTCGTAAGTGGTTTGGTAAGGGCAAGACTGGTTCTACAACTGGTGGTGGTTGGGATAGATACAATGCACAAGGTAAGAAGGTTGGTAAGTGTGGTGATTCAAAAGCAGGAGACCCATACGCAGCTTGCCTATCAAAAGAAAAAGCAGCTAAGTTAGGACCTGATGGTAGAGCGGCATTTGTAAAAAGAAAAAGAGCTGCACAATCAAAAGCAGGAGATGCTAAGAAAGGCGGTGAAAAATCAAAAGGTCAAAAACCAACATTTGTTAAGACAGGTGCATAATGATTTCACTAAAAAAGATATTATCAGAGGTTGGAGAAGGTTCAGCAAAACCATTTTCATACAATAGAAAAGGTAATTTCAGTTCATTTTTCAAATCACTAAAAACGGCATCAACAATTGACAAATATACAAAGCAAAAAGATTTTGTGTATGAAGTAATTGGTGATAAGTCTCGTTATTTGGTAAAATTTGCTTGTATTTTAAGAAAAAAGAACCCTATGATTTTGGTATTACCTGGTCAAAAAAGAAAAGACCCACCAAAAGATAAATACGAAATGGAAGTTTCAATTGGATTTAATGTAAAGAGAGCAAGGGATGAATATGAAACCGGTTTTGGAGAAATGTATAGTTTAATGGCTACTGTAATTGAAACTATAAAAGATTTTGTGAAAGGTGTTGATGATGATATTAAGGTAAATGGAATTCACATTTATCCAAAAGCAGATTTCAAAGGACTTGAAAGTGATGTTGATTCAAAAAGAGGTAGAATATATTTATCTTATATTAAGAAGAATATAGGAAAACTACCAGGCAAATGGTCAGCATTTCAATACAATGATAGAATTGAAGTAAGAAATGGTGATTGGACTGGTAATGATATAATAGCAAAAAGTTAAACTATGATAAAGCTAACCGATATAATTAATGAAAAATGGAGCCAGAAGTATAAGCGCTCTATTGATTGTAACAACCCAAAAGGATTCTCACAAAAAGCACATTGTCAGGGTAGAAAGAAAAACGAGTTGGTAGAAGAAGCTTTAGAATTATTTTTAGAAAAGAATTGTCCAACTGACCCAGAAAAGTGGTCAGCATCAAAAGCGGCAGCTAAAAGAAAGTTTGATGTATATCCATCAGCATATGCAAATGGATGGGCTGCAAAAAATTACAAATCAAAAGGTGGTGGTTGGAAGACCTGTAAATAATATGATAAAGTTAAAATCATTAATAAAAGAAAGTTTTGTACAAGAAGCTGTAACATGGCTATTTGTAAATGTGGCTATATTTGTAATTAGTCAGGTCATAAGAGGTATCAGAAATAAATCCGAATATAAAAATTATACACAAGAACCACATATAAAATGGTTAGACAGAATTGGTAATAATACTAATTTTAATAAATACGTTTACTTTACACTTAAAAATGATAAAAAAATAAAAGAGTTTGAGGCGGAATTTGAAAAATTAAAAGATACCAAACAATATATGAAACAAAAAAGTTTAGATTGGGATAAGTTTCAATATGAAAAATCATTAGTTAGTAAATGGTTAAGTTCTAAAATAGCACAAGAAGAATTAGAAAAAACATTCAAAGAAATACACCCTGATAAAAACGAAAATAGTAAAGATATTCCATTAAAAAACGGATTAACAATAAGCTATAAACAATGGAAAAATAATATAACTAGAGAAGCTGTTAAAGAATGGACTGGTGTGTTGAGTGATGGTACTACAAAAAAGTTTATAAATAAATTTGCACAACAACAAGGATTACCAACCATATGATAAACGAATGTATTATTGTATCCAAAGAAGTTGGAGATAAGTTTATCTTAGCTAAAAATAGAGATAGAGCTTACAATCCATCTTTAGAAATTGTTCACACTATTATAGATGGTGTGGAAGTTGCATACCTACATGATTTAGTAACTGACTGGAGTGAAGGATTAAACGAAAAAGGAATTGGAGTAGTTAATTCAGCACTATTGGTTGGACATGATGAGGCTGAGCATAAGATTGTAAAGAAAGGTGGTAAGCCTGGTCCTGACGGTGATAAGATGAGAAATATCATCAAACAACCTACACTAAAAGATGCTCTTAAAGCAACAATTACATACAAAGGTAAAAGTGGATTATCTCTCAAAGGTCACACATTCATATCTTCACCAAAACATATGATTAGTGTAGAAACTACATCTAAACATAAACCTGATATTAAATTACAAAATACCGAATCACCCGTTGTTCGTACAAATCACGGACATATGTTTACCGATGCGGGATATACACATGGTGAGAAATACCTAAGTTCAAAGATGAGAAAAATATCAGCTGAAAAATCAGTTGATAAAGTTGAAGATTGGACAGAAATTGCACAGGCTATGAGAAAAGAGTTCTTTCCAAATAGACCTCAATTGAATATGAAAAGAGATACAAAAGAAATGTCTACATCATCTCAAACGGTAATGAATCTTACCGACCGTATATTACAAATTACTTATTTCAAAGATAAGGTAAAAGAATTCAAAGGTATAAACAATCAATTACCAAAAGGATACCAACCTAAGATTAAAATTGAGATAATCTCAGTTTAATCCCAACTTTTCCTGATATACATATTTATAGACATACATTAAAAGAATTAGTATGTCAACAGATTTCGAGTTATTTAAGGGTAAAAATCTAAGTTCCCTATTTGAAGATATTTACAACAACCAAGTATCTAAAAAACAAAAAATATCTTCTCTTATAGAAGAATTGAAGAAAATGGTAAAACATGCAGGCGATGTTGCTACGGTAGGACCTGTACTTCAAGGATTAATTGATTCATCGGTAAAAAATGATGACCAATTAGTGAAACTTGCATCAATTGCACAAAAGATTGTAGCGGCTGAAAAGAAAAGTGAGGGACAAGAAGGATTCCTTACTGAGTTTGAAAAAAATCAACTTCTTAGAGAATTAGAAGAAACTAAACAAGAAGTAGAAAGAGTAGATGATTTAGAATTTGAATTGGAAGAACTTAAAAAAGCGGTAAAGTAATATGGCAATACAAAATTCTACAATATCAACAAATATTGTTGCGCAAGGTAATGAAAAAGCAAGAAGCACGCCAGGCACAGGTGTAGTTTATTCTGTAATATTAGATGAAAATCATCCTAGAATAAAAAACTCAGAAAATATTGAAGAAAAAACACAATTAGTTGGAGCTATTGAATTCAGATATACCGGTCTTACTCAAAATAATGAAAAAAATTTACCTTTAGCATTCCCATCTGAAAAGGTAATTAAAAGTTTACCTGTTAGAAATGAGGTAGTAGAAATCATTAGTACAGGTGGTGGTAATACGTTATATAGAAGAATTGGAGCAGAACAAACACCAAACATTAATTCAGATCCTGAATATATTAAAAAAACTTATCCAGCAGTTCAGGAACAAAACTCATCTACTGATTATAAAATTGTAGAAAATACAGGTCTTCCAAAATCAACTAATTCAAGTCAAAATAAATTTGATGGATTTGGTGATTATTTTAGTCCACAAAAAGGAATTCATAAATTAAAATTGTTTGAAGGTGATAGTATTATAGAATCTAGATTTGGACAATCTATAAGGTTTTCAGCTTATAATAATGATAGAAATGAATTTTCACCATCAATCATTATAAGAAATTCAGAAAATTCAAATTCAAGACAAAATCTTATAACTGTAACAACAATCGAAGATATTAATAAAGATGGTAGTACAATAGCGATTACTTCTGATAAATACCAATCTCAATTTTTACCAGGAACAGTTGATAGTAAAGGTAATTCTGATTTTAATACAAACCCAACATCTTTCAAAAACTATCCCGAAAAATTAATTGGAGACCAAATTATAATGAATTCTGGTAGAATCATATTATCTTCAAAGAATGCTGAAATGATGTTTTTTTCAAAAAAGAACTATGGATTTATTTCAGATGGTGCGTTATCAATAGATAATGCACTTGGTATAGAAGTTAATGTTGGTGCGGATATTAATGTAACAACCAATGATAGAAATATAAACTTAAATACAAAAAACGGAAAAATTAATTTAGGAAACGTACAATTAGAACCAATAGTAAAAGGAAATAAATTGGTTGATTTATTAACTGAATTGATTGATGCAATAGCTAAACAAAATTATTTAACACCTTCCGGTCCTTCTAAAATTGGACCTGAAAATTTACCAACTTTTAATAATATAAAATCAAAATTAAAAACTATTTTAAGTGAACTTAATTCAACTGCTTAATTTATGTCTTGGGAAACGTTTAGAAGAAATATATTAAATGTTGCTGATAATCCTGATGGGATTCCCGATATTGATACAATTGCAGAATTGTATGCAACGGAATATGATGCTGCTATAAAAAGAGGTGGAGATGTTATTAATAATGTTTCAATAAAAAGAGGAAATGTTCAAGCTATGAAACAATTTTTCAGAGCAGCTTTAGAAAAAGGAGTTAATTCAAAAGCTCCATATGATTTAGTTGGTGAAATGGGACAGGGTGTGTTAGCTTATTGGGCAGGGGCTGAATTAAATCAATACCCAATACCCAAAATACCAGCAAAAGGTGCAACTCAAAATATAGCTGTAATTAGTAACATAGTAACAAATGCAGGATCTTGGCAACCAATAGTTCATGCAGACCCTCCACCGCCAACCCCAGAAGATTTCAAATTAACTCAAGAACAAAGAGAAGTAAAAACACAAGAACTAGCAGAAGCAATACAATCGGATGATGAAACAGCAACAGATTATGTAGCAAAACTGCAAGAAGAATTAGCCAGTGATTATAATTTATCAATAGAGCAATCTGCTGAAAAAATAACAAAACCAAGACCAAGATTTAAGCCAAAAGAATATGCTCCAAAAGGTCAAGGTAATATTCAAAATATGACTGATGATAACTACACAAATTTATCAACAGATTTCACAACAGGAGAATTGGGAGCTAGAATAGTACAGGTTGCAAAAACTGATATTGGAATCGCTGAGTCAAAAAATACAGCTGGTGCGTTTGCCGATTGTGGTGGTAAAAAATCACCAACAGGAAATGGAGCATTACCATTTGGTGAATTTGGAAGAATTGATTATATGATAAAATTGAACGGTCTAAATAATGCAGCTGAAATAGCAAAAAAAGGTAGTGGTTATTGGTGGTGTGCATGTGCTGTGGGTACGTGGTGGAAAGAAGCAGGTGTAAATCCAAAAGACTTAGATTTTTGGATACCATATGTTCCTAATTGGCCTGTTTGGGCAAAGAAGAAAGGTTTATGGTCAGCAACACCAGCTGTTGGAGCAGCTATTATTTATAATGGAAAAAGACCTTATTGTCATATTGGTATTGTAGCTTCTGTTGTAAATGGTGTTGTTACAACTATCGAAGGCAATACATCAGGGAAATTGGATGGTAAAGTTTATCATAATGGTATGGGTTGTTTTGTTAGAACTCCAAATTTAGGAAGAGTTGCTGGGTATGTATTACCACCAGGAACAGTACCTGCAAAATAAAAATTATGTCAATAATAGACCCTACAAAAAATACAAGACTAATAGTTGATGATTTCATAAATTATGCACAATCACATCTTACAAGTGTAAGTGGTATAATAAATGTAACTGCAATTTACCCACCAGGACCACCACCGGCACCGGGAGTTGTAAATTGGACAGGGTATAGAGTGGAAGGCCCATTACCTAGTCAAGAAGCAGGAACAGCAGAAGACCAAGACACACCAGAAACGGATGATACTCCACCTGTTGAGGGAAAAGAATTACAAGAACATGAAGAAAGAAATGATGAAATAACTTTACCCGGTGCACAAGAACCAGCGGAATCTCAAATAATAAATGAAGAAGTAGAAGTAACGTTTACATATGTAAATACAGATTATAATATTTCTGAAAATCCTGGCGATTTTCCAACTAAACAAACAACACCAAGACCAAGGTTCAAACCAAAACAATATGTTGTAAAAGAAACAGCAGGACATAATGATACAAATTTTGGAAATACACCACCATTAGGACCAGCTCCTAAAATTTATGGAAAAGTTGGAGCAACTGCATATCCCGGAGGACCTGATTTTAGACAAAAATATAAAAATGCTTTTATTCCTATGGAAGCAATGGTTGGGATAGAAAAAGGTGCAAAATCAAGATATACATACAAAGGATCTGGTGGTTGGTACTTATTACATCCGGAAGCAGCTAGCCAATATTTCAAAATGAAAGAACAGGCTATTAGGGATAAAATTGGTTGGACTATTACATCAGCTTATAGAGATTTAGCACATCAACAAAGTTTAGGAAGTGGTAGTACAATTGCAAAAGCTGGTTCATCTCCTCATGGTTGGGGTGGAGCAATAGATTTTGGAGAATTATATAGAGAAGTTGGTGGAAGTGGAAATGGTGCAATTAATAGAGCAGCTAGAGAAACATCTAAATTATATAGGTGGTTATCTAATAACGGTCCAAAATATGGTTGGTATAATCCATATAGATTATGTGATGGTAGTGGTACTGATGAAAATTGGCATTGGGAATATTGGGGTAATTATGTTACTTATACACCAGAAGGTAAGTAAAATAGAATAATCCTTAAAAATAATGTATCTAAATATTTATAAACATAACAATAAACAACTATGAATACTGATAAACTTTTGAAAGCTATCCAAATCCTAGTTCAAGAAGAGGTAAAACAACAATTACCAGCCCTAATTAAAGAGGGGGTTAAAGCCGAAATGAAGAAACTTATGGCTGAGGGAAAGGTTGTAAAACCAGAAAATACAGGTTTGAGTATGGCTAAAGCTATTTTAGGTGAAGATGAGCCTAAAACAATTAAACAGCAAACATATAGTAAAAATCCAATGATTAATCAAATCCTTAATGAAACTAGACAAGCTGTTTCAAATGATAATGGATATAGAACTGTAAGTTTTGGAACGTCTGATATGGGTTCAATTGCTGGTAGAACTGCAATTGCAGAAAAAATGGGTTATGGGGATTTAGCTAGAGGACCTCAACCAAGCGGATTGGGCGTACAAACTGGTAATGAAACATTAGATAAAGCTTTGAATAGAGATTATTCTGAACTTGTTAAAAGATTTAAGAAATAATGGCTATAATATTAGGTCAAAAGTTAGTTAAAGATACCGAAACGTATAATGATTATGCGATAGGTATCACTTTGCCTATACAAATTACAAACGTAGCATTCAATCAATCTTTTCAAACAAGACAACAAATTAGTTCAAATATATTAAATTTATTATTAACCAAAAGAGGAGAAAGAGTAATGCAACCTGAGTTTGGTATTGGTTTAGAAAATTTTTTATTTGAACCAATAGATGATGATACTCAATCAAGAATTGAAAATGAAATAGAAAGAACTATTACTAAATGGCTACCATATGTTGTTATTGAAGATTTAATTGTAGATATAAATGATACACTAAAAGATACAAATACAGTAAATGTATCTCTTACATTTTCTTTAGTAGATAATCCTGAACTTGAGACCGTAACATTTACAGTATAAAATATAAAAATAAAAAATGGCACTTCAAACAACAAATAAAATTTTTAAGAATAAAGGAAAAGATATAAAATATCTCAATAAAGACTTTGATAGTTTTAGAGGTAGTTTAATTGAATTTGCTAAAATTTATTTTCCAAAAACGTATTCTGATTTTAACGAAGCTTCTCCTGGTATGATGTTTATTGAAATGGCATCTTATTTAGGAGATGTTCTTTCATATTATATTGATGATTCGCTTAAAGAATCAATGATGGTTTATGCAGAAGATGCAAAAAATGTTTTAGCATTATCACAATATCTTGGATATAAACCCAAAGTTACAGGACCGGCGGTTGTAACGTTATCAGTTTATCAGTTAGTACCATCAATAGGAATTGGTACTAATAATAAACCAGACCCAAAGTATTTGTTAAAAATAAAAGAGGGCATGCAAGTAAATACATTGATTACAGACGTTATATTTAGAACTACTGATGTTGTTGATTTTAATGATGAAACTGATAGAGAAGTAATAGTTTATCAAACTGATGGAAATACTGGAGAACCTACTTATTATTTAATAAAAAAATATGTTCAGGCAATATCAGCAACGGTTGTTGAAAATACTTTTACATTTGGTACATATCAACCATTTCAAACTATTGATTTACCTGAAACAAATGTAATTGAAATTGTTGATGTAAGAGATAGTGATGGTAACAAATGGTATGAAGTTCCATATTTGGCACAAGAGATGGTTTTCACACAACAGCCTAATAATGAAATAAATGATCCTGATTTATACCAATTCAAATCAACAGTACCTTACATATTAAAAAATATAAAAACTCCAAAAAGATTTGTAACTAAAATAAATTCCAATAGTACAACTACAATCCAATTTGGTGCAGGTGACCCTAGTGCATATGATGAAATATTAATACCAAACCTTAAAAATGTTGGATTGGGATTACCTAACTCAATTAATAGATTAGAAGAATCATTTGACCCAACTAATTTCCTAAAAACAAAAACATATGGTACATCTCCATCAAATACAACTATAACTGTAAAATATTTAGTTGGTGGCGGTGTTGAATCAAATGTACCAAAAAACACTTTAATTCGTTTAGGAGCTACAGAATTTGAATCAGATACAACATCATTTAATGCTACTGAAACTGCTATATATAACAACATAGTAAATTCTGTAGCAGTTGATAATGATATGGCTGCTGTTGGTGGTAGAGGTGGTGAGACTGTTGAAGAAATAAGACAAAATGCATTAGCAAATTTTGGAGCACAAAACAGAGCAGTAACTGCAAAAGATTATCAAATAAGAGCTTTATCTATGCCTGCAAAATTTGGTTCTATTGCAAAAGCATTTGCTACAGCTGATGGAACATTAGATAATAATTCACCATCATCAATTTTAGCATCACCAAACGCATTGCAAGAATTTACCGATTTGGTTATGTCTTTTGTTTCAAAGCCCGATTCTGAAGAATTAAGTAAAGAAGCAATACAAAACGAAATAAGAAATTATTTAATTGGTAAAACATCAAATGAAAATGAAAAAAATAATCCATTTGCTATAAATTTATATTTGTTAGGATATGATAATAATGGAAAACTAACACAAATTAATAGAGGTGTTAAAGAAAACTTAAAAACATATTTGAATGAATATAGAATTTTAACTGATGGTGTTAATATGATTGATGGATTTATTATTAATATTGGAATTAATTTTGAAATTTTAGTATATAAAAACTATAACAAAAGTGAAGTTTTAACAAATTGTATAAATGAATTAAAATCATATTTTAATATAGAAAATTGGACATTCAACCAAACAATAAATTTAAGTGAAGTTGAATTATTAATTTCAAATGTAGAGGGAGTATCTTCAGTACCAATGTTAGAAATAATTAATAAATGTAATGAAGGTTATTCATCAAATTCATATAATATTCAAGCGGCAACTAAAGGTAAAATTATATATCCATCTTTAGACCCATCAATTTTTGAATTAAAATATCCTGATGCGGATATTAAAGGGAGGGTAAGATAATATGTATCAATTTTTAACAGCATCAAAAGATGCAACAATTTATTTACAACAACCTGACCAAAATACTGGTTTGGATGAAATATTAGAAATAAGTAAAGTATATTATGGTAGTGTTAAAGATACTTCAAGAGTATTAATAAAATTTGATACAACTTATTTATCTCAATCTATTTCAAATTCTAATACTAAATTAGATGAAGTGACTCTTGTAATGAGAGAAACCGAAAGTGAAGAAATTCCTTTAGAATATACAATTTATGCAAATCCAATATCAGGAAGTTGGCAAATGGGTATAGGAACTCGTTTTGATGATATTTCAACAGGCGGTGTAACTTGGAAATATAGGGAAGGTGATAGTAAAAGTAGATGGTTAGGAGATACAACAACAGATGGTATAATTCCAAATTTTGCAGCAGGTTCAACTGGTTCTTATTTGGGTATTGGTGGTACATGGTACACAAATTATTCATCAAATCAAACTTTCTCTTATTCTACAGCTGATATAGCTATGAATATAAAACCAATGGTTCAGTCTTGGGTAAGTGGTTCTATACCAAACGATGGTTTAATTTTAAGATACTCTGCTCAAGCAGAAAATGATACAAAAGATTATGGTATTGTAAAACTTTTTAGTAAAGAAACAAATACAATTCACCAACCTAAAATTAGAATTGGTTGGGATGACCAAACATTTGAAACAGGTTCTTTATCAAGCGTTTCTGCCGAAAGTGTAAAAATAGGAATTAGTAATTTGAAAAAAGAATATGGACTAAATACTCAACCTAAATTAAGAATTTTTGCAAGAGATTTATACCCTGTAAAGACATTTACTAATGAATTTGCATATGGGGTAACTAAATACTTACCAAAAACTACTTATTATCAAATTAGAGACTTAAATTCAAATGATATTATAATTCCATTTGGTGAATATTCTAAAGTTAGTTGTGATAGTAATGGTAACTTTGTAAAATTGGATTTCAAAAACTGGGAGTCAAACAGAATTTATAAAATTGAATTTAAGATAGAAATAAATGGTTACACAGAGTATTTTGATAATGATATAACTTTTAGTATTACTAACTAATATGATAAAAGCCGGATTAAAAAACGAAGAATTAGTTGGAAAAATTTTGGTAAGTGGTTCTTTAGGAATCAAACCAAAGACGGCTGCGGGCATTCATTACTTTGAAGAAAATGATAAAAAAGATGGCGTAACTTCTGCTAAACTTGTAAAACCAAAATACGATACAGCAGAATTAATAAAATCAATTGATACAAATATTGTTGAATTAATACCTATAAGACCTCCTGAATTACCAGATATGGTCCTTCGTTCAATTTATAATATAGCTACACAATCTATTATTGATTTGAATGTAGAAATAACAGTATTGAACGGAACTATTTTAGATTTAAGCGCAAAGGTAAAAGAATTAGAAATTATAAGTCAAAGTTTAAGAGTAGATGTTGATAATCAATCTTTATTAGCTGCATCTGCACAAAATCAAACAACACAAACAACATCTAAAATTCAATCAACAATTGTAGAATTACAAAATGCAATTCAAAAAGGAACTGCAGAAGCTATTCAAAGAGTTTCTTTATTTGCAAGAAATCAATCGTTAAAAGAGCAAAATGATGTTCTTAGAGACCAATTATTTGGTAAGCAAGCTAAACAAGCAGAAGGTGCAAAGGTAACAGATGATATAGCAGCTAAAGTACTTACTAAAGGTGATGAAAAGTATAATGAGATAACATTCAGAGGTAGAGCTAAAGATGATGGAAGGGGTTCTTTTATAAATGGACCTGATATTCAAATTAAAAACTTTACTAAAGATAAAGCTACTATATCATTCAAATTTGAAGGAAATAATGCTAAAGGATTTGCAAACATACCAAACTTAGATTTAGCTGGTGGTGAGGAAAAGGTAATTAAAGTTGATATGATAACTAGAGAAGTTGATAGTTTCGCACCAAAAGCAGGTGTGGGGCTTGTTGGAGATAAAGAATATACAGGCACACTTATAATAAAATCACCAAAAGGTAGTATAACTTTCACAACTTCGATTCAAAAGATGAGAGGTGATAAATGGGGATAATAAATTATGGCAATACAATCATTCAAAGATATTATAGAAACTAAAGGGTATAGAATAGAAAGCAGAGATAGAGAAATCTTTGAAAGAGGAGATTTGCAAACTTTCTTTGGATTTAGTGATAATGATGCTATCGAAGTTTTAGTTTACGATGTAAATGATAATCAATTACCGCAATCTACTTTTGGTTTAGCAAGGTATATACCAATGACAACAGAAAATATAAGAGATTATTTTTTGATTGCAGATGGTACTATATTTCAAATGTATAATTTTCCAAAAGAATATTTTATAGATATTGAAAGAATTATCAAAGAGGGTGGGTATGATAATGGAATATTCAAAGTACAAATTACTTTATTAAATCACAGAGTTGGAAGTAATAAAAAATATGATAAACTTTGGATTTCAGAAATATCACCATCAAGAACAGAAGTAAGATTATTACCATTAAGAAGACCTGAAACTTTGGGTACTGATTTGTTTGAAAGATATGGTGTTTTTATGAGAGATGGCGAATTTAGAGAAGATACAATTGCATATGCTATAAATTTAATAGAAGAAATTAATCCATCACTAATATCATCTTTTATAAAAGAAAAATATTCAGAAGATTGGTATAATAAATTAAAATCAGAATTTAATATTCAAAATTTTGATTTATTTTGTACAAATGTACACAAAAAATTTGTAGAATCGGCATTATATGAATTTACAAATAGAATATCAGATGTTAAGGACTTAAATTATGGAAAACCAAAAGGTACTAAACCTCTTATTGAATTATCAAAAAGTACAATTAAAGGACTTTGTTTTAATTTAGTCATAAAAGCAATTGATTATTATTTATCAACTCCTGTTGTTAGATTGGCAAATGAAGAACAATTAGTAACAGATGAAAGTTTAGATATTGTAGGACAAGTTTTACAAAGAACGGAGTCTGATATATCTGTTGATACAAAAAATCCTGTGATAAGAACAGCAACAAGACAAAAAGCAGTAATAACTGATAAAGAATTAGTTTTAATTGAAAAAAAGAAAATAGAATTACCACCAATTGTTATAGACCCAGTAGATAAACCAATATTTGGTATAATAGAATTACCACCACCACCACCAATATTCGTCACTCCAGATGGTGATGTATTACCACCAAAATCAAGTGATACAATAGTTAAAGATGTGGTATCAACGGGCGGTGGTGGCGGAGGCGGCGTTACATTTGATGGTACAGAAGGACAATTTGGATATGGTGATTTGGGTACGGGGTTAGGTAAAGAACGTATATTGGGTAGTAGAAAAACAAGAAATAATATAAAATAAAAAAATGCCGGCATACTCAGGAGATATAGGAATTTTTACAACACCACAAAATATGGGTGGATATGTTGATACAACTTGGATGCAACAAAATTTAATTGGCATTTCTAGTGGTATTAATGACCCTAATAGCGGATTGCTTATAAATTATGGTGGTGGCGGTGGGGGTGCATCTACTCCGGTAGGAACACAACCACCGGCTAATGTATTACCACCGGTTGTTCCTAATATTTTGGGTGGTATAAATTCAGATGATAGTAAATTATTTAATATTACATCAAATGAAAATGGAGCCGCTATTTTTATTAATGGTGAAAATACATATAAAACAACTCCACAACAAACATCATTTTTATTAAGCGATGTTTTGGTTTCAGATGGTGGACGAAAAGAAATTACAATTCAAAAAGAGGGGTATGTATCTGGCGATAAATATGTAATTGATGTTATCAATAATCAAGACTTTGTACCAATTGTACAAAATATAAACGTAGACCCGGCAAGTAGTTTATATGGATATCAAAATTTTAATACTAATTTTAATCCAATAACAGGGCAACCAGAAAGTTTTAATTCTTTTAATGCACAAAATATTGGAAGACAGCAATTTGTTGGCGGTGTACAATTTCAATATTCAACTTTTACATACGGAAACGTAAAACCTTACAAATATAGAATTACATATTATAATTTTGATGTAAGGCAAGATTTTATTTATGATGCCAATGAACAAATAATTAATCTTAATTTTAATTTAGTAACAAAACCTCCTAGAGATATTCAACCAATAGAAGATACTTATACAATTACTATAACAGTAGATTCGGATGATAAAGTAAATGTAATACAAAATTCTCAAACAAGTATTACATTAAAACAAGGATTAAATACATTAACAGGAACTTCTGGAGAAACTTTTTCAATCGCATCATCTGATTTAGAAAAGTATAGAATTACTAGAATTGAAACAAGCGCTGAAGGTAGAGAAACTTTAATAAGCGAAGTTTCTTCAGAAGTAGCTGGATTTAGAAGGGTAGAAGAAAGTGTTAGCGGACAACTTATTTTAGATAGAAATTATAATTTAATAATAACAACCGCTGATGTTACTTTATTAACAAAACCAATTCCTAAAATTGAATTAGCAAATTCTGATGTAGATAGAATTTATAATATTAATACCAAAGCAGATATTCCAATAGGAGTAATAAATGTTGGACAAGGTCTTGAAAAAATTACTGTTTATGTAAATGAACAAAAATTTGAATTTTCTGATTTAGAACAATATAACATTTCTCCATCGGAATCTATATTTGTTAGGAGAGCACCAATAGGAATAACAATACCTGCTAGAGCAATTACTACAATAGGTGTTTATAGAATTGTTTTAGTACCATCAAATTCTGAAGGTGATGGAGAACCTATAAACGTAAATTATAGGGTTGTAGATGATGTATTTGTTGGAGTTCCTGATATTAGAAATATTAAATATCCTTCTGAATTAAGAGGACCTGATTATGTTGGAACTAATGTAAATTTTCAAATATCTTGGGAATCGGTAAGCGCAGATTATGTTAGAATATATTCAGGACAATCTTATGTTCAAATAGGAGCTACAAGTACATATACTCTGAATGTTCAAAAGATATTAGAACAATTAAACGGAAATTATTCAGAAGATGATGAATTTATTTCTTTTCAACTAAAATTAGTTCCTTATAATATTAGTGGTAAAGAGGTTGTAATTGGCAAAGAAGAAATTATTTCTATTAAATTTATAAAAAACCAACTAACTATACCAAGAGTAGTTGCACTTAATAGAATAGCGGAAGGATTCAAAAAACAAATTGATAGTATAAATCCTGATGATGATTCATCTAAGTATTTAACTCATCTTTTGCATTTTGGAAGTGGTGATAATAAAGTAATTACAACATGGACTGGTAGTGAAGAAACTGTAATTGTAAAATTATACGAATCGCTACCAACAAGCGTTCAGGAAAATCAATTAGTATGGATTACTAAACCACAATCAAATCCAATCATTGAAACAGTTACTTTAATTCCTGAACTTAAAGAATATTGTACACCATTAAAAGGTCCTAATTTTAGTTTAGAAGCTGATAATGGAATCGGATATAAAGTATTTGATGATTTACTAGCTTCTGGTTCTGCAACATCAACTCAATTACTTAATAATTACATTTCAAAAATAGGTATTGATACAACAAAAATAAATGTAGATTATATAAGCGGTTCTGAATATATGTTTGAAAATTTTACAAACTTTAGTTCAGCCGAAGAAAGAATTAACAACTTTATTTATAAAGTTCAACTTATTGAAAATTATCAAGACAGATATGATGTATTAGCTAATTCTAATGTTAGTAATTCAAATTGGACTTCATCCGTATCGGTAATAAGTGAATTTACAAAAAATTTAGATTCTATAAATGAGATAAAAAGAAACTTTGATGGATTTGAAAATTGGTTATACACCGATACAAGTTCTTCTTTATCTTATCCAAAAACAGCGGGCGTACCAAAAGCATCAACTACAAATGATGTACAACTTTGGTATGATTTAATAATTGCAGAAGCTCAAACGTATGATAAGGAAAATCCAAATTATTTAGTAAATAATATTCCACAATATCTAACTGAAGATTATGAAAATAAAGATTTTATTACCTTCTTAGATATGATTGGTTATCATTTTGATAACATTTGGACAGCAATAAATGGATTAAATAAAAATAGAGATTTACAACACAGTCCAACTAAAGGAATGATGAATCAAATGGTTTATCATATGCTTGAATCATTTGGTTGGGAAGGTAGGAGAGCATTTGATTCTCAATTTTTATGGGAATATGCTTTAGGAAAAAATAAAGATGGCTCTCAAAAATATTCAATGCCACTTTATAAAGCTAATGAAGAAGTTTGGAGAAGAATATTAAACAACCTACCATACTTACTGAAACACAAAGGTACTGCTAGAGCTATGAAAGCTATTATGGCTTGTTATGGCGTACCACAATCTATGTTGACAATAATGGAGTTTGGCGGCCCGCAAAATCCTGCTGAGAACGCAACAACAGAATTTACATTTGATGATAGAACGGCAGCTATATTATTAAACCAAACTTCAAGCATAAGAGTTCCTTGGCATGTAACACCAACAACATCAGAGTATCCAACAACAATAGAATTTAGATTCAAACCATCCGAAATAGTTTCTAAAGCTACACTTATTAGTGGTAGTGAATGGACTCTTGATTTGGTGCAAACAACTGGTTCTTTTGGTAAATTAGAATTTAATTTTGGTGGAAACGATGCATTACAACCATACTTTGCAACATCTGGACCAAATACACCATATATTGTATCAACTATAACTTATGCGTATGGACCTGATTTGAAAACTGGAAGTTTAGATTTTCCAATATCTACAGAATACTACTCAAATGTAGCAATTAATAGATACAACTATGCAGGTACTGGTTCTTTATTTGAAGTTTGGTTAAATACAACCGATGGAAAAAGAATTACCACATCTGTCAGCATGTCAATTCTTTATAATGATAACCAATGGGAAACTGGTTCAAATATTTTAATTGGTGGTGATGGATATTCAGGAACTATTGATGAATTCAGATTATGGAAAGTTCCTTTAGAAAGAAGTAAATTTGATAATCACTCAAAATTCCCTGATGCAATTAATGGTAACTCATACACAGCATCAACTTCAGATTTATTATATCGTTTAGATTTTGAATATCCAAAAGATAGGACATCTGATGTTAATATTAAAAATGTTGCTATCAACACAGAATATGGTGAAACATATGCATATGCACAAAACTTTTATTCAGCATCATCATATCCATTCCAATATGAACCATATGACAGAACTGTAACAGCTAATGTTCCATCTTTAGGATTTACTTATGGTAACAAAATTAGATTTGAAGATGTTGAATTGGTTAGTGACCTTTCCTATAAAGTAAGGGCAACTAAAAAATCATTTGATAGAGCTCCAATAGATTCTTCTCGTTTAGGTTTATTTTTCTCTCCAATTAAGGAGTTGAATATGGATATCTTAAAAACATTTGGAGATTTTAATATTGATAACTATATTGGTGACCCATCTGATGAATATAAAGAAAATTATAAATCATTGGAAGAACTAAGAGAATATTATTTTGAAAGATTGGATAGAAATATCTACGAATATATTCAATTAGTAAGATATATTGATAAATCTTTATTTGATGTTTTAGCAGACCTTGCGCCAGCAAGAGCTAAAATATCTAAAGGTTTGTTGATTGAACCACACTTTTTAGAAAGAAGTAAAGTAAGATGGGATAAGCCGGTTTCCGAAAGAAATGATTATGAAACATCAATTAACATAGATAATAACAATGAAATTGAATTTTCATACGAATCTAAAGATGCGTTATTAATGGTTTCGGATGAAACTAAATTGGATTTTGAATTAAGTAATTGGGATTCTGAAATAAATGTAAAAGATGCAACTTTATTAGAAACCGAAACACCATTCTATGATTCTACAATTGAATATAATACAGAAGAATTTTTGGAAGCTTCAGTACCAATGTATAATGTTGAAATACAAGCTCCAACTGGTGAAACATTAACCGGTTTTTATGATTCATTTGATTTTCAACAAATTGGTATGGATAGAAATTCTCTATCAAATATTGGATTCGGATTATTTGGTGTTGGTGGAAAAACAAAAATCACATACTTTGATGAAGTATTTGGTAACACAACATCAAGTATACAAAATGTTTACATAACAAAAAATCAGTTTACATATAAAGTACCTACCCAAGTAGCTGGGTACCCTGTAAATGGTGCACAGCCTGGTGACCAAGTTATTTATGAAGATGTATCAAATACTGGTTTTGAATATAAAGTTTCAATTGTTCCACTTACTATATCTGTTTCAACCGGTGGTGATATTATTGAATCAAACGTACTTAATGGATACCTACCTTCACATTATAGATTTACAAATAATTTAGGTGAGGGATTGCAACGTTCTTACTTTAAGGGTTCTCAACAAACATCAGCAACAACACCCGATGGGTTACCTGCGGTAGAAACATTTACAACTAATCCTAACATTCTTAGAGTGGCTAAGACTGGTAGAGGTAGTGGTGAACCAATACTTGAAGTTGATTAAAATTGAAAATAATAATTGGTTATATTTATTTTAGAAATAAAGCATTAAAAACAATATCAAATGGCATATTTAGATAATACAGAAATAACTGTAGATGCTATCCTAACCAAAAAGGGTAGACAAAAGTTAGCATCCGGTCAATCTCTTAGTATCACCAAATTCGCTTTGGGAGATGATGAGATTGATTACACACTTTACGAACCAGCACACCCAAAAGGTTCGGCTTATTATGATTCAGCAATTAGAGCAATTCCTATTACTGAAGCATCACCTGATGAAACTCAAGTATTGAGATACAAATTAGTGACGCTTCCAAAAGGAACAACTCAGATTCCTGTTGTATCATTGGGTATAGGTGCAATTGGTGTATTCCAAACCGAAGGTGGTGTTGGTATGACTCCAACAACTTCTCCTGCTGGAAATTCAAACGCAGGGTACACTGTAGTATTAGCAGACCAAAGAGCTGGTACACTAACTGTTACTAGAGGAGCAACAGCAGCCGGTTCGGTGCCTGTATTCTTGGGAGAAGAAATTACAACAACCGCACAAGTTGTAAGTGGATTAGAATTTAGATTTACTCCAAATCCAAACTTAACAAGTGATGTTAAAACAACTATCACTGTTTATGGAAATGAAACTGGAGGCTCTCAAACTATTCCTGTAACCGTAACATATAAAGCATAAAGGAGGAGATAAGAAATGGCACTAATAAATGACCCTAACGTAACCGCCCAAATATCAGCACTAGCTAATTCTGGGCAAATAGATACAAACCAAATCGTAGCTCTTCTTAATTCTGTATTACCTGCAGGACAGCAGATTTCAACTAATACAGCTGGAGTTACAACTGGAATTTATAAAAGATTTGGAGATTTTGATAAAGTAAACGCAAAAACTGAAGTTGTAACAACTGGATTGTGGAGTGGAGATAGTGGTTCTTTAACTTCTTTCTTTACTTCTTCAACTCAAGCTGCACAAAATAGTGGACAATATTATTTGAACGTATATAATGCACACCCACTAACAGATAGTTCAGCTGAAGTACAATTTGCAGTTGCTTACGGAAACGTAAATGGATATGGTTCTGTAGATTTAGCAACTGATGATAGTTCTTTATTGGCAACAAAAGGAACTTACGCTCAGTACAAATCTATGTTGTTAGACCCAACCGATACAACATTCTCATTTGTAAACTCAGCTGGTTTATCAACTGGTTCTGATGAGATTTATGTAATTAATGTTTCTAGAGCTAGATATAGAGAGCAAATGGATGCTGGTAACTGGCAATTAAGATTGTCTGGTTCTAATGGATTGTTTTCATTTATTGATGATAGTGGTAAAAAGTTTGGAGACACTTATGGAAAAGCTGGTAGAGTTTTCAATATTGTAAGTGGTTCTCTTAATTTAGGAACACAAAATGAAGCAACTGTTAATACAACTTATGATGCTGGAACTGGTGAAGGATATGGATTATTCTATCCTGATAGAGGTATAGTTGTTCTAAATCCTAAAGCAGTTGGTAGAACTGTAGGTAATGTAAGAGTAAATGGAAGTTTAGTAAATTTAAGTGGAAGTTTAAGTACTACTTCTGAACAATACAACCACAGAAGATTATTCTCAGCAATAAGTGCTTCTAACGATTTTGAAGCACGTAGAACTGAAAATATTTCAACTCAGCATTTCTTTGTAAGAGCAACAAATAGAGAATTCAACTATTCAAATAACCCTACATATGTTAATACTGATGGTTCATTCACAGAACCAACTTTTGAAAGTGACCCACAAACTTTCATTACAACTGTAGGTTTGTTAAATGATTCAAACGAATTGATTGCAGTAGCTAAAACTTCTCAACCAATTGTTAAATCATTTGATAAAGAAGTATTAATCAAAGTTAAATTATCATTCTAATAAAAAATAGATTATGATTATAAAAGACCCCCGAAAGGGGGTTTTTTTATTATAAGATATTTATACTAAACGGAAAAAAATAATGTTCAAAGAGATTCCAAAATCAGATATTGTTGTAAGACCTTTTAAGGTATATAAAGAATGGACATTAGATGAGCAAGACATAAATCCAATATTTGCTAAAAGTGGTAGTTTTGGAGATTATGATTCTGAAATAGAGGAAAAGTCTCACAACTTTTCAAAAGTAAGTTTATTTCGTTCTGTAAAAGCTCAATTCTATAACAATCCAGCTACAGCTTCTGTTTTATTTGAAGTTGGTAGAAGGAAATCATATGCATCAACTGATGAAAGAGTTTTAGAAGAAAATATGGCTGTTATATCAATTCCACAAAATATGTATGGCGAAGGTATAAAGCCAGGTAGCGTTGTTGTAGATGATAATGGTGATTTATATACAGATGATGGATATTCTAATTTAATAGATAGTGGAAGTAATGTACATGGTAATGTTTTTTATGATAGAGGGCTTGTGGTAATAACTAGAAATGTTGTAAGTGGTTCTACTCTTTCCAATTTTAGTATAGATTTTCGTTCTACAAAAACTATATATGAAAACGAAATATTTTTGTCTGTTTTAGAAAATGAATTTAATTACTCAACCAATCCAAGTTCTTATTATGAGGATGGTGCTGAAATATCATATGCTGTTGTAAATAAAACAACTGATAAAAGTCTAACAGAAACATATACTAAAAAAATAATTAAACCGGGTGTTAGATATGTTAGAAATAGCAACTACCCAATATATTCAAAAATATCTGGATATACAAGCGGTTCTATAAATCAAAAATTTGGTAGTTTTGATGATTATGAATATAGTTCATCAATAGACCCTACTGGTTCTTATTTAGCACCATATGTTACTACAATTGGTTTATATGATGATGAATTAAATATGGTTGCAGTTGCAAAATTACCACAACCAATAAAATCACTGCCGGATTACCCAGTAAATTTTATTGTTCGTTTTGATACATAAGGTTATATTTATAGGTAGTAAAAAAAATAAAAATGGCTAGCTTAATAGATTTATACAAACAAAAAGTACCAAAAACAGGTGCAGCTAATACTAAAGGTATTGACAAAACTCCAATTGGTTTGGAAGAACCATTTGAAAAATCAAAAGATTTAGTTGCAAAAAATTTAGATAAGCCAAGAAAAGGTCCTTTAGGTGCAGGAGCTGGTGGATACGATACTACAAAAAAGTATTCAGATTCAATAAAAACTAAATAAGTGTCTTGGAATTTTAATGGAATAAAGGTTACAGAGGAAAACACTCCAGAGGGTGCTATTGGGTTTGTCTATAAGATAATTCACATACCCACCGGTAAATTCTACATTGGTAAAAAATCACTTTCTCAAACTCGCCGTTTGAAACCCTTAAAGGGAAAGGTTCGTAAAAGAGTAGTTCGTAAAGCTTCCGATTGGGAAACATACTATTCATCAAACGAATGGATTAAAAAAGAGGTAAAAGAAGGTAGAGCTGGGGATTTTGAAAGAGAAATAATTCAATTCTGCTTTAGTAAAAAATCACTTACATATTGGGAAGTTTGGTGGCAGTTCAAATTAGATGTATTGGCTGACCCACAATCTATTAATGAAAATTTAATGGGAAAATTCTTCCGAAAGGATATATATTAATAAACAAACGTTATGAACATTCAAGAAATCTGCAAGAAATACGGAATTTCCGATTCTTACTTAAACTCAAAAGATGATGCACATTCAATAGCAGCTGCATCTTTATTAGACCTTAAAAACATGGTTCTTCAAAACCAACCTAGAGAAACTATTGCCAATAAACTTCAGTTTTTAGCTGACTTCCTTATTGATATTAAGAATTCTGGATATTAATTTGGTTATATCCCAAAAAAGTAGTATATTTACATAGTTTTTGTAGATATACTCCAAAATATGCTATCGGGTAAGAACAAATTAAAAATAATTACAATATTAGACTCCGCATTAGGTGTGGGTTCATCCTTAAAGGGTAATGAACAGGCACACTATTGCCCGTTTTGTAACCACCACAAAAAGAAATTACAGGTAAACTTAGATACCCAAAGATGGCATTGCTGGGTGTGTGATTCTAAGGGTAGAAGTATATCATCCCTTCTCCGCAAACTTAATGTGGACCTTAGAGATATATCCGTTGTAAAGGATGTATATGGTGATGAGCCCGAATATGACCCAAAAGAGGAATTTGTAGCAAAGTTACAACTACCAAAAGAATTCAAACAATTATATTTCAAACCAAAAGGTATTAACCCCGCTTATACCCAAGCCCTTCACTATCTTACCAAAAGAGGAATCACTCAAGCGGATATTGTAAAGTATAACATTGGGTATTGTGAAGATGGGCTTTATGGTGGGCGGGTTATTATTCCTTCCTACGATGATAATGGTGACTTGAATTACTTTGTAGCTCGTTCATTTTATGAGGATGAGAAAATGAAGTATAAGAATCCACCAATTAGTAGGGATGTGATTGTATTTGAGAATATGATTAATTGGAATGAACCAATCACATTAGTTGAAGGAGTATTTGACTCTTTCTCAGTCAAAAGAAATGTAGTTCCGTTATTGGGTAAATTTTTACTCAGCAAACTCAAAAATAAAATTATGGAAAAGGGTGTTAAGGATGTAACTATTATGTTAGATTCTGATGCCGTAGATGATTCCACTAAACATACCGAATGGTTTATTAAGAATGGAATTAAAGTTAGGAATATCATACCAACTGATAAAGATGCTGGTGATATGGGATTCCAAAAAGTAAATGAAATACTAAAATCCGCCAAAGAGACAAGTTGGGAAGATTTGATGATGGCAAAGTTGAACAATATATGAAGTTAAAAAGAATTTATCATATTGCGGATATACACATTCGTAACGTAAAGAGGCACAAAGAGTTCAGACAAGTATTTGAAAAAATGTTTGAGGAAATCCGTAAAAGAGGTACGGAAGACTCAATGATTTATTTGGCAGGTGATATTGCTCATGCTAAATTAGAAATGTCACCTGAATTAGTAAAGGAAATTAGTTGGTTATTTACCGAATGTTCAAATACATGTCCAACGATTCTTATTGCTGGTAATCACGATTGTAATATGAACAATCAAGACCGATTGGATGTTCTTTCTCCAATTGTGGAAGCTCTTAACCTACCTAACTTTACATACTTAAAGGATACTTCGGTTCATTGGGTAGATGGTGTGGCATTTTCGGTATTTAGTATTTTTGATAACAAAGATAATTGGATAATGGCTGATGATTTCAGCTTGCAATCAGCCCGATTAAAAGTTGCACTATTTCACGGACCCGTTGACCATTCACAAACTGATATAGGGTATGTAGTTAGTAGTAGACATTTCACAACCGATTTATTTGATGGGTTTGATTTGGCACTTTTGGGTGATATTCATAAAAGACAAGAATTGATTTCACCAAAAGGTTGTAAGTGTGTGTACGCAGGTTCTTTAGTACAACAAAACTTTGGTGAAACCCTTGATAAGCACGGATTCTTAGTTTGGGACTTAGAAACATTAACATATGAAGAAGTTGATATTAAAAACGATTATGGTTATTACACTATGGATATTATCGCAGGAGTTGTTCCTGACGTTACTGATTTACCTGTTCATCCAAGGCTTAGGGTAAGATTTTCTGATACGGATGCGGCAGATACTAAAAGAGCAATCACGGAAATCAAAGTAAAGTATGGTGTAGAAGATTTTACAACCATAAGAACTGATAGTTTCCAAAAGAAAAAGACTGGTGATAGAGATAATCAATTAGAGCTTGAAGATATTACCGATGTAAATTATCAAAACTCTCTAATTACGGATTACATTCAAAGGATGATGCCATTTGCAACTGCGGAAGATGTAGCAGGAGTACAATCCCTAAACAAAGATATTAATAGTAGAATAGTATTGGATGAATTGACAAGAAACGTACAATGGAAGCCGGTAAGATTTGAATTCTCTAATATGTTCAGTTATGGTGAGGACAACGTAATCAATTTTGACAAAGTAAACGGACTGATGGGATTATTCGCACCAAACGCAGCTGGTAAATCATCTCTATTTGATGCAATATCTTTCTGCTTGTTCGATAAGTGTAGTAGAGCCTTTAAGGCATCACACATTATGAACAATAGAAAGAGTGACTTCCATTGCCAATTAGATTTTGAAGTAGAAGGTGTATCATACTCAATAAGGAGAGAAGCCCGTACTATTAATAAGGGAAAGAACGTAAAGGTAGATGTACAATTTTGGAAAGAGGGAGATAGTGGAAAAGAATCCCTAAACGGAACGGAGAGAAGGGATACCAATCAAGTCATAGAAGGTTATGTAGGCCGTTATGAGGATTTCGTAATGACTGCCCTATCCTTACAAGGTAACAATGCTCTATTCATTGATAAATCACAATCGGAGAGAAAGGACTTGTTGGCTCAGTTTATGGGATTGGATATATTTGATAAGCTGTATGAGGCTGCAAGTGAGGAAATTAAGGAAGTGGCTGTACTAATCAGAAATTTCAAACGTACTGATTTTACGACTGAACTAGCCCAAAAAGAAACCGACTTGAAATCCCAAAAGGAAACTCTGAAAGACCTTAATAAAACCCAAAGGGAGCAGAATGAAAGTAAGGATGGGATTCAAAACCAAATTACCGAATTAAGTAAATCCATCACCCCAATAGATAGTAAGTTGGATTTAGTTGCATTAGAGAATGCGGAGAGCACTATTGAACGCAAAATCCAAACCAATGAAAGTGATAAGGAAACTAAAATAACTAAAATAAACGAATATATAGGGTTATTAGGAGAGGTTTCTCAATCTATTAATGAACATGCCGAAGTAAACGGAATGCCGATAGATGAGGCTAAGAAGGAATGGGATTTGGCAAAGGGTAAATTAGCAGATGTACAAACTCAAATAGATAAGTTGGAAGCCCAATACGAAGCAAATTTGGAAAAACTAAAACATTTGGAGCAGCATGAGTATGACCCTAATTGTCAGTTTTGCATGAACAACGTATTCGTAAAGGATGCTATTCAAACCAAAGAAGTTGTTAAAACCCAAGAATCTCAATTAGAAACTCTTAATATCGCACATCATGCTTTAATCAAAGCAACTGAACCATTTTCAGAAGTAGAAGATGTTTGGGCTAAATTGATTGAATTGAGAAACAAATACACTAGAGGTGTTGTAGTTAAAGAAAAGGCTGAAGCTGAATTAAATGGGTTGGAAACACAATCTCAATTACTACAAACTCAATTGGAAGGTGTACAAGCCGATAAGACCAGATACTTTGAAAATGAAGCAACCATTAAAAAGAATGGTGAGTTAAACGAACAAATTAAAAAGTTGGAAGGTGATAAAAAAGAAATTGAAAAACAAATCAAAGATACCAACAAACAAATTCTTTCAGTAACTGGTACAATTGGTTCTATCGAATCATACATTAAAGCAACTAAAGCTAAGATGGATGAGGTTAAGGAATTAGAACATAAAAACATTCTTTACACTTACTACTTAGATGCTGTTAAGAAAGATGGTGTTCCATATGAATTAATTTCCAAAGCAATGCCTGTGATTGAAAACGAAGTAAACAATATCCTAGCACAGGTTGTGGACTTCTCTCTTTCAATGGATACTGATGGAAAGAACATTAACGCCAAAATCGTTTACGAAGACCAAGAATGGAATTTAGAGATGTGTAGTGGCATGGAGAAGTTCATATCAGGACTAGCAATTAGAGTGGCTCTAATTAACATATGCGGACTTCCTAGACCTAACTTCTTAGTAATAGATGAAGGGTTTGGTACATTGGATGCGGATAACCTATCATCCTTATTTATGATGATGCAGTATCTTAAAACTCAATTCGATTTCATTTGGGTAATTTCCCACTTAGAACAAATGAGAGATATTGTAGATGGACTAATTGAAATTAAAAAAGAAAACGGATTCTCAAAAATTAACTTTTAGAATTAACTGGTAATATATTTTTGGGTAGAGGTTTCTTAGAAGCTTCTACCTTTTCTTTTATAAGGGTTTCAACTAACCCATTTATTTTGTATCCTTTCTCTTTACAAAACTCCTTCAAAAGTTGATGTATTTCTGCATCAATTTGAATCATTGCGTATTTTTTCATTACTTCTTTATTTTTCTTTAGAATTCTATATATAATTATTGAGATAAAAAATTATCCCAATATTTATTTTATATAATCATAGAAATTAATGGCAATATTAAAAAAATACGGAGAAGTTTTACCAGCACCACTATCATCTTTTGAAACATTTGTAGTAGATACTGATATAAATTCTACATACTTCAAAATAACAGAATTTAAGGATTCATTTACTGGTGGTAAAAACGGATTCTTAATAGAAGGTTCTCCTTATCTAAAAGAGTCTACCGAAATAAAAATTCAGATATTAGATGTAAACGGAGACCCAATTTATTACGAACCTGGTAATGGTATTCCTGAATACTATGAAGGTAATTCTAAAGTAATAGCCGTATATGTTTATGATGATACTCCTATTGGTACTGCAAAAATTACAATATTAGGAGAATTAAAACAATATTTGGAAAATGGAAATATTGTAAAAGATATCCCAGAAGAATGGAAAAATGTTTATAATGTTAGATGGGAAAGGGAATTTAATGTAAACAAATTATTGGTTAATGAAGATAAAGTTAGATTCTATAAAAGACCAAAAGTAACAATAACTGAAGTTGTTAAACCAATATTCTCCAATATAGTAAGTACAATAACCCAAACAGGAATTGTTGATGGTATTGCACAAACGCCAGGAGCTGGTGAAAGAATTACAAATTTTACATTACCTACAAATTATCTTTTACAAATAAATAATAGTAACAGTGCTTGGACTGGTTCTGTAGCTGGTAGTACTATAACTTTACCTAATCTAAATTTTTCTTCAGTTGTAGATGATGTTATATCAAATAAAGAGATAACAATTAATACACCATATTCTGAAAATGGAATTGTTAAAGATGTATTTAATCAACCATATTCTGTAACATTTAATTATGTAGAAGGAATTGATAACTTAAAAACCGCATTAACTGGTTCTTTCGCAAAAATAACTCTTTCAGAATTAACCACATTTATTGGTGATGCTGCAAGAGTTAAAATATTTAGAAAATCTCAATCAGATTTAGCAGATTATCAATTTATACAAGAGATTCAATTGGAATCAAATGAAATCCTTACGGATTTAGAATCCACTATAAAAAATTTAGAAAACTATGGAACTTTTGATGAGGTACTTTATAAAAACTATTGGGTAACTTCATCTAATAATATAACAACTAATTTTAATCAAGATTATTTATATAGTTCTATAAAATTAGATAGTACGGGGGTAAATAAATTCTTTACTTCAAAATCTTTAGAATTAACACAAGATACTGAGTACACATTAAATTTTGATTTAAGATTAGCACAAAACTTATCTCCCCAAAATTATGTAAAAGTTTATTTAAGTGGTTCAAGACAATCATCTGTAAATAATACACCAATAGTAATAGGTGTTCAACAAAATATATTAAATGTAACATCTGATAATAGTATATTGCAAAAAAGTCAAGTAAGTGCAAATTTCAAAGCAGAAGAAATAGATAATGCTAAACTTTATTTTGAAGTTCAAGGTAATGGATGGTATGTTGCAAATGTTAGTTTAAGAGCATCTCAAGAAACAGCATTTTCTCCTGATGAAATAACTTTTATTCAACCAATACCAAGAACATTACCAGCTGAAACTTTTAATTTCTTATTTCAATTTTATGATATTAATAACAATTATATTCCTGTAATTGTTGAAGCTAGTAAAACATTTGATGGTGGTAATCTAAATCCTATTCAAAAAAGTTTAGAAATTATACCATCATCTTTATATTTTCAATTTGATTCTGGATCTGGTAATGGAAACCCAGTACCACCAACAGTTATCACATTTGATATTGTAAAAAGTTATTTGACTGGTTCGGTAACATTTACTTCTCGTTCATTTGATTTCTTTAGTAACGAATTATCATCTTCAATGTATAATACTGCTTATTGGGCAACAACTCCTTTAAGTAGTTCTTTATCAACTCCACCATTTACTTGGTGGCAATTTCCGGGGTTATTAAATGATATAAATACTGACCAACCATATCTGACTGTACAAAATTTTACAGGTTCAAGAGACCCTAATTTAGAAGAAATAGTTGTTCAGTTTATTGAATATACAGCTGAATGTGAGGGTGTGAGTGATTCTGTAATTATTACTAGAGTAATAGATGGTAAAGGTGGAGTTAATTATGAATTAAGACCTTATAATGGAACAGTTATAAGAAATTCAAGTGCATCTAGTTCATTAGAAGTTCAAGCTATTCGTATTGATGGTGTAAATGAAATTAATCTTAAAAGTGGACTACCAGCCGGCCGTTCAGCACCACAAATCCACGTTCAGTCTGGTTCTACATATATTACACTTACCGCAGCAAGTTCTAGTGGATTTGTAAAAGGATTACAACCTGGTTTAACTGGAAGTGGGCAATTGAATTATAACGCTATTTTTAATAGAGATTCAATTGATACACAAAGAACACTTTATTTAATACCATCCGGTTCAACAAACCCATCGGCTTCTATATTGACTGTTTTAACATTAACTGATTTGTTAGATGGTTTAGATGCTGGTGTAGTTTTATATGATGCCGATACGTTCACTATTAATCCAAGAACAAGTACACAATTTATACCAACATTTACATCAGCAACGGCTTCATTTTATAGAAGGGGTACAACGGAAGGACCAATAAGTTGTTCATTTGAGGTTTATCCATCTATGTCAATAAATCAAGATTGGACTCCCGAATATTGGTTATATTTTATAACTCATAGTTGTAATCCGGATATAAGTGTTGTTGCATATGATGAATCTGGAAATGTTATTCCATCGTTACCATTAGGTTCTTATATTGGAAATACGTTAAATCAGAGTAAGCAAATATTAACAAGCTTTACTTATACTGAACCATGGACATCCGCTTCAGTAAACGTAGACCATTTATTTACAATTGTACCTGAAGGTAAGCCTGGAGATGAAACAATTATATTTGAAGTAACGCCAGCTAATATAACTTTAGCAGCAAATTCAAGAGGTATTGTTAATGATTATAAACCATCTATAACTGATATTAAATTAAAACAAGGTTCTAGATATTTGGCATTTAGTTCAAGCGCAGCATCTGACCCATTCAAATCACATGGGCAGTTTTATATTGCAAGTTCATCAATTGTAGAACAAAATGTAAAAGCAGGTAATATTCATTTTACATCATCCTTTGGAACACAATATACTGCATCACTTATAGTATCACAATCTTCAAATCTTACAAATTTAAGTGGTAGTATAACATATCCATTGGTAATACATCCATATTATACATCTTCAATATATACAGCAAGTGTTGTTGTTAATTATACAAAAGTATTGGATGGACCTCCACCTATACAAATTGTAATAACTCCACAAACGCAAACAATAAATGCGGATGAAGTTGGATTTGTATCAGCATCAAGTTATGCAGCAGCAAATACAACAATTAATGTTAGAGAAGGTGATGACTTTTTAATATTTACAACACAATCATCCGCACCGGGAACTTGGAGAATTAATTCAGTAGAAACAAGAAACGCAGCGGGTGAGTGGAGAATAAGAACAGGTTCACTTTCATCATCATCTTTATATAACGCCACTTTAGATTTTAATAGATTTGATTATCCTTATACATCAGCAAGTGCTTTATATGAAATTCAAGTATTTCCATATGCATTGGGAAGTGGGCATCAATATACTTCATCAATTTATTTTAGAAATCAAAATTTTACTAAGAATGTAGCACCAGCTAAAGCTCGTTCAGTTGTTTTGTCTGCAACATCAACAACTGTAAACTTTAATGGTGATGGTGTTCAAGTATCTCCTGAAGGTTCTATATTTTTAGATGCAACTCCAATAGGTAATACTGGTTCTGCTTATTATCAATTTTTCAAAGATGGTATTGCATACAGTGGTGTAACACAAGATACTCAATTTGAAATTCCATCTGGCGATGCAACTGGGCCTGGTCAAACTGCTGTTTGGAAAGTTGAAATGAGAGATGGTAATGCAAATAGTGAAATAAAAGCAATTACAGAAGTTACTATAACTGGTGTAAAAGCTGGACAAGATGCATACCAATCGTTTCTTTCAAATGCAAATACTTCAATTCAAGCTTCATTGTGGGATACGGTTTTTAGTGGATCTGGGACACAAGTAGTAGCATCAAAATCAGGAATACCATTAATACATACATCATCATATACGGGATTGCCTGTTTCATATCAAATAGATGGTGTAACACCAATAGGTGTTTTGGGATATTATTCAGCATCAATTTATTCAAAAAGTAATTTCATTTCAATAAATTCTCAAAGTAGATTATTAGGAAGTCCTGCTTCTATAAATGATTTAACTTTTTGGAATGCGCCAGCAACAAACGCACCTGCTGAAGTAATATACAAAATTGATTTTGAAAATGGTAGAGCAACTCATTTCTTATCTCAATCTATTGCGGTACAATTTACAGCACCAGCACCATATACTGCAAATTTATCTAGTGAAAATGCTGGAATAATGTATAGAGTTTCTGGTGAATTAGAATTTGATTTATCTACAACAACTATAAGAGTTTTTAGAGGTGATTTAGAATTAACAAACGTTTCAACATTTAGTGGTGGACAAGTTGATGCATATGGCCAATTAGGATATCCAAATCAATGTAGAGTAAGTATTCTTGCATATTCCGGTCATTTAACTTTAGCCGGAGGATTGACAGCTGGTTCGTATGTTTCTGGTACACCTGCATCTTTTGCTGGTATAAGCGGATGGTCAAGTCCAGAAACAATTGCATCGGGGGAAGTTATATTCCAAATTGATTGTGAAGGTAGAGAAACTCTTTATAAAACGTTATCACTATCAGTAGTATATGAAGGTAATACTGGTCCTGGTATAGTGATGAGAGGAATTTGGAGTTCTACATTGGATTATATTGCAGAAACTGCAAATCAAAGAAGGGATGCTGTAATTTGGCCAGACCCAGCAACTGTAAATAAAGAAACTCACTATTGGGCAGCTATTACGGGAAGTGGACCTGGAACACCAGCTGGCGCACAACAACCTGATGGCACATCTCCATACACAGACACTGCATATTGGCAGTATTTGGGACAAGAAGAATTTTTCGTATCAGCTAAGATTGCAATATTTGAAGAATCTTATGTAAAAAATACTCTTAATGTTGGTACAAAAGATGGAACTGGTGCTTTTGCAAATATTGTATTAGCCGGTGGTAGAACTGACCCATATATTGCTATCGGACAAACCGGAACACAAGGTACACAAGGAACTGGGGTTTCGATTGGTGGGGCTGGTGTTATTGGATATAATAGACCTGGTATATTCTTAGGAGTATATGAAGATGGTGCTAATGGTACAACAGGCCGTTTCTCAATTAAAACAACGGGTACATCTGGTAAAGGAATGTATTGGGATGGTGACCAATTAACAATAGTTGGTTCAATCAGACAAAGACAACCTGGTATACCTGAAGGAAGTTATAGAGGTGTTTGGGCACCTGCAACAATATATTATCCCGATGATACAGTTGCATATGGTGGTTCAACTTATATAAATTCTGTAACACACACATCAACTAATAATACAAATATTGATACTGGATTTCCATCAAGTGCAACAAATACTTGGGCTGTTTCGGCCGCAGCTGGAACATCTGGTACAGGCGGTTCATCTGGAAGTGGCGGCTCATCTGGAAGTGGAGGTTCATCGGGAACGGGAGGAACTAGTGGAGCAAATGGTACAAATGGAACTGCTGGTGGGCCTGGTCCTGGTGTTGTTTATAGAGGATTATATAGTTCTACAACAAAATACTATTATGACTTAATCGCAGGTAGACGTGATATAGTTAAATTTGGAAGTACATATTATATCACAAAAAATGCAGCAAAAAATGATGCGGCTACATGGGGACAACCAAACACAACACCAGCGGATTGGGAAACATTTGGTGCACAATTTACTTCTGTAGCAACTGATGTACTTTTTGCAGTAGAACAATATGTGGATAAAACTATTAATATTGGTGCAAAAGGTGCAAACGCATTGATTACTCTAAACGCAAATGAAAGTGGTTCAAATGCAAATCCATATATTTCAATAGGACAAATAAGTTCTAGTATTGGTCCTGGTAACTTTGTTACTGAATCTCAAGTTCAAGGATTTAATAACAATGGTATTTTTATTGGATATGATTCTTCTCAACCAAAAGTATCTTTAGTTGGTGTGTCTGGTTCATTAATTTGGGATGGTGAGGATTTAAGTATTAGAGGTTCAATTAATTCGAATGATGGTATAATTGGTGGTTGGACAATTGGAGAAGGTTCTATAATATCGGCTAACCAAAATATACAATTAGTATCAGAACCATCGGAATCAATTGCAGTATTTGATGATTCTGGAAGTTTAAGATTTTTTGCAAATACGCAATTAACCTTACCATCTCCAACCGGTGTATCATATTCAAATGCAACACTTGCATCATTTACTACAGCTTCTACACAAACAAACGGCATACCAAATGATGGAACATACAGTTCATATTATGGTGGAACGATTGGATATGATTACTACAGAACACCATCATCAAATGGTTCATTTACAGCAGCTGCATCTGGGCAACATATTATAACAATGACATTTCCTGGTGGATTTAGTAATTATATACAAGCTACTGGTGATGCTGATGGTTATATGAATGTGAGTTTAGTTTTAACAAAAACCGGCCACGCACCACAATTTTATACTGAATATGTTGCGAATTCTAATTATGCACAAGCTTACGCTCAAGGAAGTGTACAAGCTTATACCGAATGGAATGGATTTCAATATGTGACATCTTATTACCCTACTTCGCAAACTGATTATATAGAAAATACTAAATTTACATTACTTGCAGATTTACAACAAGGTGTAACTTATTATCTAACTTTAAGGGGATTTGTATATGCACATAGTAAAGATACATCAGACCCATCGGAGTATCCACCATATGGATTTGATTCGGAAGTAAACTCTACTTTTAGTTTAGATTCTGCAGCAACTATAACAATAAAAACAATATCAGCAGGTACTGTTGTAAATGGTGGTGGATTCCAATCCGTTTTAGCAGACGATAAGTATCTGAGAGTAAGAGATGGTATAAGTGGTTCATATAATTTCTCAACAGAAATTACAGGAAGTTTGATGATAGATAGGGCAATTTCTAATTTCAGTCAAGCATACGGATACCCACCGGCGGTAAAAGCATTTTGTAGAGTAACTTATAATGGTACATCACCATCAAGTGCAGCTAACTATACGGTTTCAAGAAGATTTAATATTTCATCAACTCTCGGACTAACTGGTAATCAATATGCATTAACTTTTCAAAATGCATTTGATGCAAATGATTATTCTATATTTATTACACCATCGTCTGTAAATTATGCTACAATTGAAAGTGCGCTTATGCCTATGATAACGGCTAATAGTGCAACTGGATTTGAATTTAGAATGGAAAAGCCAGATGAAGGTGGTGTTGGAATGCAAACTGTATTCATAGGAGCTGGTAGTAATACGGTCTCTCAAACAAATGAATTTGTAGATATAGTAGTAATAGGAAGATAAAATTTTTAGTATGAAGCCAAAATTTATAATAAGTAAATTAAACAATGAAATTAGATGGACAGCATTAAATGAAGAAACTGTTGAATTTGTTATAAGTAAAGTAATACCATCTGGTTCAAAATATCTTTATATGTACGATGATAGTGACATTGACCATTCATTTACTTTTTGTTATGATTTTAATTTTGAAGATGATAATGGTATAACCGCGATTCCTACATTTGATATGGAAAAAGGAAAAGATATTTTGTTAGGTTTGATACGAAGAAAAAGAAACAAAATGTTTTCTGATTTGGATATTGAGTATATGAGAGCATTGGAAAGTGGAAACCAAACAACTATTCAAGAAGTAGTAGAAAAAAAACAAGCGTTAAGAGATGTAACTGATATTGATTTTTCAAATGTTACAACTCCAAATGATTTGAAAAACAAATGGCCAACTGATATATTAGGAAATTCACCATACCAAACTATTTAATAATAAATGCCATCATCAACATTATATAGAGCAACTTTACCAAATGGAACATCAGGAGATGTAACTTGGACAGAATGTGAGGGAAATGAAGTTACTATTTTTGTAAGTTCAAAAGTAGGTTCAATAATCTTTTCTGCACAAAATGGATTATATACCGTTCCGCC